>Ga0209343_10000377_pt1 | contig 61940 bp, 52 predicted proteins | sample RifCSPlowO2_02_FD_184026 | JGI IMG/M metagenome (GOLD analysis project Ga0209343, IMG submission 184026) | Groundwater microbial communities from Rifle, Colorado - Rifle CSP2_plank lowO2_0.2 (SPAdes) (version 2) | ecosystem: Environmental > Aquatic > Deep subsurface > Groundwater | place...
TCACATGTTATAAGGAATGAAAAATTTGAAACGAATAGCCTTCAGCAAACTCAAACTGGTCATTTAATTCACTGTGCAAATAATTAAATGCTTGTACTTAACCTTACAATTTAACAGAACAAACCTGAATTCGAACAGAAACTCTTTTTATCTGATTCAAAAATTTTTTGTAAATTTCTGTTAATATTACTCTTCAACTGCTTTTTACAGGTATCGCATCCTTTCTATGAATAGCATAATCTCTTGGCGGCAGAGGTTGACCAGCAGAAACAAAACCCTTCCATTTTAGTAACATAGGACATGCAATAAATATTGTAGAATATGTACCCACAGTAATCCCCACCATCATAACGAACGCAAATCCGTGAATTTCAGGTCCACCAAGGAAGAACAAAGCACATAACACACCAATAGTTGTAATACCTGTCAGGAGTGTACGACTTAAAGTTTGGTTTATACTATCGTTTACTAGTTCCGGGGTTAATATCTTACCGCGTATTCCCATATTTTCTCTTATTCTATCAAATATAACAATCGTATCATTCAGTGAATAACCCACAACGGTAAGAAACGCTGCTACCATAGAACTATCAATTTTCATATTTCCGAATAGATAATCAGCCACAGCAACGGCACCCAGCGTTATTAAAATATCATGGATAACAGCAATAATTGCAGAACTTCCAAATTTAAAGTCCCCGAAACGGAGCCATACGTAAAATATTGTTACTATACATGAAAAAATTACACCAAGAATAGCCCTGTTTTTCATTTCATCAGCAACAGTAGAACCAATACTCACTATCCTCTTGAGAGGATTTGATATCTCAAATGCATTCTTAATATTACCCTTAACAACTTCTGCATTTTGTTGAGCATCAAATGCAATTTTAACTGTTTGATATTCCTTCCCTAATTCCAAATCCTTATCGAGTATATCTGGATACCCTGCAGCAGTTAATATACCTTCGACAACCTCTTTCTTTAAAGGTTTGGATAACGTCATGCGACATGGTGTTAAATTACTTTTTTCCCCCTCGGATGTTTCTGCTGCTTTAACACCCTGAGAACTATCACCACCGGGTTTTACTTCACCAGCAGACATAACTGCTGAACCACCCTCAATTAATTCAAAAGAAACATCTATTTTTTCTTTATACAATCTTTCTTTAAATTTAGTTATAACATCATCCTTTATCTTTTCCTGGATTTTTCCAGTATTTAAAGGTTGCAGTTGTATTAAAAATAACTGTGTAGGAGCATTTACCGCATAAATATTCTTAGCATCAATCTTAATTAACTTATTCCTGCTAATAATAGCCACAAAGTTTTCCTTGCTAAAGCCTTCCTTCAGTACTACCTGTATAGCTTCATTCCCTAAACAGTAAACACTTGGTATAGAAACAACTTCCCTTGCAGACTGCTTAATATCCGCCAAGTTTTTTCTCGCCCCCTCAATCCTAAGCTTATTTGTACGCATTTTTTCTGCTTCTTCTGGATGTTTTGTTACTACTACGTCTGCATACCCATTCTTTTTCAGTTCCAAATTAAATAAAATTGGCTCTATGGGCTCACTAACTTCAACGTCTATAAATGGCTTTGATATTCTCATACCTATATCTTGGGTGTTCAATGTTTCGACGACATCGCCTAGTTTTACCCTGACATCGTGATATATAAGATTATCTTTTAATACTTCAATGATGGCATCCACCGATTGTAATCGTTTTCTAACATCATCCAAACCTGCCACATTTATTCTATATTCTTTAGCAGGTTGGTTAACAGATGTTATATAAACAACGTCTTCATCACTATAACCAGCCAGCTTGAGACTCTTCTGAATATCAATCTCGTCAACCGGTTTTGACAATTCCAAATTGAAAATTGTAGGTTCGATAAAGCCAACTTTGGATGATATGCCTGATTTATCAAGAACACCTTTTATATCCTCTTCTATTTTTTGTCTCACCTTCTCTTCGTTAAGTTCTTTTATTCGAATACCGAACTCATCCGCAGTAGATACAAACTGAGTCAAATTTTCCCCTGACCATATACTTTGTACCTCGGCCTCGCCATAACCAATATCACTCAATCCGTTTCTTATAACCGAAGGTGACGTCTGTTCCTTCAAATGGACATGAACAAGAGTTCCGCCTGTAAAATCAATATCATATTTCTTATTTCCACGAATAGCGAAAGCGGTGATTCCTCCGATGATACATACCCCGGAAACTGCAACTAAAATAAAACGATAATTAATAAACTTGACCCTCGGAGTACCTATCAATTTAAACATGGAAAAACTCTTTATCCAGTTTAAATCAAGGAATAATTCGTAAATTACCCTTGTAACAAAAATTGCAGTAAAAAGGTTAATAATCAAACCAACAATTAGTGTCCATGCAAAACCTTTTACCGGACCAGTACCTACAGCAGCAAGTATCACACCTGTAATCAAAGTTGTAATGTTCGAATCAAATATAGCTGAAAATGCCTTCTCATAACCCGCTTTTACAGCCACACGAATTGGTTTCCCTTTCGCTTTTTCCTCACGAATTCTTTCAAAAATTAATACGTTGGCATCTATACCCATACCAATCATGAGCACTAAACCTGCCATACCAGGCAGCGTCATCGTGGCATTAAGTAACGCCATAGTTCCAACAATCAAAAAGATATTTAATGCATTCGCAAAATTGGCAACCCATCCTACCCCCCTATAATAAATACCAATAAATAGGATTGCAAATATACCACCAATTGCGCCTGCCAATAACCCCTGATTAATTGAATCCCTTCCAAGGCTAGGACCAACCATGGTCTCCATTTCTAGCTCAAGGTCTGCAGGAAGGCTTCCTGCGCGCATAATCGCAATAAGTTCATTTACCTCATCCTGGGTAAAACTCCCCTCAATAATACCTTTTCCCGGAATACGGTCGCGTATTACTGGTGCAGAGTAAAGAATATCGTCGAGGATAATTGCCAGAGGCTTGCCAATATTTCGTTCTGTAATCTGTCCAAATTTAGATTTTCCTATCGCATCAAACTCAAAGCCAACAATTGGTTCGATGCCTTTGCGGTCGGCATATATTCTGGATAAATGCTCACCTGAAATCTCAGTCTTGTTACGAACCAGAAACCATTTACCTGCTTCCCCTTCTTCGTCTCTTTTCTTTCGTATCCAGTGTTTATAATAACCTGATACCTGTTTCCCTCCTGCCGCTTCTTTATATTCCGGACTATCCGTACTTGCCGCCAATCTAAATTCAAGCTTACCAAGACGTGTAATTCTGTTCTTGAGCGCTTCTGCTTCTGCCCTTGTTGCACCAGGGACCTGAATCAATATCCTATGGCTACCCTGTTCCTGAATTCTGTATTCTATAATACCCTTTGGATCAATCCTCTTTTTCAATACTTCAATTATTTCTCCCGTAATGCCAGGATGGTCATCTTTCTCATCAACCCTGACTTTGTAAAGCAACTCAGAACCCCCTTTGAGGTCAAGCCCGAGTTTAATCTTCCCCTTTGAAATGTATTCAACAGCTTTATTGGTTATCTTTCTACCATCCTTATCAATCTCTTCGCTGATAATAGTCTCGCGTACAATAGGGTTTGTTACAAACGCCCCAGCCCAAGATTTTTCTATGGTATCACGTTCTACAACCTTACCATCGATCTCCCTTACATTTTCTCTTTTTAAGACCTTCTCCGATGGTGGATATATAACCATTATGCCGATAGCAATAACAACTATAATTAGAGGAATCTTCCACCTTAGACTTTTTACCATTTATTTCTCCTCAACAGGCACCTTTTCCTTTGCTTATAAATTACATGTTCCAAAATAATAAAATTCATTTTGTTTCTTTACCGCTTTCTTTATCAATTTCTTTCGCTTCTTCTTCGTCTTCATCGTGTGAGACTTCTAGCACAGAAACTATTGAGCTCCTATCAACTTTAACTTTCACATCTTTGGCATCATCCACACGAAGGATAACTTCATGCTCACGAACCGTTACAATAGAACCATGAACCCCGCCAGCCGTTACAACACGGTCATTTTTCCTAATTCTTGATATCATCGCCTTCCGATCTTTTTCCTTCTTTTTTTGTGGTCTCAGAATTAAAAAGTACATCACAACAAACATTAAAATAAACGGAAGTAACATGGTCAGCATACCTGTTGAACTTTGCTTCCCAGCCGCTGCTTGTAATAAAAAAAGCATACTATTCCTCCTCTATATATAAAGGTTTAACTCAAAGGCGCCCCCGGCAGACTCGACAAAAAGTCAGCCTTAAATTCTTTAAATTCATTTCTTAATATTGATTCTCTCGCTTGTTGCATTAAATTCTGAAAATAATGTATATTGTGTAACGAAATTAAAATCAATCCTAAAACTTCATTTGACTGAAAAAGATGTCGCAAATAAGCCCTGGTAAAATTCTGACATGTATAACAACTACACGCCTTATCAAGAGGGCTGGAGTCTTCTTTATATTGACTATTTAATATCTTTACCTTTCCTGTACTTGTAAATGCACATCCATTTCTTCCGTTTCGTGTAGGGATAACACAATCGAACATGTCAACCCCACGCTCTATAGCATTTAAAATATCAACAGGAAATCCAACTCCCATTAAATATCTTGGTCTATCAGGGGGCAAAAAGTCTATTGTGTAATCCAACACCTCATTCATCAAAACGCTTCCCTCACCTACACTTAATCCACCAATCGAGTATCCTTCAAAATTCATTTCTACCAGTTTTTTTGCACAATCAATACGAAGGTCCCTGAAAACACTTCCTTGAATTATACCAAAAAGTGCTTGTTTTTTATTCACGTTGGCATTTAAACAACGTTCTGCCCAATCAAGTGTTCTTTTTACTGCAGTACTTGCTCTGTCATGCTCACATGGATATGGGACACACTCATCAAAACACATTATTATATCTGCCCCTAGGTCATTCTGTATATCTATTACCTTCTCAGGTGTAAGAAATATTTTTGCGCCATCAACTGGCGATTGGAATTCCACACCGTCATCTGAAACCCTTGTTAGTCCTGTAAGCGAAAAAACTTGGTATCCGCCACTGTCCGTAATAATTGCACCAGCCCAACCCATAAAATCATGCAGTCCACCCAGTTGTTTAACAACCCTTTCCCCCGGCCTCAAACATAGATGAAATGCATTACAAAGAATAATTCTTGTATTGGTTTCCTCTAAACACCTCGGCGTTAGAGTCTTGACAGTTCCCTGTGTGCCTACTGGCATAAATACAGGTGTAGGAATACGAAGATTATTTATCTTAAGCTCACCACATCTGGCCTTTGACTGTCTATCAACTGCTTTTAATTTAAAGAGCAACAACACCCCCTGAGAGGTATTAATATATTCGAACCAATTCCACCTTTGGATAGTAATATTTCAGTATCGCAGTCCACTTAAAACCTTTTTCAGCCATACCCTGGGCGCCATACTGACAAAGCCCAACACCATGCCCCCAACCTCTTCCTGCGAAGGTAATACTCTTTCCATTATTTATAGAATTAAAAGCTGTACTATATAAATTATTAGGGCCTATCAGCAATCTAAAATCATTTGCATTCATTTCTTTTTTCCTATTTGCAGATATAATTTCTACCTTCGAACCATGCATCCCTTCACCTGGATAAATTGCCTTCACATTCTGAATATTTGAGACATACATATTTGCATTTCTCAACTTCCTTTCGATATCAGACTTGCGAATATCTGTGCTCCAACTGGAATATCTGGTGTTCCTGCAATAGTTGCATGTAACACCACTCAATGGAGGTATACTGTCTTTCCCAAACACATGTCTGACATCCTCGGTATGTCCCCCGCAAGTACTATGGAAATAAGCTGGAAAGATATTCCAATTGTAAACCAGAACCACACCTTTGGTTTCTCGTATAATCTTGTTTAGCCTTGGTGTTTCACTTTCAACACCTTTATAAGCAAGATCTAACATATCAAGATGATAAACATCATCCCGTCTCGTCTTCTTTTTATACATGGCGTAAGTTCTAGCTGTAACAGCTTGAGCACGTAATGCATCTTCATTCCATGTTTGCGGCATTTCGCTGCCCAGAACACCTGCAACAAAACTTTCTATGTCTACCTCTTGAATTACTGAAAATTTATTATTAAATTGCTGTAAAATTCTGAGTTCGCCACGATATCGCAAATTATTTAACTTTATTTCACCATCTCTTAAGCTCACAACGTGGAGTTCACTATAATCATATTGTTTATCCCCTACGCTAATACGACCATTATTTACTGATATTGTAGATTTTGGCAAATCTTGCCCTTGATCCAAGATATTCGTTAAACTACCAGTAATCTGGTAACAACCATTGATAGACAACTGCGCTTCTTTAACATCATTAATTAGAAGGACTCGTATATTTGGTGTCTTTCCCAGAAGAGGTCCAAAATCATAGATTCCGTCCCGGACTACAGCCGCCCCTCGTTCACATGAAAAAGGCGTACTTACGGACATTGTTGGTAATATAGTTGCCATCATTAATAGCAGTGTCCTACTCATACTATTTTAACTTAAAATCTTCTACTGCTGTTCATACAAATAACTGAAAAACACATTATTTAATATTATAATAATCATAAACTATCCGAAACAATCACATCTCTGTGATACACCCTCAGTGCTTAAAATTTCATGTGTGTACTTCTTAATTTTGGTATCAATATTATTACCTTTATATAATTCCCTATTCGTATCCCTGTATCTTTCGTACTCACTAAAAATGCATCCACAATAGCCCTGTCTGTAAATCATTTTTCTCTTTGCAATATCCTTACTGCATTCGGATAAATAACGATAGTCACGATAAACAAAATCAACACCGTAATTTTTTGACAAATCCCTAGAAATCCTCTTTAACTGTTCGTGATTCTGATAAACACTGAATAGCATTGTGGATGTAAAAGCATCAAAGCCATTTTCTTTTGCATAAGCAACGGTAAATTTTAATCTCATGGCATAGCAGTCACCGCAACGAGCTTCTCCCTCATAGCAAACATTTTTTAAATATTCCCTCAGCCCATATTCTTCTTGATAAATAACAGATATTGGGTCAGTTTCTTGAAATACCTGCAAAGCCTTCATTCTCCGCCTGAATTCCAGCAACGGGTGAATATTCGGATTATAAAAAAGTCCCGTTACTTTAAAACCATCTTTTCTAAGTTCATTCAACGGTGCGCATAAACAACACGCACAACAAATGTGCAATAACAGATTCATAAGAACGTCTTACTAAAAAAGTTTCTTCTGTGAATCGGATTCTGGCTTATATCCTAAATGTTCATACGCCTTCTTTGTAACAATTCTACCGCGAGGTGTTTTATCCAGATAACCGCTTTGAATTAAAAATGATTCATATACCTCCTCAATTGTGTCTTCTTCTTCGCTAACAGAAACCGCAATTGTCTTCAAACCAACGGGACCTCCACCATAACGAATAATCGTTTCCAGAATTTTTCGATCCATATCACACAAGCCATGTTCATCCACGCCCAGCATTTCAAGACCTATTCTTGCTACATCTTCGCTTATAATATCATTTCCACGTACCTGCGCAACATCACGAACGCGCCTTAAAAATCTATTCGCTATTCTCGGTGTGCCGCGAGCTCTTCTTGCAATAATTTCGGCGCCCTTATCATCAATTCGGACAGAAAGAATGCGAGAAGAATTACATATAATTTTGTAAAGATCCGTCCATGGATAAAACCCTAACTTCTCCAATACTCCAAAACGTGAACGCAGTGGAGCGCTAAGCAATCCTTCCCTGGTAGTTGACCCAACGAGTGTAAATCTTGGCAAATTGATTTTAACGGACCTTGCCTTGGGCCCCTGATCAATAATGATATCAATGGAAAAATCTTCCATTGCAGAGTAAAGGTATTCCTCGACCGTTGCATTTAATCTGTGAATTTCGTCAATAAAAAGAATATCCCCTTGCTGTAAATTACTTAAAATACCTGCCAGATCCATCGGTTTATCAAGTACCGGACCTGAGGTGGTTGTAATCGAAGCATTAACCTCGCTCGCAATAATTTGCGATAAAGTCGTTTTCCCAAGGCCTGGGGGACCTGAAAATAGTATATGGTCTAAAGGCTCACCCCTTTTTCTGGCTGCTTCAATATATATGAGTAAATTTTCTTTGACACGATCTTGCCCAACAAAATCTTTGAACTGTTTAGGCCTGAGTGTTATATCTAGATTTTTATCCTCAATTAAGGCGGCAGAGGATAAAATATCTTCCTTTAACATATAAAAGTTCCATAATACAGTTTGTGATCTAAATATTTAATTAAACTTTGTATTTCAACGCCTCCTTCACAAGTACTTCAATACTGGTCAATACATCAATATTATCCACCGTTTTCGATCTTTTTACTGTCTCGCTCACTGCCTTTTCAGCCGTAGACCTTGTATATCCCAGCGAAACCAAAGCCATTATGGCATCAGATACCATTGCCTTTTGTTGAATATCAATACCTGCAAATATTGAAGGTGTAACTTCTCTAATAATTCCTTTCAGCTCTAAAATAATCCTTTCGGCAGTCTTTCTCCCTACACCCTTAATTTTTTCTAATGCCTTTGTGTCTTCATTAATTACGGCATTCTTTATATCGCCTACTGAACTACCAGAGAGAATAGTAATTGCAGTATTTGGTCCAATTCCATTAACTGCTAATAACAATTGAAACAGGTCTCTTTCTTCGCATGTTGCAAAACCGAAGACTTTTACCTGATCTTCTCTTATAAATAACTGAGTAAGAACTGTGACCTCTCCATGGTTAGGAATTTTCTCAAAGGTAGATAGTGGAATGTGTAATAAATAACCGATACCCGCTACTTCCAAAATCAATCGGGTTGGAGATTTGCTAACCACCTGTCCTCGGATGTAGTCTAACATGTGGCATTATTTCCAGTAAATAGTGATTAAACCATCCGATATTTATTTAATTCCTAAGTTGTAAAATCGGGCCCCGAATTTGTGCCACAATCAATAGTTGTTTTCAGGCTCAAACCATACTTTAAGAGGGTTTCCTTAATTTCGTCTATGTAGTTTTTCTTAATCCCTTCCTTATCCAATTCAATATCCGATTTCTTTGCAAGGTCCTCTATTGTTTCAATACCAATCTTTCTAAGAGCATTTCTACACCTTACTGAAAGTCCAATTTCATAAACAGTTCTGACTAAATCAGCCCTTCTTCCCTTTTTCTCGCCGAACAGATCAACGCCACTATCCTTTTCAAGTCCCTGACCCAGACGTAATCCTTTTTGCGCCAGGATACTCTTAATTTCATTCAATGAAGTTTCACCAAAATTTTTAAAGGACAGCAAATCAGCCTCAGTAATCATTGTAAGGTCTTTTAATGTACGAATATTCATCTTTTCCAGACAATTTCTACTTCTAACAGAAAGTTCAAAGTCTGTAATTGGAATATTCAATAGTTCACCCTCTTTCCCCTGTTTCTTTGAAACTTCCTCGTCATAATACATTATCGTTGATGCCTTAACATCCTTAGAAAACAGTAGAGCCCTTCCATTATTTGGTTCAGCATCGAGGACGGACCCATAACAACACATTGCCTCCTCATACTTGCCATTATCTTCATATAATATTCCCAAATTAATAAATGCATTTTTATATGTAGGGCTTAAATTCGCGCATCTTTCATAATATTCAATAGCCTTTTCGTCTTCACCATCCATGTCACAATTAAATGCAACGCGGAAAAGGGCTTTGGGATGGTTCGGATCTATCTGCAATGCTTGTTCATACTTTGCGAATGCTTCCTGATATTCCCCAAGGTCATCCAAACAATGGCCCCATTGATAAAACAATTCAGCGCTTTCTTTATGTGAGTGCAAAAAACTTTTCACAATACGCAAGGCTTCGTCAGCGCTTCCAGCCATTCTTTTTGTTTCAGCAATATCCATACTTATATCAAACTCTTCAGCATCCGTTTTCTTCGCACGCGCAAAACATTCTAAAGCATGATTATAATCACCTAATTCATGGTAGCACTTTCCTAAATAATATGACCCGATTTTCCTTGATTTTACTTCTCTAAGAAACTTAGATGCAGTTTTTGTATCCCCAACTATCCACTCACATATACCCAGTAAAAGCATCCAATCTTTTGATTTAGCACTATCGCGTTCTTTCTTTATATCATCCTCCAGCGACTCTATTCTCTCCTCAAATTCTTCCATTCTTTCTTTAGAACTATATACCTGTGTTTTTATGAAAGAAACTGTCTCTCTGTTTATATTTTCAGCATCTAGTAGTTTATCAAGATCAAATTCAATAGCACTTGTAATCATACTTTATTTATACTCCCGCACTTCTAAAAATTTACACTTAAATTATTCACAACTTAAAGGTCTAATTTTAACATACATACGTTAGAAATTCAACTAAATTTTATCGTCCTATCCCACACAGCAAATTAATACTTCCACATATACAACTATCTCTAAAATCATTATGATTGTCCGAAAATATCACCCGCAAGTACAGTCCAAAAATAAATATAATATGACAATGTCCTATTAGGAGGAAATCATAAAATCATAAAAAAGATAGCCCACCTCTAAAATTAAATATATTTAGTGTACAATTTTACTTCAAAGTATTTTAACTAAAAAGCAGGAAGACAAAAAATATCATAAGAAGGTATTGTAAATGCAAATAAATCTTAATAATTCTTATATTTATAACAACACCTAGAAAGTCTTTTTATGCAATGTCGCCAAAATCTTTCCGTACTTTTTGCGTACCTTTTTCTCATGCTTTGTGGCATCTTTAACGACTCTATCAAAAAAAGCCTTAACAAATGGGTCTGTCTCCTGATCTGCCAATTTCATATATTTTTCCTGTAATTCACGTTCATCTTTTGCTACCATATCTATAGCTTCTGATAGGTTCATTTTGATCCTCCCTAGAAAATCAGTTAACGAAAGAAATAAAATCCATATTATATTTACCAAATAGAAAATTAAATATCAACATTGTTTTGTTTATACATTTAAAAAACTAAAAGAACGTGAAAGTTACTTTAAACAAATTACAATATAAGTTAAAATAATTATACACAATATAAATTCACAATATTTCTAAAATTTCATTTTAAATTATTGCAATATGAGTGATAAACCAGATTTAGATACTAAACTTATAAAATTGGCTGTCACAGAAGGGTTTTTAACGCCTGAACAGGTCAATATCTGTCAACGCATTGCAAATGCATTTGAAGATAGCGATCCCAGAAAAAGCATTGATATTATAATGATGGATAGAGGCTACATCACACTTGAACAATGGGTTTATCTTGTCGAGACATTGGGTATAAAGGCTATTTCATGTCCATATTGCGAAAAAAGATACAAAGAGGCAGATAACGAATGTGCCGGGGTAACCACATGTAAATACTGCGGGAAGCAGTTTGATTACAATGAATCACATAAAATGTACACGTCTAAAACAAGCCCGGTGTGTGATAAGACTTTAGCGTCCACCAATAGTACACAAGACCATTATATTAATAAAACATTGGTTGGAAAATATAAGATTATTGAAAAAATCGCTACCGGAGGATGGAGTACAATATACAAAGCAAAAAGGGCTTTACTCAATATAGATGACGTTGTTGCCATAAAAATACTCCATCTAAATTTGAGTGATAACCCACAAGACATTAAAAGATTTTATAATGAGGCCTCCACAATTAGAGAACTACGCCATCCTAATGCAATACATTTATATGATTTTGACCGAGACGCTGACGGAACAATTTTCATGGCAATGGAGTTTATACATGGCAAAAATCTGAAAGAAATTATAAAAGATATAGGAGCATTTGATGTACCAAGTATGCTAAATATTATTTTTCAGGTTTGTGATGTAATCTCGACTGCTCACAAACATCCCAAAAAAATAATACACCGCGATATCACATTACAAAATATTATGCTGACTAATGTAGGAGATATTGATAATTTTGTGAAAGTCTTGGATTTTGGAATAGTTAAACTACGAACGCATGATAATGTATCGTTGACAGGAAGTATTGTAGGTACACCACTTTATATGGCACCCGAACAATGGAGGGGCGAATGTGATGAGCGGACTGATATATATTCCCTTGGTATAGTCATGTACGAAATGCTCGCAGGTGAACCTCCTTTTAAAGGGGATCAAGTCACATTAATGAACAAACACCTGAACGATAGACCAAAACCTTTCCGTAAGCTAAACAAAGACCTAAAAATTCCAAAATATATAGAAGAAATAATATTTAAATGCCTCGAAAAAAACGAAGACAAGAGACCCCAATCTGTAGATGAACTTAAATCTTTACTACAAAAAAGTAATATTACAAATGTTAAACTAACCAATTATACAAAATTCCTTGTACCTGCTGTCATTATAACAATCACACTACCATTATCAATTTACATGCTATTCCAAAAAGAAGAAAACACAAACATTGAACATAATTCTCAACCACACATCATAAAACAAACTGTTAATAGCCTATCCGATACTAAATTAAATGAAATACCTAAGATTAGCGAAAATAAAGAATTGCAACAATACGACAATAACACCAAAGTATTAACTGTGGAACAGCATAAAAATAGCGAATCAATTAATGATACCGCCCAAAAAATTACCGATAATTCTAGTAAACAATCTAATAAAGTAGTTGCCAATATACAAAAACATGACATTGATAAGCCTGACCCCATACAAATAATAAAAAATGAGGTAAAAGTATGGTTACAGAATTATAAGACCGCATGGGAAAAAGGCGATGTTGAAACACTGCAAAAGATTGGGCATATAACATCTGAAAAAGAAGTAAATAAACTCAGAAATCATTACTCTTATGTCCATGATGTTAAAGTCTCTATACAAAACGAAGTAATTGAAATAGATAACAACCAGGTTATTATTAGTTTTGATAGAACGGATGAATGGATAGATGAACGTGGCAATAAACACAGAGAAGATTTGCCAAAAATTACCAAAGTACTCCACAAAGAAAATAACATATGGAAAATCTTAAAGTAAATAATAGAACCCTCCTTCAGTTAAATTATAAAAAGTATATAATTTTACTTTTAACATTCACTTTTTTACTCACTTTTTGCAAGATAGCATTTTCAAGTAGCATTAGCGTAAGTCCCAATTCACTCACAATAGATGTTGAAACCTATGGTACAGCTACAGTGGAAGTCTTAAACGAACAGGGTAGTCCTTCAATTAATACATTAGTCACTGCAACAAGCGGTAACGAAACCATAGCAATGGTTTCACCAAATAGAAGATTAACAAATCCCAATGGGCAAGCCTTTTTTACAATTACAGGGTTATCAAACGGAACCGCTACAATAACCTTTATCGCAAATAATTTATCCACACCGCTTCCCGTCACAGTTGTTTCAAATATAGCGCCTTGCGGTACAGCTAGCAGCAGTGGCGGTGGTACTGATGAATTTGGTCAGGAAAAAATGAACGATAATATAGAAAAAGACGCCTGTTCATATCACTGGATAAGGACGCGAAACGAGATTGGGCAAAAGAACCAAGGCTGGATAAGGCTTGACTGGACTAATGACGTCACCATTTCAATAATGGTTATTCAAACAACCGATTGCAATGAAAGCTGCGGTGAAGACTCAGAAGACCCTCTTTATATAGACCCTGGTAGAAATATTGGCAGTGGAATGGTTCAATATTTAGACGAAGATGAAATTACATGGATTACAGACGGTGAATTTTACGATGAAATAGGTGATGTTGAATACTTATTTGCGAAATCTATAACAACGAAGGCCATTCGTATCAAAAAAATCGCACCAAACCCATTCTGTAAAGGACAACAATCCAATCCTGTTATTTTTGAATGGCAAGTTTACGGTATCCCCTCCTGTAATTAATCTGCATATTTATACCCAGATGAAATTGTTTTACGTTCCGTTCGTTTTTAATTGTTTCATCTATCTAACGATTGTGACAAAAAGTGCACTGGATACCAATCGGTTCAGGATGCGGTGGTTCACCTGCCCTGCCAATTGGATGACAATCTGATTGACTGCAATTCCCAATAAATGGCGGATGCGGAGAATCATCAGCAGATGGATGCGCTGGATTGGGATGACAAACCGTACATGACACAGTTGACACAGGAAAATGGCAGTTCAGACAATGGCGGTTAATGGTATTTACGCCCCCCCATGATGTTGTGTGACTTAAAGGCGTTGTGCTGGTGTGACACCTCTCGCAAAAATCCTCCTGATGACATACACTACATTTCTTACGTTCCCACGATGCCGCAAATCCATGAGTCTTTCTGCGCCATGCGTTATTATGATTTCTGGGTTTCTGTTCCTGATGGCAATTTACGCACCAATTTAAATCACTATGACACCGTTTACAGTAATTCTGATTGTAATAGAATTCACTGCCATGCCTCTGTATCCAACGCACATCATCATGTTTAACCCATCTGTCCTCATGATAAAGAGGCATTCGATTATTTTTAATATATTTGTGACAAACGTTACATGCAATTCTTTCCTCACCCATTTCCTTATGACAAGGGATACACGAGCCGTACATATCTGGAATAAGATCTAAAGTAATCGCATCACTCTTTTCTATACCTTTATGACATTGCTCACATTGAATATTATTTTCAAGATGAGTCTTATGACTGAATTTCAAATCACGGTATCTTTTAGGAATATTGTGTTTAATCTTCATTTTCATACCTGGTCTTGTGTGACACAAAAGGCAGGATTTTGGATTACTGGTATCATAATTTTTCATATGACAGGTAAGGCATTTTGCCATCTTTGGCCAATCGGGTTCCATATCTTCTTTGTAACTATGGCAGTAATTACAATCTTTTAAGCCCTTTTCGATATGCCTAGCATGACTGTAATGAATGCCAGATTCTTTACATCCCACCAGCAATAAACAAAAAAGAAGCGGCGTAAAATAAATTATATAATTAAATTTATTCATCAGAAATTTATACTATAAGAAAGTAATAATTGGTTATAAGTCTCAGGGTCTGTATCACTAATTTCAGTAGACCACCTGAATGTAATATCAGACTGCTTTGTTAACAAATATTTGAGCTTGAGGTAATATGTGCGAACATTAATCTTCTGTTCAATGTCATTTGTATACTCACTATCAAGAACAGATTCCAAACCGTTACTGCCGTCAAAATTATATTTATAAAGCGAATAGTTAGTGCCTGCGCCAGCGTCAAACTTGCCTATTTTTTTATCATAGTCAACGCCTATATCTGTGCTTTGGTCAACGCCAGCGGCATCCCAATATTCTATCGTGAAAGCAATCTTGGAATCCTGCAATAGAATATTATTAAAATTAACCGATAAGAATGCCCTTTTATAATCAAGGTTAAATGTGTTTTCGTCGCCTTCGTCAAGCACATTCCTGTAATCCATACCGCTTGATATCCCGAACTTTTCACCAATACCTTTATATCCTGTAAGGCTAACAAGGTCAAAGGGTTCAAAAGTACCAAGGATTTGATAAAAAGGTGAAATGTTGTTACTCTGTTCGGCTATAGAATTAAGAAATCTAAAATAAGACAATTGTATGCTGGCATCCCAGTCAATCTTATCCCAGGATAATTTCACAAGAAAATCTTTAGGCAGGGTGTTTAAAAATGTGTATCTACCGGACAAATTTAAATCTTCATAAATCTTTTGCCACAGACTTAAGCCTACCTCATCATCTATATAAGCATCATCTATAATACGAATGTAATCAAGATTTGCAGTAGTATCAATAAAAGGACGTACAGATACCCCGCTCCCTGTTACTGTATCAAAGTAAGTACTGCTATATTGCGATGCCCTCATGCCTCCAAATACATAAGTATCCGCTGGTCCCAATTGCTGTTCATATTTTGCGCCATCAAATAAAATGGTTTCGACTGAATATTGATACTGACGCCCAACACGAAGATTAGATTTATCAACAACCGGGTTTTTTATGTCTGCATATAAATAATACAACCGCCCATTGACACTGCTGTCATAACTATCTAAGATATCCCTGAATGCCCCATTCTGGGTTTCATGCCCGTCAATGTCTTCTGATAATCTTCCAGAACCGGCAATGGTAACTTTATTTCCAAGAAACTCTTTAGTCCTGAAACGGATGTATTCGTACATATCATGGTCGTCTTCATCTTCCGCCCAACGTCCCTCATACTGCGTTCTGAAATTACCAGAAACGAAATCACTATAAGTAAAACCACCTGATTCTGTCAAACCTGTTATTGTGGTGGCAGTATCTTCTGCCTGCGCGAAAAGCGTGGAAGAAAGGAAAATTAAAAATGCGGCTAAAATAATTAATTTTTTCACTGAATCAGGATTAGAGTGCATGCATAAAGTACAAACAATATCCACATTCAGGAAGTCTTTACCAAAAACACTTATTTCATACTTGCAGTAGATGTGGCGTTGATTTCTAATGTTGTTGTATAAATATGGTCGCCTGACTGGCTGCCGTTACCATTTGCATCGTTCCCGGCAGCATAAAATGTTACTACACCTGAGGCATCAGATGGTGCTTTCCATTTGACCTTCCATTTCTTTCTCTGATTCCCAGCAACTGTATGTTCTATATATTTATTTTCGTCTTCTTCGTCAAGTCCGCGGAAGTCATTAGGCGGAATAACCTGAGTTGTATTTCCTATACTTTTGAACTTTCCAACCCTGTTGTTATTAGAATCAAGTGCCGTCATTTCAAAACCGTGCAAAGATCCACTATCGTCTTTAAATGAGATTTTTAATTTAATAGTCTCACCTGGTACGTAAAAAGACGGTCCTGTTATTGAAAATTTAGCGTCCCCTGAATTGAGGATGAAAGAACTATGACATCCTGAGTCCCTGCACGTCCCGTCGTCATTAGGTGCGCCCGTTCGGTATGCAGGTGGGCCGCTAGACCATGCAAACGCACTACTCACCAATAAGCCACCGATAATAACCATACCAGACAAAAGACAAGACCCAAATTTAATTATATATTTCACGGACATCTCTCCTTTATCTCAAAATTTTTATAAAACAGGCGACAAATCATCGCTAAATCTACTCAAAACAATGAGGCTTTTCAATAAAATAATCTTTCGAGACAGACTATTTTTACACCATAAAGTAGTAATTTTTATAAACTCTGTTATAATATTCATGAAAGATACGGAGGAATATATGAAGCTCGGTAAGTTTGAAATCTATCCTGTAACCGATGGCTGCTTTCATTTAGACGGTGGGACGGTGTTTGGTATTGTACCTCGTGTATTATGGGAAAAGATATATCCCCCTGATGAAAAAAACAGGATACAACTCTCACTGCACTGCCCGCTGATTATAACAAAAAAATACAATATCCTGATTGATACAGGAATAGGGGCAAAACACGAAGAAAAGTTCTGCCAGATTTACGGCGTCAGCAAGAAAAACAACTTGTTTGAATCATTGAGCCGATTCAATTATCAGCCTAAAAATATTGATATTGTTATTAACACACATCTACACTTTGACCATGCAGGAGGAAATACAATCTTTAATGAAAATGGGGAAATCGTCCCCGCATTCCCAAAGGCAACATACTTTATTCAAGAAGGAGAACTGGAGGTTGCTTTACATCCTAACGAAAGAACAAAGGGAGGCTATATTACAGAAGATTTTTTGCCGGTAAGCAATACAAAGTCACTCTGTTTAATAAAAGAGGAAACTATAGAAATCGAGAAGGGTATTACCTTGATTAGAATCAGTGGACATACACGCTATCATCAATGTGTAAAAATCGAGTCTGAAGGACAAATTGCCTTCTTCCTCGCTGACTTAATACCAACGACTGCGCACATACCATATCCGTATATTACTGGTTACGACCTTACACCATTAGAAACACTTGAAAACAAGAAAAAGATACTTAAACAGGCATTTGAAGAAAACTGGCTACTAATATTTCAACATGATCCAAAGATTAAAATGGGTTACCTAAAAAAACTGAATGAACGTTTTGAAATAGACGAAGTAAAGATATACTAGACTTATAAATATTGCTAACATCTATTATAGAAGGCTCAAAGGAACTAAACACTTGACTATCTAATAATACCGAATTGAAAATTCAATATGAGTATATACTAAAACTCATGAAATTTTATTCATCACTGTCCTGTTCAAAATTAAAATTATTATTTTTTAAAAGATTTCCCAGTATATTCTGTGGTAAGATCCTTTCACAATTTTATTCAGTAAGGAGTAGATATGTTCAACATTTTAAGTATTACAGGAGTCCTTGATAACTATATTGCAAAGCTTTTAATTGCAGCCATTCTTGGCGGCTTCATTGGATGGGAAAGGGAACGACGTGGACGTCCGGCTGGACTACGCACACATATCCTCTTATGCGTTGGGGTAACTCTGATGATGCTGGTTTCAGAACATATTTTTGAAAAATACAAGAACCTTGCAGCCGATTCTATTATAAGGGTTGACCCTGCAAGAATCGCCGCCCAGGTTGTTACAGGTATTGGTTTTCTCGGTGCAGGAACAATTATCAGGTTTGGAACTACTGTAAGAGGTTTAACAACCGCTGCATCTTTATGGGTAGTAGCAGGCATTGGTCTGGCTGTGGGCAGCGGTTACTACATTCCGGCCATTATCACAACAATTCTTACTCTCTTTGCATTACTCCTTGTACCTATTTTTGAGCGTGATATTAAACGAGATAAATATAAAACACTCAAGCTGTGCATTTCAGGCTCAGAACCAGACCTGGAGAATATTACGGAAATATTAAAAAGAAACTCTATGGAATTACAACATTATGAATTTGAGAAAGACCTTGTTAAGAATGAAATTGAATTTAGTATTAATGTCAGATATAAAGATGAGTGCCTGATTACAAAAGTCTCAAATGAATTTGCAAAAACAATTAAAGAAATCAGAAAACTTGGCTGGGACTGATTTTTGATTATCTAACTATCTATCAAATAAACATTTGACAATATTTAACCCATTTGATATATTCCCTCGAAAACTGGATTTGCCAGTAATATCATAGTGTAGTCTTAATGGGAGACTCGGTAATGACAAAGAATCTGGTATCGCCATTTAAAGCACTGATGTTAATGGCATTGTTAGCTTCTACTGTAATATATGGTTGTTCTAAAATTGATATGCCTGATGAGATTATAAGCGCATATCAAAAAGCTATTAAAATCAATCCAGAACTTGCCGAAGCACATTATAATCTCGGAATTGCATATAGCAACCACGTGATGCCAGACGAAGCAATTACAGAACTCAAAAAGGCTATTGAGATTAATAAGAATTATAAGGAAGCCTTGTTCCATCTGGGGATGCTATACAAAGAAAAAGGTCTTCTTGAAGATGCCATTACTAATATAAAATCTGCATTAATTGTTGACCCCTATTATGAGTCGGCGCATAGTAATCTGGGTGACATATACAGTATAACCAGGAATTTTAACGACGCTATCTCTGAATACAAAAAAGCATTGGAGATCAATCCAAAAAATGCTGTCATACAATATAATTTGGGACTTGCATACATTGGAGCGAAAGATACAGACCTTGCAGCATATTCTTTCAAAAAAGCAATTGAAATTAACCCAAACTACACAGATGCACACTTCGGTCTTGGTCAATTATATTTGGTCAAAAAGCTGCTTGACGATGCCCTGAATGAACTCAAGATTGCCACTACTATTAATCCACATCATGCATCTGCATTTCACCACCTGGGCTTGGCACATTATGAAAAAGGCGAAGCCCGTAATGCTATAACTGCCTATAGAAAAGCAATTGAAATAGACTGTACAAACCCCCGTGTACATTACGACCTTGGAGTTGTCTATGCAGACGAAAAATTGTTTGATGACGCTATTGATGAATTTAATACAGTTATAAAACTTGAGCCAAAAAACGCCGAAGCACATTATAGACTTGGTAAGACACACGCTGACAAACAGATACTTACAAATGCAATCATCTCAGTTCAAAAGGCAGCAGCGGCTCATTATAATATCAAGAATCCATTTTCAGATAAAAGGGCTCTCGACAATGCAATTATATCATTGCAAAAAGCTATTGAGGTGAATCCATATGATCCAGATGTCTACTTCGACCTTGGTAGCGCATATTCACAGAGCAAAATCTTGGATGAAGCTGCTGGCGCGCTAGAAGCGGCTGTTAGAATTGATCCAAATTTTGCAAAGGCACATTATGGATTAAGTATCATTTATGAACGAAAGGGCATGAAAGAAGAAGCTCAGAGAGAGTTTCTGGCATATCAGAAATTAATCGGCGAATATAATAATTAAGGTACAACAAATATACTAAAAGCTTTATTTTGGAATCCAAACAAAAAATTCTTCATATTAATTACAAAAAGAGGGTTTAAACCTTCTTTTTTATTTTATAGACTGACAAATAATTAAAATTCATGCAAGATAAAATATACGCATATCTCAAGTCACAAAAATCCGGCGCCACCAGCGATGAGCTTGTTCAACAGGTATTAAGAATAAAAGGGGCATCGCCGGGTATCTCTGAAAAACTTATAAGAACAGCATTAGCTGGAGATCGCAGATTTATCTCGGATGAGCATTACTACTGGAAGGCTGTTGAGAAGTGCACCACTCCACTTACTGAAGCAAAATTTGTTCTATTAAGTTTTTTAAGTGTTGACACCGTCAAAAGGAAAAAAACAATTATAGAAATAAGCGCGCAAAAATTAACAGGCAACACAATTACTGAACGATTTCATGTCATCATAAACCCTAACTCACTAGTTTTACCTGCAGGTAATATAACAGCAGACCTTCTTCAAGAAATTAAAAAAGGGTTTCCTGAGGATAAAGCCGCACGCACACTTTCATCATTCCTCGAAAACGCTACAATTGTTGGTTATGATATACAATCCTGCGTAAATCAACTTAACTTGACTTTAGACAAATTTGATGAAACTATTGAGAATCCGTTCTTATGCTTGAGGCTTTTGACTGAAAAACGCATCCCGGAACTCCATCCAAAATCGCTGAATAACATAGCTGCCTTTCTAAAAATCTCAGTAACAGATATACAGCGGACAGAAAACGAGGTTAACATAATATCGGAAATATTCCATAGATTCCTTGAATTAATGAACGAAAATGGTATCAACACCATTGAAGAAGCCCTCGAATTCCAGTGTCCGTACATTGACTATGTAGATTTCAGCAGATATACATTTGATAAGTACTTCTTGTGGGCAATTCCACAGGAACCCGGTATTTATAAAATGAAGAATAAACACGGCGAAATAATATATGTGGGTAAAGCAAAAAACCTGAAGGCAAGGATAAATTCTTATTTCTGGAACAACAGAGAACGTTTACAAAAAATTACAGATTTGCTGAATAATATTTATTCAATTGAGTATGAAGAAACGGGGTCTGAACTTACTGCCCTATTAACAGAGTTCAGGTTAATAAAACAATTTCATCCGAGATTAAACCAACAGCTTGAGGTACACGAACGCACAGCGAGATACGGAAATCTTAAAAATTTTATAATAGTACTGCCGTCCCCGCTGGAGAAATGCCTGGAGTTATTTTTTGTTCACGAAACGCATCCCATACAGCAGTACGAAATCGTAAAGGACGCCGTTAATTTCTCCGAGATTGAAAATATTATGGAGCGCACATATTTTGATTCAAATACATCCAATAAACCAATAAGAGAAATTAATAGAAAGCTTATAAGACCTGAAGATGCCGAAGAAAGTATACACATTGACATCCTTTCTGAGACTGAAATGGGCGAAATAGACCTTGTTTTGAGCTGGGTGGACAGAAACAAAGATTATATAAACTATATCAATGTAGATACATCTGGTACTAAAGAAGATTGTTTGAAGCTCTTAAAAGATTATATAAAAGATAAGGCAACTCTCAAAAGAAAGCATTTCCGACCTATATAAAAATCATTTCAACTCAAATTCTACTGTAGTTTGTGCCCCCGCCTTGACTTCTACTTGTTTGTCCACTGCCTTCAGTCTTTCATTCCATAATTTTACTATATATTTTCCTTCTTGTAAGCCATGAATGGAAAAACGCCCTTCATTATCCAACCGTGCATAGTAAGGATTTTGAAGAATCAGAATATAAGCCAGCATATCAACATGCACATTACAGCGGAGAGAGGCTATCCCCAATTTATTAAACGTGTACGACCTTACCTCGCCCTTAAGCCATGTACCCAGATTCACATTATCCGCCACTGCATCAGGGGAATAGATGTTGTGCAATACCAGGTCGCTATTAAGAAAATCAACGGTAGTCCCCCTTGTCAGTGGTAATACATGAGGTATAAATGCCATATTTTTCTGATCCATGACTGCGTGTTCCTTCGGTGGTTCAAATGTCCCCTGTACATTTTCAATGTAAACAATGCTATCCCTCAGATACTTTGCCTTCTTTGCCTTGACTGTGCCGCCAATAATGCCCAGTTCCCCTTCACCGGCAAGGGTGCTGTAAGTAAAATTAAAAACTACCATAATCGCAAAAACAAGTAATATTAATGTGTTTTTAAATATCTGCCTGTTGTGAATAAACATTTTTAATAAAATCACCCTTTCATAAAATATTTAAATGGTCATCAAATATTCAATACAAATAAAATATCAAAAAATTTGTCTGCGTCTATAAAAAGACTAAATATTATAAATGAAATTATACCTTCACATGGCAGGATGGATCAAACAACATAACCCTATCATCTTTTGTTATAAACGCACGTTTTACCATAGAGACATGGCATGTCTCTACATTATATACATAATGTTATGTGAATCCTTCGTCTATTATTATGAACCTTTTGCTTCATTGTCATGCTGAATGTAATAAAACATCTCATTATTGATCATTTGAAATTCCTAAATATGAATATTAATCAGACACATCCAAATCCCGACAAACCCTAAAGTCTTTTGAATACAATAACTTTTATCTAATATTTTTCAATCCTGGGAGTCAACTCTTTATAATCTTTTGTTAAACACCTCCAGAAAGAAAAGCAGGAAATAACCCACCAGCAGTATAAGCCAGCCAAAGGCAATAATAAATTCAAGGGTAGTCGAAAATGACATGGAAAAATTCTCGGAAATCATGCTGTAAATATCTTCAAGGCCATCGAGTGTCTTGTTAATATTCGTCCTCCACGCCTCCAGGTGCAGTTTTTTGGTCATCAGATCATACAAGCGGGCAGAGTACCAGTCTCCAATGAGTTTAATATTGCGTTCCGTCGCCTCAAACTCCATTATAGATTCGGTACGTATCTGGATAATTTCACGCAACGAGTGCCTGACTTCTCTGGAACTCAACAAAGGTAGCTTCCTGGCAGTCGTCCGCTGTAATAGCTGTGCTGCCTTTTCAAGACGATTCTCAAGCTCGTTTTCCAGCACCCTCAATTTCAGCAGTTGCAGGTTGGCAATCTCAAAAAGCTCAATATTACTGGCAAAATCACCGCGAGGATCAAATACAAACGCCCCGTCCCAATCCACTATCGTTATATCATCTTTCGAATATTTCAAATTGAATTTGATGGTTGTATTAATCTCCTCCTCATCAAGGGGTATACGCTCCGTTTTCAAAAGCCCTGCAATACTGTCCTTATGACCCAAAATAACTTCCTCTGGATCTCCCTTATAATCCGACACACAATACACGCTGTACTCTTCATCAAAGCTAGGGTTACAACGATACTCCCATAAAATAGTTCTGCATTCAACGATAAGTGCGCGTTTTAAATCAAAGACGCGCTCGTCTAAAATATCGTCCATTTCTACAGATGCTTCTATAATAACAACTCCGGGCGGGCAAAATTTTACCAGGAAATCAACAGCCTTTCCTTCAATGTTTCTCTTTTCAGTCTTGACCACCATCTGCTTCGGAATGACGCCTGGATACGAAGGCGAACTCTTAATTTTTTTGATATCTACAATCTCTGCTGTATCTGGACTTAGTTTAGTAATTCCAACAAGGAATGAAACCAGTGTGCCTCTGACTATTGAATTAGCATCCATAAACCAACCCTCGATTAGCAGGTATCAGGTGTAAAGACTTATTTACTTGTAATTGAAAATTTTAAAATGGAATTGGGAGACTTATGCCAGCACGGTTATTTTGCTGCATCGCACTAATTTCCATTGATTAACGGCGCAAACAGGCAGGCTTCAACTGTAGTAACATGTATTTACCCGCCTACGCAGACACGAAACTAAAATAGCGAATACTTACCTTCCAGAATTCCTGTCCATAATTGGGGAATCTGACACAAATGCTTTTTTATAATTTCTTTGCACTTCTCATCTAACGTCTTTTTTGAAAGGGTTGAGTGAATTTTGACGTGTACAAATCCGGGTTCTGTAATCGGTGTTCCAATCCGGCTCACAAGATAGCACTCGGCCCCCGAGATATCAGGGTCTTTTGTAAGTTCTGCAGATATATTGTTTGCCGTAAGATTATATAATTTACCTGTATGAGTAATAGGATTTTTACCAGCCGTTGCCTCAAGGGTCATAGGCCTGTATGGTGTAATCAGTCCATTTGCTCTGTTTCCTCTGCCTACCTGACCATCGTCTCCGCACTCGGCGCTTGTGCCAGTTACGGTCAGATAAAGAATATCCTTTTCATAATTATCTGCTGCATTAATAACAATTTTAACTTTATGGTGTGATTGTTTCTTTATAAACTGCTGCACATAAGCAACCAATTCTTCTTTTATCCTGAAATATTCATCCTTTGATGTAACGAATCTTGAAACAAACGCAATCGCAATTGTAAGATTTATCCGTTCATTTATCCGTGTTCCCATGATTTTGATGTCTTCGCCAATCATGGGATATTTTTGTTTTACTTTAGGAGAATTCAGAAATTTTTCAGTCAGATAAACCATGGATTCTGTCTCAGTCAATGGCGCAAAACCAACACCAATTGATGTATCATTTGCTAGTGGAATGGCACTGTCAAATGTCGCCCGCAGATCAAGGCTGCCCGTCCTGATTTTTGTTTCAACAACCACGTTTTTTTCGGGTTCGAGAAATCTTAACCTTTCATTCATCCATTTGTGTGTCGTTTCTCTGGCTATTTCCTCGACAGGTATTTTTTCATTTCCCACAGACTCAACCGCACGTCCCACAACAATCAGATGCAACGGCGTTGTCACTTTCCCTCCGCCGAAGCTGACCTCAGAACATCCACCTACAAGTAAACACTTATCAATATTGTGGTGCAGAACCCTGTTAAATTTTTTGAGGTAATATCTTGAAAAGGCAATGCTCAACTCTTCTGCGGCACGATCACAAAGTGTATCCGGGTGGCCCAATCCCTTGCATTCGACAATTTCTACTGTGGAATCCTGAACTGGCACATCTTTAGTCTTTTCAATAACTATTTCCATAAGCGTCTATTTCATTTATTTCATTACAAAGTGGCAAGCCGGAAGTTTGTAATATCCACAATTTTCAAGAAGAATCTCAAGGAAGTACAAATTCATGCTCAGGATGTTTGACGCATAAAACCGGACATGGCGCCTTTCTAACTACCTTTTCAGCAGTGCTACCAATTAACATGCGGGAAACCCCTGTTCTGCCATGGGTAGCAATGGTAATTAAATCAATGTCATACTTCCTTGCAGCCTTGATTATTTCTACAAAAGGCTCGCCTTTTACAATAATGTTTTCCACCTTCAACTTCTCCAGAAATCTCTTCGGTATCAGATGGCTGATATTCTTTTTAGCCTCATGTCCCATCTCATCATATATCCTGGATAGCGGGGTGTTTAAAGTGCCCAGTCCGGCAGGAACGTTTATCTTTGGAATCACGTGAAGGATATAAAGTTTTGCACTGCGTTCCATGGAAAAATCAAGGGCATACTTCAGGGCATGTTTTGAACATGCAGAAAAATCTGTCGGAAACAAAATCCTTTCAATCTTTATCATTAAATTAACTCCAGAAATAAATTTATGTTTCTATTATGTCACGCCGCCATTCGACGCGCATGAATTTCGCATTCTCGTGTTTTTTATATTCAACCTCTCCGCTGTAAGCCTTCTTTAGAATAGACCCTATACGCTGCGCCAGTTTTGCTGTTGTAGTAAGGATTTCTATTTCATTACCTTTCTCATTAATCTTCATAATCCTTTTTAAGGGATTATATTTTTTTGAATGTTCATCCTCGTTACGAATAAGATTCATTATCTCCTGTTTGTGTTGTTTCAGAAAACTACCTTTTAAAGTAACAACTCCGCTTGGCACATTCTCCTTTGTTTTCTTACATGCAGGACATATTACCCAGTTAATATCTTTTAACTTGCTTTTTTCTTCATAAAGTTTTTTATCGAGAAACCACTTCTTATTATGATAAACCGCTTTGCAGTTATTACAAATAGAGAGCGCTACCAGCCCTTTCCCTTTTGGCGGTAAATAGGGGTCATTCTCAGCATAAACTTTGTTCCTTGCATGCTTTTCAACCTCTCTTGGTACTTTCATTTTTTATTAACATCTCCTTTCATTACGTCATTAATCATAATAAAACAAAACTCAATGTAATTATGTTTAAAATTTATACTCAATATAGCGTAAACAGGGCATAAGTACCCGGCGCTAGCTTTTCATGCATGCCTTATGTTCAAGTTATCAAAATCTCGCAGATACTGCCTGCCGACACTGACCCTAATAGTTTAAAAAATCGTAAATCTGTTTTAACTTATCTTCACAGGAATTTTTTTTACCTGAGATTTTTCAATCTTTGGCAGGCTGATTTCAAGAATTCCATTCTTATACTCTGCCTTTATTTGGTCCGTCTTCACTGAAACAGGTAATGTAACCGCTCTTGAAAAAACCCCGTATTTCCTCTCGACAAAATGATAGTTTTTATTCTTCTCCTCTTTTTCAGACTTTTTCTCACCCTTAATTGTCAAGGTATTCCCCGTAATCGAAATATCAATATCCTTTGACTCGACTCCGGGCACTTCCGCCTTTATAATAAGGTTTTCAGTCGTCTCTGAAATATCCATAGGTGGTAACCAATTCGCTCTAGATGAACCTCCCTTTTCAAAGAAGTTGTCAAGTAGTTTGTTCATCTCATCCTTGAATATAGAAAAACTTGGAAATTTCATTATTTCTGACGGCATATACATTACCTCCCATAAAAAAAGAAATAATATAACTTTACATTTTATTGATACACACGATAATCAATTTCTGGAAATATATTATCCTTACTTTCAATATCGGTAAGCCAGTTTGCATCAATTGTATTTGAACAAATATCATTACACAATCTGGTAAAACGGGACAAGTGTTCTTTTGTCCTCTTTATTGCATATTCAACCATTGTACCCGTTCTCATAATAAATGCCCAATCGCTGCTCTGTGCCAGTAACAGTTCGCGTGATGCCTGATTGAGCGCTCTGTTTTGTAAAGGATTTACATTTGTATATGAGTATGTCCTCGCCAGCTCAACCATGCGTTCTGCCGCTTTATGAAGATGTCTGTATATCCAATCGTTGCTCTCATTCAACCAGTATTCGCAATACCCTTTATATCCCCAACTTGAAAGAGACGGCTTGCAAACCTGATTAACCGGATATAATTCTAGATATTCCATGGGGGTAATCGGCGATATTGTTTTCTGGTCGTAAGCAATCTTTCGAAACAGGTAATTAATCCAATCAGGACCTTCAAACCACCAGTGACCGAACAGCTCTGCATCGTAAGGTGCAATAATAATGGGGTTCCTGTCCATTACAGAGGCAAGATATTCAATCTGTTTCTCTCTGTTAAACATAAAATTCCCGGCATGTTCAGCCGCCTTATCCAGCGCCATTTCATGAGAATAAGGCTCTTTTTGGTCTGTTTTACCCGTAATCCGATAATATTTTATACCTATATTTGACCTCTTACCGTCTCCGTGGAGGTATGGTCTTATGTAATCATAATCAAGGTCGTAGCCTACATCTCTGTAAAATTCACGATAAAAGAAATCGCCGGGATACCCTTCTTTTGAACTCCATACCTGTCTAGAGGATTCAACATCCCTTCCAAAAGCTGCCACACCAGAAGGGCAGTAAATAGGGGCATAAATACCATATTTTGGTCTTGGAGTTGCGAATAGAATTCCGTGCGTTTCAGTGATAAAGAAACGTATACCTGCATCCTTTAAAATCCAGTCTATGCCTTGTTCATAACCGCATTCTGGTAACCATATACCGTTTGGTCTTTTGCCAAAATGCTTCTGGTAATGATTTACGGCAACGTGAATCTGCGCACGGATGGCATTTAAATTATTATTCATGAGGGGTAAAAACCCATGCGTGGCGCCGCAGGTTATCACTTCAACTTTTCCTGCATCCTGAAATTTTTTAAAAGCCTGAACAATATTTCGTTGATATTTTTCCGCAAACACGTACCGCGCATTTGTAAAATTTGCATTGTACCTCCGGGCAAGGCTATTAAATTCTTTCTGATGTTTTGTCCTCTCTATTTCCTTCCCCGTGAGTTGTATCCGCTTTTCGATATATCTAATATAACGAGTTTGCAAAAGCTCATCAGCGAGCATTGAAATAAGAGGCGGTGATAATGACATGGTTATTCGGAAATCAATCCCCTCTTCAATCAACCTGTCAAAAACATTTATAAGCGGTATGTAAGTTTCTGTTATCGCCTCAAAAAGCCAGTCTTCTTCAAGAAACTCCTCATATTCAGGGTGACGTACAAAAGGCAGGTGTGCATGAAGGACTAAAGCCAGAAACCCTTTTCCCATAAATTATTTTTTTATAATCGTTGAACAATTGAATGACTCAGTAGAGGATACACCGAGTTTGTGTGTCTCTAACCAGTTTTTATGTGCACTCTCGAATATAGATTCACTGACACCGCTACCAGCAGGGATATATACTTTCTCATAAAGTTCTTTTACACTCATCCATTCTTCATCAATTATCTCTGAAACTCCCACACGCGGTGTCTTTACAACATTCGACCTGACAATAACGAAAAAAGTCCCGTAAGATGTAAGGAAACCCATATCCACACAAAAAGACCTATCGGATTCACCTACTTTAATATACCAGTTTCTCGCCCCGCCTCTAATTTCTATATCAAAATATTTGTGCGCATTATTTCCGTTAAAAATAATATCTGTTACATCATACACCCTTAAGACTACCTTCGCACTATAAGCCATTGAACCCATAGCGCTGCGTACATCATCAACAAACTTTCCTTGTAACTCCCAATAAACAAATAACCATTCAGGATCCCGCACCATTAAAACAATTCGATTATCTCCATAATTACCTGGAATTTCCTGAATTTCTCCTGAAAATACATCTTCTCTCCTTTCAACTTTTTGTTGAGGTTCTTCTTGTTTTACTAATGACGCTTCAGGAATACTTGCCCATTCATCTTCACCGGTAACACCCCACTCCTGTTCAGGTTCTTCCTCGCGCTCGCCATAAGAAACATCTGCCAGTTTAAAAAATCTATTCCAAAACAGACCGAACCAACCTTTAATCTTCCCCAAGAGCATCTCAAACAACACCTTAATAATTTCAAAGAGTAAGAGGAAAATTTCCTTAATAATAGCTTTATCTATAGCCATATAATTCGAAAATACCCAATTATTTAAGCAATTGACAAATACAAATACAGATTTAAAAAATTATAATTGAATAACAACATGCGGTCAACAAAATTGTAATAACACAAAAGCCAAAAAACCGCTCTAATACCTAAACTCTACATTTGGCTTGACAAAATATTGTTGTTAGGTAATAATCCCACTGGAATCTTTAATTGTATAGTAATGAGTTTATTACAACACATAATATTATTAACATCTCAAAATACCTTGTGACTCTGAATTTAAATCCTTTTGAACCCGTAATTAAGTAATTAGCAAAAATTATTATTTCCCATTTCAAAAATCCTAATATAACAAATAAAGGGTATCATCTATGATAAAACAGATACTTGTACCGACTGACGGTTCAGAGAATAGCCTTACGGCAACCGATTACGCTATCAGTATAGCAAAAGTATTTAATGCCAACATTAGAGGACTTTTTGTTAAAGATAGTAAAATATTGACCGGCCCGTTAATTCATGACATTGGAACAAGCATCGGCGGCATGGTTCCTTACGGGACATTTCATCAAACAATCAGGACAATGATGGAATCACAGGGTGATACCGCGCTAAATCAGGTAGAAGAAAAATGTAAAGAGAAAGGCATTGCATTCGGCAGGGAAATACGGGAAGGGCTCGTAAGCACTGAAATTGTAAAGTCAGCCGAAAACTGCGATCTCGTTTCAATGGGTAAGATGGGAATTCATGCTGAGTGGCGAGACGTTTTTCTGGGTACTACCGTTGAATATGTTGTGCGCCAGACACACAAACCTGTGCTCATTACACCATCACAATTCAAACCATTCAAAAAGATGCTTATCGCCTACGACGGAAGTTCTTTTTCAGACAAGGCTTTGCAAAGCGGTGCAGAAATAGCAAAAGCTATGAATCTCTTGGTTACTGTGGTTTGCGTAGCAGATAAGGAAGGCGAAGCCATGAATATCTTATCAAAGGCAAAGACTTTCCTTGAAGGTTATAAACTTACAGTTGAAACCATTTCAAAAGGTGGGTACGACCATGCCGGCGGCATCCTGAACGTCTGCAACGATGAGGACAGGAATTTTGATTTGCTTGTCATGGGCGCTTATGGACACTCAAGAATTCAGGAGATGATATTGGGAAGCACTACTGTAAGGGTAATGCGGGAAACAAACTGTCCGATATTATTGTGCAGGTAATCTGTAAACAAAATGCACACATACCTTAATATTTTCTTTCCTTCGGCTCAAACGAACTGATATTTACCGGTTTATAGTCTAACCTCGCACCTTCAGGCGCAAAATAAACTAATGTATGTTTTAACCATCCTGTATCGTCCCGCTTTGGAAAATCTGTACGGAAATGCGAGCCGCGGCTCTCCTCACGTGCCAACGCACCAGCTACGATAGCCTCTGCCACATCAAGACTACCTTTGAGTTCCAGCGTCCATCCAAGACTCAGATTCGCCCTTTTTCCAGTATAATTCAATTTAATCCGCTTATATTTATTTTGCAATGCCTTCACTTCATTCAGTGCTTCTTTCAGGGCTGAAGCCTCACGGAATATGCCTACTTTGCTGTCCATAACCTTATTTAAAGATGCCTTTATGATGACATACGTTTCGTTTCCGTCAGATTTATATAATGCCTCAATCCTATGCTCGGCACGTTTCAGGGCATCGTTTAGGACATTCTCTCCCCTTTTACCTCCAAGACACTGTATATATTTTGCGGCGTTACTGCCAGCAATGGCGCCAAAAACGATGGTATCCAGCAGTGAATTCCCACCGAGACGATTAGCCCCATGCACGCTCACACACGCCGCCTCCCCCGCCGCATAAAATCCCTTTACAATCGTTTCACATTCAACATTACAGTCAATGCCACCCATCGTATAATGCTGACCCGGCTGGATAGGGATAAGGTCTGTAGCTGGGTCTATTCCTGCAAACTCCATGCAAATATCACGAATGCCCGGCAACCTCTGATTTATTTTCTCCTCACCAAGATGCCTCAAATCCAGATGTACATAATTATTATCAAACCCGCCGCCGGACATAATCTCACGTATAATATTCCGCGAAAGAATATCCCTTGGTGCTATTTCCATGTCCTTTTTAGAATCGTCGTATTTAGCCAGAAATCGCTCGCCTTTATTATTTAACAGTAAACCCCCTTCGCCCCTGCATCCTTCCGTAATTAAGATATTCTTGCCAACAAGTGTAGTTGGATGAAACTGGATAAACTCAATGTCCTTGAGCGGTACACCCGCCCAGTATGGCACTGCCATGCCCATGCCTGTATTTATAAGGGCGTTTGTACTCTTTTCATAAATACGTCCAGCGCCGCCTGTGGCAAAAATTACTGCGCCTGCCTGAAACGCTTCCAACCGCCCGCTTACAATGTCTAATGCAACTAAGCCGACACATATCCCATCTTCAATCACAAGGTCGGTCACAAGCCATTCTTCATAAACTACTATCTCGTTCCGCTCGGATGCTTGTTTGAATTTAATAACCTGCTGATACAGTGTGTGTAAAAGGGCATGTCCTGTCTTATCAGCCGCATAACATGTACGCGGGAAACCAGCGCCGCCAAACGGTCTCTGCGCTATTTTACCTTCGGTGGTGCGACTGAACGGACAGCCCCAGTGCTCCATTTCATATATTCGTTCAGTCGCCTCTTTTGTCATACGGATAACTGCATCCTGGTCTGCAAGGTAATCGCTCCCTTTTATTGTATCGAAGGCATGTTTCTCATAGTTATCATAAGCGCCTCGTGGATGGTTTCCCAGCGGTGCATTAATCCCACCCTGTGCAGCAATGGAGTGTGACCTGAGGGGATGAACCTTCGAGATGACGGCTACTTTTACATTATGGCGATTGAGTTCAATCGCTGCCCTGAGACCCGCCAGCCCCCCACCAACTACTATCACATCATGGTAAATCATAACATATCATATCTCTTGCATTTGTTCTGACAGGTATCTTTCAATCCTATCCTTATTTAAGTAAAGGCTTGAGAATTGTTTTTCACAAACGTCGCTGAAACGGGCTAAAACCTTACGACTAATTTTTTCTTGATCCTCAAAAATAGCCACTGAGTGAAACGACAATCCCCATTTTTCATATTGCAGACAACTAATTGTGGCAACTTGGCATTTATCATCATTAGTAACAGCAAAAACATAAAGCGGCTTTTTCATACCGTTTATCCTGCAATCAACAGCATATTTCCCTTCTGGATCATGTACCTTGTCAAAATAATCAAACGTCCTTCTATTTTCATCGACTCTTTCAATTATATGCGCCTTGAAATCCTCCATAAAGGTGGATATTGCGCGCTCCCTAGTTAAATAATTTATATCAGTAATTTTCAAAATTCCCTGAATAAAATTGTAAAGGGCGTCACCGTACATGTTATCTTCTACATTTACCACTATTTCACCATCACTCTCCTCTAGGCTAAACATGGACAGTGTTGAACTGATTATTTTTTGCCTAGTGCCACTTTCCAAATCCTTCATATCAAGTTCATAGCTTAAATGCATATACGTATGAGCCTCATCCGTAATAACCCATCCTTTGGGTGATTTTTTTAAAACAGAAACTAAATGGTCTCCATCGGCAAACAGAAAAGGAGTAAATATTCTGAATCGTTCTTTACCCTCAGGGGAAATTTCTATTTTCTCGCTTATTTTCTTTTTAAATTCGTTTTCTATTAAAGCTATATCCATTTTGTATCCTCCTTTAGAAACCTTTTATTTTCAATTGTCTATTGGCTGGTAGTGCTATGGAACAATCTTTTACAAGACAATCTAAAGCACTTTGTATGTCAACAAATTCTTTGGAAATAACCGCATATCCATCTTCATCAAAACCAACTGTCTGGTATCTTTCTGTTGCTTGATGAACATGAAAATCATAGAAGGACCCCTTTTCGATCTTATTTGTGTGCTGATGACTTTTACCGTTATATCTTCGCAATCTTATTAATGCAGTTTTCTTGGGAGGCATATAGCCTAGTATTAAAGAGAAATCTAAAAGGTTTATTTGGTTCTGTCTTAAAATTACTTTAAATTGACTGCCGTCACTGCGTGGTAATATTATCTCCTGTTCTTTATGACCCCTTTTGTCTTTTGTTTGAAATAAGATTTCGTAATTAGGAGGGAATTCTTTTCGTTCCTGAATAAGGTTAGATATCTCTACATCATTAAGGATTATATCTGCCATAAACTTATTCCTTCAACTTTAAACCTCAACGGCAACCTGTAATAATCTATCAAATATTCTAAAGCATTTTTCTACAAAATCACTGTAAAAACACCGACAATAGCAATTATGAAAAAGATGAATGCCGATAACCACAGTAATTTCTTTTGTATGCGCGTGAGATGCCAGAAATCCGCAATCGTTATCCTTATCCCGTTAAGCAGGTGTATTGCCACCGCAACGAGCAATGTGTATTGAAAACCGTATCCGATCTTTGTATCAAACTTGCTGATGGCATAATCATAAGCCTCTTTGCCTTGAAAGACGGAGCTCAGCGTCCAGATGTGCAGACATAAAAATAATGCAACAGCCACACCCGTAATGCGGTGAATCCAGAAGGCATACATACCGGGATTCCTGTTCCTGATAAGGTCATTCAAACATTCTTTTAGTTTCTGTATGTTCATATTTTGAAATAGTCAAAATCCCCTGTCCCTTGTTGCAAACCATATCAGGATGTAAACCCCGACACCAAATAAAATCAAACCTGCAAACCAGAGTATATTCTTGATAAAATGCCTTAGCCTTTTTTCAGGACCAAAATCTACAAAAATACCCCATAATCCGTTAAGACTGTGAAAGACAACGAGGGCAAGTAAGCATGTATGAAATGTAATCCATCCGGGTGAACAAAATCTGTTAACTATCTCGTCATAATATCGGGAGGCATAACGACTGGGACTGAAGTGAAACGTAAAAAAGTGGACAGAAATCCCAATTACCAACAACAGGGCGGTAATCCTTTGTAAAAACCAAGACCAGAATCCACGTTTTTCTATATACATTATTGTAATGACTTAATTTACCATAAAGACGTAAAGGACGCAGAGAAAATTAACAAAGAATTGACAGGTTGGGAGGTTGAGATATTCCCAGTTTCATAACTTCATATCTTCTCAACCTCTATTTTCCCGCTCCTTGCTCTCTGTGCCTTTGTGGTGATTACTATAATTTTTTATAAAGATTCATTAAATCGTCTTTTGTAAAGATAGATTCAAAAAGGACTCCTCTTTTCTCAATATTCTCACGCCCTCCCTCCTGGCGATCAACCAGTGCAATGGCCTTTATCACGTTCAAATTAGACTCCCTGGCTCTATCTACGGCCTCTATTGTGGATTGGCCTGTAGTTACCACATCGTCTACAACTACTACTTTATCTCCCTCTCGTACATTGCCCTCAATCCATTTCATCAACCCGTGTTCCTTTGCCTTCTTTCTGACTACAAAGGCATTAATAGCATCGTCCTGCATCTCGCTGACTATTGCTGTGGCAAAGGCTATGGGGTCGGCACCAAGCGTTAGACCGCCAATGGCGTTTACACGAAGCGGTTTGACCCTGTTATAAAAGATATGGCCAATCAACAGCATGGCTTCGGGATCAAGTGTGGTTGTTTTACAATTAATGTAATAATTGCTCATCCTGCCAGAAACCAGCTTAAATACAGGCTTCTCACTATATTTGAAGGATTTGTTAAGGATGATTTCGAGTAAATGTTTTTCAGCTTTAATGAGATTCATAGTTCAAATGGCACGAATAAACATTTTCCCCTCCTTGCGAAGGAGGAACATTGAAATACCATTATTTTACCTCCCCTTTGTCCCCTCCTTACGAAGGAGGGGATTGAGGGGTGGTCTTAATAACAATATCTTGTAAAACACTATTTATATTTTTTAGAACATCATTATTTGTATATCTTAACAATTTAATTCCTAAAGCTTCTATCTTACTTTGTCTTTGCTTATCATAAACAATTCGAGAATTATAACCGTGAACATCACCATCGATTTCGATTGCCAATTTTAATTCTGGGCAATAAAAGTCAACTGTATAGTTATTAATTCCATATTGTCTCCTAAATTTCAAACCTTTAAGTTGTTTTCTTTTTAATTTTGACCAAAGAAATATCTCTGCCCTTGTCATCTTTTTTCGCAAATATTGCCTCTTTTTCACATATTCTTTTTTATTGAATATCTCCGTCATATTAGATAACCTCCCCTTCATCCCCTCCTTCGTAAGGAGGGGAAAACATGCTTGTCTTAATCTAAGATGTAGGAAGTGACAAATTCCATAAAGAAGCCAGTCTAATTGTAAGACATGTTGTCATAATTCTATAACAACTTATCCACCTGTTCACACAGGGTTTTTACTGCATCGGCTGAACGTTTCAAGGCTGCCGATTCTTCTGCGTTGAGTTTGATTTCAAATATCTGCTCAATACCCTTTGCGCCGAGTTTTACGGGTACACCTACGAAGAGACCGTTAATACCATACTCGCCTTCACACAACGCTGCGCATGGTAATATCTTTTTTTTATCCTTTAAAATTGCCTCAACCATCTCCATTACGGCAGCCGATGGTGCATAGAAAGCACTGCCCGTCTTGAGCAGATTGACAATCTCCGCCCCGCCATCCCTTGTACGCTTTACAATGGCTTCCAGTCTTGCTTTAGGAATTAATTCTTCCACAGGCACACCTGCAACCGTGGTATATCTGGTAGAAGGTACCATCGTATCGCCATGTCCCCCAAGTACAAAGGCATTTACATTTTCCACAGACACATTGAGTTCCATCGCAATAAAAGCGCTAAACCGTGCGGCATCCAGCACACCCGCCATGCCTATAATGCGGTGTTTTGGAAACCGGCTGACCTTGTGCGCCACGTAAGTCATAGCATCCAGTGGATTAGAAACGACAATCAAAATTGTATTCGGTGAGGTTTTTACAATATTTTCAATTACACTTTTTACAATTCCGGCATTGACCTTGAGCAGGTCGTCCCTGCTCATCCCTGGTTTTCTTGGTATACCAGAGGTTATAACAGCGATATCAGAATTTTTTGTCTCTTCGTATCCGTTTGTGCCGATAATCCTTGAATCATAATCATAAATAGGACCTGATTCTAGAATATCCAGTGCCTTGCCCTGCGGCATATCTTGCACAATATCCACCAGCACAACATCGCCAATTTCTTTTTCAATTAAACGCTGTGCCGTTGTAGCGCCCACATTCCCGGCGCCAACTACGGTTATCTTTTTTCTAGACATATCAAATCTCCTTTTATTTAGCCACTAATTTCCACAAATTAATATTTCTTTTTGTGAGCATTCTTGTCTATTTGTGGCTAAAGAATTCTCTTCACATATTCTTGATTATTTCATCGGCAAACTCGGAACATTTAACTAATTTAGCACCTGCCATCTGACGTTCGAGGTCGTACGTTACTGTCTTTCGCTGGATGGTCTTTTCCAATGCCTTGATAATCATCCGTGCAGCCTCGTCCCATCTCATGTGTTCGAGCATCATAACCCCCGATAAAATAACAGAACTGGGATTAACCTTATCCTGTCCAGCATATTTAGGTGCAGTGCCATGTGTCGCCTCAAAGATAGCCGCCTTATCTCCAATATTAGCACCCGGCGCCATACCCAAACCGCCCACCTGCGCCGCGCATGCATCGGAAATATAATCGCCATTGAGATTCGGCGTGGCAATCACGTCGTATTCCTCAGGCCTCAAAAGCACCTGCTGAAACATGGCATCGGCAATCCTGTCCTTTATAACAATCTTTCCTTTCGGAACAATGCCGTTATACTTCTTATAAACATCATCTTCTGTCACCGTAAATTTTGAAAATTCCTCCTTTGCCACTTCGTATCCCCATTCGCGGAAGGCGCCCTCAGTAAACTTCATAATATTTCCCTTATGCATGAGGGTTACGCTCTTCCTGCCCTTATCTATTACGTATTGGATGGCGCGTCTTACCAGCCTCTTTGAGCCAAACACACTCATGGGTTTAATACCAATACCCGAATCTTTTCTAACCTTTTTACCGAGTTCCTTTTCGAGGAATTCGATGAGTTTCTTTGCTTCGGTGGATCCTTTCTTATATTCAATACCTGCATAAACATCCTCTGTATTTTCCCTGAAAATGACAACATTTAATTTCTCAGGATTCTTCACAGGACTGGGTACACCGTCAAAATAACGTACAGGCCGAACGCAGGCATATAAATCAAGTTCCTGTCTCAGCGTCACATTCAGGCTTCTAATACCGCCGCCTACGGGTGTCGTTAATGGTCCCTTTATAGCAACTTTATATTTTTTAATTGCATCCAGGGTGTCTTTGGGCAACCATTCTCCAAATTCATTAAAGGCGTGTTCACCTGCAAAAATTTCTTTCCAGTAAATTTGTTTTCTACCTTTGTATACATTACGCACCGCCGCATCAAATACGCGGGCAGATGCATTCCATATATCTGGTCCCGTGCCATCGCCTTTTATAAACGGAATAATAGGGTAGTTTGGAACTATCAGACGATTCTTTTCTATTTTTATTGAATTACCCCCGCTTGAAGTATTCCCCTTTTTAGACAAAGCCTTTCCCTCCTGTATATTCCTAGCTCACTAGTGTTCAAATTTTTGGAAAATATTTTTCCTGCCCGTTTAACTTTGTTATACTACCTGCATAAAGATTTGTTTTCAATGGTTTTTCTTAAAAACAAAAACTAACCGTCATTTATGAAAATCAGATTTATTGGCGCAGCAAGAACTGTTACAGGTTCCTGTTATCATTTCCAGGCAAACGATACAAACTTACTCATTGATTGCGGTATGTTCCAGGGCGGCAAGAAAAATGAGGAGAGAAATCGTGCGCCTTTCCCATTCAAACCATCTGAAATCCAGTATCTGTTATTAACACACGCACACCTTGACCACGCAGGACTCGTTCCCAAGCTGATTAAAGAAGGATTCAAAGGTAAGATATTAACAACAAAAGCCACAGTAGATTTGTGTGGTATCGTATTGCTGGATTCAGCACACATACATGAACGCGACGCCGAATGGGAAAATAAGCGGCTTATCAGAGCAGGCAGACCGACTGTGAAACCCCTTTACACCATTCAGGAAGCAGTTGCAAGTTTTTCTTACTTCCAGGGTGTGGCCTATAATGAAACAATAGATTTGGGCAATGGTATTAAGGCAAGGTTCAGCGACGCAGGTCATATATTAGGTTCTGCTATTATTGAATTGTGGTTAAAAGAAGGTGGCTCTGAGAAGAAACTTGTCTTTTCTGGAGACCTAGGGCAAAAAAATCTCCCCTTAATAAAAGACCCTACACCAATCGAAGAAGGCGATTACGTCTTTATAGAATCAACATATGGAAACAGGAAACACAAAGGAATCAAAGAAACTATAGAAGAACTTGCCACGGCAGTATCAGAATCAATAAAGAGAGGGGGTAATGTAATTATCCCAGCCTTTGCGGTAGGCCGTACACAGGATATTCTGTATATACTGAATCAGTTAACAAGGGAGGGGAAACTAGACCATACACAAGTCTTTGTTGACAGTCCAATGGCATTACAAGCCACACGTGTTATCCTGAAACATCCAGAATGCCTTGATGCAGAAACAAGCGAACTTATTGAAAACAAACAATTCCCCAGGGGTTCGCTTACATTAAAATTTACAGAAACTGCTGAGGATTCAATGGAAATAAACAAGATTAAAAATTCTGCAATTATAATATCATCAAGCGGGATGTGCGAGGCGGGACGCATACGACACCACCTGAAACACAACTTATGGCGTCCTGAATGCAGTATAATATTTGTAGGCTTTCAAGCCGCGGACACTCTTGGCAGAAGGATTATAGATGGAGCAAAAACGGTAAAAATATTTGGGGAGGAAATTGCCGTAAACGCCGAGATTTATACCATTGGCGGGCTTTCAGCTCATGCCGACCGCGACGAGTTGATTGATTGGCTCAACAAGTTCAGAAAAAAACCCACTCGCGTCTTTGTAGTGCACGGCGAAGAAGAAACTGCCTTGTATTTTGCAGAAACCGTTCGAAGCCGGTTAAGCCTTAACGCCTATACCCCACGCATGCTGGAAGAAATAGAGATTTAAGAACCAGACAAATGAATCTGTTACAAATACATGTTGCAAACAACACAATAATCTGCTATATACTGCGACCTTTGAAAACTGCCGCATGAATCGCGATACCCGAAAAACAATCATGTTTTTCATAATGTAACGTATGATTCACAAATACCACATAACTCTATTTTATATAGGTCTCCTTATTGTTAGGTTATGCATCGCAGATACCGCATCAACAGCGGCGTCTTATTACTGTAACAGGACAAATAACGGTACTCCATTAGTGCTTGACTCGTCTAATGTGATTAGTTTGGTTTCGATTAACTCACCTTACCATAAAATTACTGGAGTATGAACGAATTCTGTTTTACTAACGTTATAAATAGTATTTATAAATTATTTATTAAAGATTTAAATTTTTTAACATTGTTTTTTACAAGGGAGATGAAAAAATGATAAAGAGACACTATTTGATTTTATTGTGGGTGCTTGTCTTTTGCATAAATTGCGCCGTTCATGCCGCTGACATGACGGCAACCCTGAAAGACAACACCTCAAGCAGTGGTTTTTCCATCGTGAATGCCAGCGGCACCATCACCGCCCGCTTCAGGGGCGACGGCAATGTGGGCATCGGCACAACAACACCATCATCAAGACTCATGATTGTCGGTTCCTCTACATCAAGCAGTGACGCATCATTGATTGTAATGCCAGGTGGTACGGGTGAGATACTGTATGTAAGAAATGATCGTAGGGTTGGAATCAACACCGGCTCACCAACCACAGAACTCCAGGTAATCGGCACTATTACTGCAACTTATTTCTCAGGCAACGGTTCGGCGTTAACAGGTATAACGTCGTCATCCAGCACAAACTCAGTCAACAGCGCTACAATCATAGACGGCTCAATTACGGGCGCAGACCTGGCGTCAAACATCAGCATCAGCACCACCGGCACGATGTCGGTCGCAAGCGGCAACTTTGTGGTGGACATCAATGGTTCCATGACGGCAACAACAATAAATTCAACAGGGACATTAACGGCGGCAGGGAATCTCACCGTTAACGGGACGGTGACTATATCTGGCAATAGAATGATTACGTCAAGTATTGCAACAAACACATATATTGGTGTAGGCGCAGGCAATGCCAACACTACAGGTTATAGTAACGCTGCCTACGGATACCAGGCGCTCTATTCCAACACCACGGGCGCAATGAACACTGCCAATGGATACCAAGCACTCTATTCCAACACCACGGGTAACCGTAACACCGCCAATGGATACCAAGCGCTCTATGCCAACACCACAGGCGACTATAATACCGCAAATGGAGAATATGCGCTCGCTAACAACACCACGGGCTCAGAAAACACTGCCAATGGATACCAGGCGCTTTCTCAAAACACCGCGGGCGGACGTAATACCGCCAATGGGTGGAGTGCGCTCAATTACAACACCACGGGCGTAAGTAATACCGCAAATGGATACATGGCGCTCGCTGGCAACACCACGGGCAACTATAATACCGTCAATGGAGATTATGCGCTCTCTGCCAACAGCATTGGCTCCTATAATACTGCCAATGGAGATGCTGCGCTCCGTTTCAACATCTCAGGCAACTATAACACTGCCATAGGATACGCAGCAGGTTATAGCACAACCGGCAGCAGCAGTGTATTTTTAGGCAACAAGGCAGGCTACAATGAAACAGGTTCTAATAAGCTTTATATTGCTAACAGTGATACCAGTACATTAATCTACGGTGATTTCTCAACAAGCAAGGTCGGCATAGGCACGACAACGCCTGCGACTACGCTGTATGTGATCGGCACGGTGACGGCAACGGGTTTTATAGGGGACGGTTCGCAGTTGACTGGGATAACGGCTACAGTCGGGGCAAACTCGGTCAGCAGTTCCACAATAGTTGACGGCTCGATCACGGGCAGTGACATGGCAAGCACACTCAGCATGTCAACAAAGTCGCTGGACATCGGCTCAATCACCGTAAACGCAGGTAATTTCAGGGTAGACAGCAACGGTTCCATAACGGCGACAATGATTACCTCGACGGGTTCAATAACCGCATCTGCCATCACCACCACCGGCACCTTAACGGCGTCGGGCAACCTGAACATTGATTCCGGGACGTTGTTTGTGGATGCGGCCAATAACCGGGTGGGCATAGGTGCCACAAGCCCTCAAACAAAACTTGAGGTTGTCGGTGATGCGAATACCTTTATCATGAGATCTCCCACGGCGTCAAGCTACGGAAGCTTCCGGATTTATAACGATCAAAACAGTGGTTCGAGGGCTCTTGAAATCGGCTATGGAGGATCGTCGTATTCCGGTTCCCTTCTCAGCGATGGCTCGAACGGAGAAACCGCTTATCTTACTACCACAGGCAGTTATGCGATGCAGTTTGGCACCGCCAATTTTATGAGAATGTTGATAGACTCCTCCGGCAACGTTGGCATAGGCACCAGCACGCCTCAAACAAAACTCCACGTCGTAGGCGCGGTGACAGTAGATGGCAACGTGATAGGGAGGAACGGCACTCTTCAACTGTACGGTGCCGGGTTGGATGGCAGTAACTTGCAGAAGTCCGTTGTTTACGTGGATACCACCAATGGGATGCTCTTCGAAGCACCCAAAGACAGCGGCGGGAATAAATTGGACTACCACTTGAACTGGCGTGGCGGCGGCACCGATGGGCTGACCATTAAAGGCACTGGCAACGTCGGCATTGGCACAACGACGCCTTCAACTGCGTTGGTTGTTATAGGCACGGTGACGGCGACACAGGGATTTGTGGGGGACGGTTCGCAGTTGACGGGCATTGCAGCAACATCAGTTGGCGCTAATTCCGTAAACAGCAGTTCCATCGTTGACGGCTCAATTGCAAGCGCAGACCTTGCGTCAAACATCAGCATCAGCACCACCGGCACGATGTCTGTGGCGAGCGGGAATTTTGTGGTGGATTCTGCTGGTTCCATGACGGCGTCAACGGTAAACTCATCGGGGACGATAACGGCAAATGGTAATTTGATTGTAGATAGCTCGACATTGTTTGTGGATTCGGTGAATAACCGGGTAGGCATCGGGACAACTACCCCGCAGTCGGCATTAGCTGTCGTGGGGACGGTGACCATTTCCGGTAATAAATTGATAACATGGACAGATGACACCACGAACACCTTCCTGGGGGTTGGCGCCGGCGGGACGTCTACCGCGGGTACCCAAAACACTGCCTGCGGATACCAAACGCTTTATTCCAACAATACAGGATCGTATAACTCCGCATATGGGTGGGCGGCGCTCCGTAAAAATAACACGGGTAACTTTAACACCGCCTATGGAGTTGGTGCACTTACGAATAATACTAGTGGAGCTGAAAATACTGCGAATGGATACCAGGCGCTCGTTAACAACACCATAGGGTCATACAACGTGGCCAATGGTTTGAGTTCCCTTTTTAACAATACCACGGGCAATAATAATACTGCCAATGGATACAAAGCTCTTGCTGCTAACAATACAGGATCAAACAACACTGCTCTTGGGTACCAGGCAGGTTATAGCGCTACCATCACAAACTATAGCAATAACGTTTTTCTTGGCTACAAGGCAGGCTACAATGAAACAGGCTCTAATAAGCTTTATATTGCTAACAGTGATACCACTACATTAATCTACGGTGATTTCTCAACAAGCAAGGTCGGCATCGGCACAACTACTCCATCAACCACACTCCACGTAGTCGGTACAATCACGGCAACGGGTTTTGTGGGTAACGGCTCGCAGTTGACGGGCATCTCCGCATCGGTAGGCACAAACTCGGTCAGCAGTGCTTCGATTACCGATGGTTCGGTATCCAGCGCGGATATTGCAGACAGCACGATTACCGGCAGCGACCTGGCGTCCAGCATCAGCATCAGCACCACCGGCACCATGTCCGTGGCAAGCGGGAATTTTGTGGTGGATAGCGCAGGTTCCATGACGGCTTCTTCCATCTCAACGACTGGAACACTAACAGTGTCCGGGAAAAAGATGGTTACATTTGCCGGCAATACAACAAATACCCACATTGGCGTAGGCGCGGGGAGTTCAACCACCACAGGTTATAATAATACTGCGTATGGATACGAGGCGCTCAAATCCAACACCACGGGATATCATAATACTGCCAATGGATACCAGGCGCTTTATTCCAACACAATTGGTTATGTGAATACTGCTAATGGATGGCGCGCGCTATACAGCAATACCTCAGGGAACTATAATATTGCCATTGGAGAACAGGCGCTCTACAGCAACACATCAGGGGGCTATAATATTGCTATTGGATACGAGGCGCTTTATTACAACACTACAGGTACGAGAAATACTGCCAGTGGATTCGATGCGCTTCAATCCAATACCAGTGGTTATCAGAATACTGCCAATGGAGCTGCGGCGCTTTCTCTCAACACTGGAGGTCTTAGAAACACTGCAAACGGACACCTGGCACTTTATTCCAACACCATAGGTAACTATAATACTGCCAACGGATATAATGCACTGTATACCAACAGCACAGGCAATAATAACACCGCCATAGGATGCGAGGCAGGCTATAGCGCAAGCGGCAATAGCGGTGTATTTTTAGGCTATCAGGCAGGCTATAATGAAACAGGCTCTAATAAGCTTCATATTGCCAATAGTTCAAGTAGTACGCTCATCTACGGGGATTTCTCGACAAGCAAGGTTGGCATAGGCACAACGACGCCTTCTACTGCGTTGGTTGTGATAGGCACGGTTACGGCAACGCAGGGATTTGTGGGCAACGGCTCGCAGTTGACGGGCATCTCCGCATCGGTAGGCACAAACTCGGTCAGCAGTGCTTCGATTACCGATGGTTCGGTATCCAGCGCGGATATTGCAGACAGCACGATTACCGGCAGCGACCTGGCGTCCAGCATCAGCATCAGCACCACGGGCACGATGTCCGTGGCAAGCGGTAATTTTGTGGTGGACAGCGCAGGTTCCATGACTGCTTCAAACATAACATCAACGGGTTCCGTAACCGCGTCCGCCATCACCACCACCGGCACGTTAACAGCGTCCGGCAACCTGAACATTGATTCCGGGACGTTGTTTGTAAACTCAGCCAACAACCGCGTGGGGATTGGGACGACCACCCCGCAAACGGCGTTCGCCGTGAGCGGCACGGCAACCGTTACCAATGGTTACTTCGGCATTGGCACGAACAATCCGGGCGCGCGCCTGACCATTCACACGAATGGAATTGAAACGGCATCAGGTGGACTCGGCATTACGGACGGCACATCGTCCGCATACATTACCATGATTCATACGGGATCGTTTAATTACGTTACAGCGAACGCCCATGTATTTTACAATGCAAGTTCAACCGAAATATTCCGCGCCACCAGTGATTTAAAAATGGGCATCGGCACCGAGACACCGCAAACAAAACTCCACGTCATCGGCACAGTCACGGCAACGGGGTTTGTGGGTAATGGTTCGCAATTAACCGGTATTTCAGCAACTTCGATAGGCGCAGATTCTGTAAGCAGCAGTTCCATCGTGGATGGCTCAATAACAGGCAGTGACCTGGCAGGCACGCTTAATATGACGACTCAGGCGATGAACATCGGCTCGATTACCGTAAATGCAGGCAGTTTCAGGGTGGACAGCGCGGGTTCCATGACGGCATCTGCCATTACCTCCACAGGCACGATGACCATAGGAGGGGCGGTTGTAAGAAATACGGGCATTGTCCTGGGAACGGGGGCAAGCACCCACGTAAATTTAGGGGTAAGCAGCACTACGGGAACTACTACAGCCGATGCCAATTATGCGACGGTAGGCGGGGGATTTAACAATACGGCATCCGGCGATTATGCAACGGTAGGCGGGGGATACTATAATACGGCATCAGGCGATTCTGCAACCGTAGGCGGTGGAGGCGGAGATGACAGCGAGGGCAATGTAGCATCTGGTAATTATGCGACCGTAGGCGGGGGAAACAAGAATACGGCATCAGGCGATAAAGCAACGGTAGGTGGGGGAGAGTATAATACGGCATCAGGCCCTTATGCCACCGTCGGAGGAGGATATTACAATACCGCAGCCGGGGACTATTCCTGGGCAGGCGGGTGGGATATGCAGTTAACGGCAAATGCGGATAATACCTTCGTCTGGGGTACTGCAACCTCAGCCTTTTCCATTGACACGGCAGATGGATTCCTGATATTCCCCAATGCCACAGGCGAAACGGGCAGGGTAGGCATTGGCACCTCCACTCCATCAACAAAACTGGTAGTCGTTGGTACGATTACGGCAACGGGGTTTGTCGGCAACGGCTCGCAGTTGACTGGTATTTCCGCAACGGTAGGAGCAGACTCGGTGAGCAGTTCATCAATCGTTAATGGCACGATTGTGGGAGCAGACCTCGCGTCAAACATCAGCATCAGCACCACGGGCACCATGTCCGTGGCAAGCGGGGGTTTTGTGGTGGACAGCAACGGTTCCATAACGGCAACAACGATTACCTCTACCGGCTCTGTGACGGCCACCGCCATTACCACCACCGGCACGGTAACGGCGTCAGGCAATCTTGCTATTGATTTCGACACTCTCTTTGTGGATTCAGTTAATAACAGGGTAGGTATTGGCATCAACACCCCGCAGTCCACCCTCCACGTCGTGGGAACTGTTACGGTATCGGGTAACAAAATCATAACAAATTCAGAACACACCACGAATACCTTCCTGGGGTTAGGCGCTGGCAATTCTACCACCTGGGATACAGAGAATGGCGGTACGGGTAATACTGCAAATGGTTACCGTGCACTCTATTCTAACACCTACGGCGCCTATAATACCGCAAATGGGTGCAATGCACTTTACACTACCACTGGTTCTGATAACACTGCAAACGGATTCAAAGCGCTTTTTTCCAATAACAATAGCTCCAATACCGCAATGGGGAGTTATGCACTCTATTCCAATACCACAGGCTACTACAATATGGCTGTAGGCGCTTATGCTGGCTATTCTAATACAACGGGCATAGGTAATGTATTTCTGGGCTATGAGGCTGGCTATAATGAAACCGGCTCCAATAAACTCCATATTGCAAACAGCTCAAGTAGTACGCTCATTTACGGTGATTTTACCAATACAAGGGTCGGCATCGGCACGACAACCCCTTCAACCACGCTTGTCGTGGCTGGCACGGTAACGGCAACGGGAGGCGATATACGGGTAATCGGCGGTTCTTTTATTGATGACGGCACGACACTGACCGTACCAGATTATGTTTTTGACTCTGATTACTACCTGAAACCCCTTACTCAAGTAAAGGCATACATACAAGGGCATAAACACCTTGAAGGCGTACCTGATATGAACGATAAAAAAGGATGGGCGTCACTGAGCATGCAGGACCGCGACATGAAGCTGCTCGAAAAGATCGAGGAGTTGACGCTTTACCTTATTCAGATGAAGGAAGAAAATGATGCTATGAAGGCGCGTATTTTGGCGCTGGAAACAAATAGGATGGGTGAAACTTGTCCTGAGCCATGTAAGGTGGGCAATGCCCACCCTACTGAGCTTGTCAAATGGGCGAAGTTCACCCAACAAATCGTTGGGTATCATCAGTGAAGCGATGCCCGTTGCATATGAAGGTGAACGTATTACGAACAAACGTTTTCCATGTATGTCCTTTGCGATCTTTGCGTCTCTGCGGTGAACAGGGAATGATGGGTCTGCTTTGTCCATTCGGCAAGCTCAGGACAGGCGTGACCCATCCTACGTTTTGCTGTCCTTGAGTCTTTATGAAAGGTTTTTAACGAGCGCCAACTCGGTAATTCTTGAAAAATGCTTGATATTAAGGGTCAGAAGTGGAATATCTGCTGCAACACAAATACCCGCGATAAGGGTGTCGGGAATGCCAATGCTTTCACCTTTTTTGCCAAGAGACGCATGGATTCTAGCGGAAGTTTCGGCGGTTTTAATGTCGAATGGAAGGACTGTAAATTGAGTAACAAAATCAACAATCCGCTCCGTACGTTTCATTCGTATATGTCCGAGATACAACTCAAATGCCGTAATAGCTGTTATACATGGTTCGAACCTTTCAAGGAGTTTTATAAAGAGAGTAAACCCGGGTTCTTTTTTTCTGAGAAAGTCCACGCATACATCAGTGTCTATACAAATAAGCCCTTTTGCCATTTGTTCCAATCCTTGCGTATTTCACGAAAAACTCTATCGGTATTTACATCTTTCCATATTCCCGCAAATTGCATGATTTTTGCGATTTTATTTTTTTCCTTATCTAAGATGAGAAGTTTTCCCTTCGCAACCCTTGCTTCTACAATGACACCGTCCTTCAATGCAAATTTTTTCGCTATCCTGGGAGGGATGTCAATCGTATCGCTGATATTTTCTTTTGTCTTAAGCATCGTTTCTCTACCTCCACGATTACACACAATGCACTTTAAATTACAGAGACTTTTAATTCATGGATTTAAACATACAGAACTATTTTTGTCAAACAAGATATTGTTTCTGCAAGTAGGCAAGATGGGTGAAGCGACAGCGCATCCCATCAAAAATGATCTATGAATGAAATCTTGAACATGGATATTTATTAACGGGAATGATGGGTTCGCTTCGCTTAATCCATCCTACATAAAAGAAATGATGAATATATTTCAAAAAATATTTAATATCACGGTATTCATAATGGTGAGCATGAACATCACCATCACATCCTTTACCCGTGCCGGCGACCTTACCGTGCCTGCCGACTATACGTTTGAGGTCAATGACAATACATGGGAATTGCCAGAAGAAAATATCAATAATACCGGATCGGTTACCGTGCATTACGGCACGGTCACGCTGGGCGGTGACTGGACAAATTCTGGTTATTTTTCGTCCAGTTACGGTGCTATGGTACTAAATAGTTCCACAGGCTCGCAATCCGTCACAACCGGCGGCACATCGTCGGCATTCTCAACCATTACCGTCACTAATACCTATGCGTCCGGGGTAACATTTACCGATGCATTGTACTGCGGCACCCTTACTGCCTCATCAGGCGTACAAAAATTATCCTTCGGTACCAGCGGAGTCCACACCATATCATCGAACTTTAATGTGAATGGTTCATCAGGCAATCTCATAACACTTGCCCCTGCCGCAACCTCAACTGTTTGGTATCTTGATACACCCTCTACGACCGTGAATTATATTGTGGTAAGTTATTCTCACGAGGCGTCAGGGAAGTATATAATTGCGTTAAGTTCCACAGATGGAGGTAATAATGAGAATTGGGCATTCGCTCCAACCGTTGTAACTGGCGCAGCAACAAGCGTGACAACAAGTTCAGCAACGCTCAACGGCACGGTAAATGCCAATGGGACGTCAACGACTGCCTGGTTTAACTTTGGTACGACCAGCGGGGTGTATAGCGGCACATCAACAACACAAGGTGTGAGTGGAACGAGCGACACAGCAGTAAGCATCGGCATAAGCGGGCTATCGGAAGGGACAACGTATTATTACCGGATAGCGGCGCAGAACACTGCAGGTACAACATACGGCAGTCAAAACTCATTTACAACGGACACTTCTCCGCCACCTCCACCGCCTTGGACGCCTATACCTCAGACTCCAACGCCAACACCCACGGCAACTGTAATAGCAACGCCCACAACTACGCCAACGGTGACTCCAACAGAAACACCACCAGTTACGCCAACGGAAACGCCCACAACTACACCAACGATAACTCCGACGGAAACACCAACAGTAACACCCACAACTACGCCAACGGTAACTCCGACGGAAACACCCACAGCAACCCCGACAATAACACCAACGGCAACACCAACAGTAACGCCAACAGTTACCCCGACAATAACGACAACGCCTACAGAAACACCTACGCCGGAGAAGTCTATGATATATGGATTTATTAAGGATACGGAAGGTATGCCGTTGGGATTTGTGACTGTAAAACAGCGGAAACTGGAGACAAATAACGAATTTGAGATAACAAGCGATGGCTTTGGATTTTATGAGTTCAGGGATTTGGATGCGGGCAAGTACAAACTGGAGGCAGAGAAAGAAGGATATATGGATTATAGGGAGTTAATGGAAGTAGAGGAAGGAGAGACGCGGAGGTGCGATATGAAGATGAGGAAGTTGTTAATTATTACGCCAACGTCTACCTTGACATCAACGCCAACAGTAACACCTACGGCTACATTGACACCTACACCGACAATAACAGTGACGCCGACTGAGACGCCCAGCCCTGAACTGACACTGACACCGGAGGTATCACCGACAACAACACCTGAAGAAACACCTACGGTGGAGGTAACTCCTACAGAGGTGGTGACGCCACCGCCTGAGCAGACACCGACTCCTGATACAGGATGGACGCCAGTTAGTACACCTGAACCAGAGCCTATAATGGATAGCAGGATTTATGGGAATGTAAGAGATAGAGATAAAAATGCATTAGAGGCTACAGTGAAGTTAAGGGCGTTTGTTACGAACGAAGAACATCAGACGACGAGCAGTGCAAGCGATGGATTCTTTAGGTTCAGTGAGTTATCGGCTGGCAAGTATGAGTATTGGGCGGAAAAAATAGATTACGAGTGCAAATCATATGTGATTGAAGTGAAGGATGGAGAGACAAAGATTGTAGAGATAGAGATGGTTTATACAGGCAGTCAATGATGATGGGTTCGCTGACGCATAACCCATCCCACATTAAATATTCTAAAGTACCTCATAATCAACTACTCTCCGTTCTATAACTACTTCTTTAATAAACGAAACAACTTTCTCATGTTCCGGATGTTTTTGATAAGCGTTCAGGTCATCCATATTTTTGAATTCAGAATACAATACAACATCTGCGGAAGCATCTGTATTAATAACGTTAATACCGACTTCAATATCCTTAATCATACTGATTTTATTTTTTAGGGATTCCAGTAACTCCTTCATCTTCAGCGCATTTACAGTCTTTGTTGCACCACCTGCAAAATCCTTTAATTTCCACATTACAAGGTGTTTAATCATATTGTACCCATGTCCTTTTTCTGTAACCAACCACCTCTGATTTCCTTGCTTATTTTCTCATCGGCGCCTGCTTTTGATACGTTATCCTGTTTTATACCAACAAAAACATATACCTTATACCAGCCATTTTTTTCGTCTTCGACTACACATTCGGCGCCGTTATGTATTTCAAACTTGGGTTCGTATTCTTCTCCCGGTCCGTAGCGCACCTGGCATTTTGTTGCAACAACAACACCATGTGTAACACCTTGTTCCTCATATATTTTAATACCTGTTGATACCACAGCAACGAACAAACAAGCAGAAAAACCTATTACTAACCTCTTAAGCCATGGATATTTTAATATAATCAACGACAGCGTCAGCATCATTAAAACAACATAAAGGGAAACCGATAGTAGAATAAGTTCATTTCTACTCAATATAAAAAACCAGAAAAATATCCTCTTTGTTACGACAGGAATCTCGTTAGATAATTCTTTATCCTCAATTGCGCTCTTTGCTAATCTCAGGTTGGCGTCTAAATCTGCGCTACGAGGCATGAGGCGCTGTGCCTTTCTATAGTTTAAAACTGCCCTGCCCAACTCCCCCTGACGATAATAGGCATTCCCAAGATTATAATAAATCTGACCATGTTCAAATCCATTAGACAATATTGTTTCATACTGTAATACTGCCTCTTTTAATTTTTGACTTGCCTCTTCTGTATTTTTTGCTGCAATCAATTTTGAAGCTTGTACGTAAATTTCATTCGCCTCAGTAAATAATCTTATTACATCATCCCTCGATAATGTAGAAGCATAAACTCCTCCTAAATTGAAAAAAAACATTGCAAATAAAAAAAGAAATATTAGACTGCGTTTCATTACAATTGTTTCTCCAGTTTCGATATAATCTGTTCTGCAAATTTTAAAGAATTAATCATCTCTCCCGTTGTTCCTTTGTCTTTTGAAAATCGCTTATATTCTAAATCACTTAAAAAGTTAGATACCTCTCCTATAAGTACGTCTCCCATCCCACGTTGTTTTAGTAATGTATCAATATTGTCAGCAGAAGTACTCGCCGCAGAAATATTAAATTTATCCGCCAGATAGTCTGCAATTGCCTTAGAAAGGGCTGAATAAAATTCTGTTGATGCATTCTCGGAAAGCATAGATTTTGCGTGTGCCAATCTTCTTTTTGCCACACCGTGTGCCTGTCTGTCCCTTGCATATCCAACATCTGTTTGCAGTCTTTCTTTATGTCGTATTATAAAAAAGGAAGTGGCGACAGCAATCGCTGGCACGGCAATACATGCTATGAAAAATAGGCTTTTGTAAATAACATCTCCCTGATTCCTTAGTGACGATAAATTCGTCATAATAGGTAATATATCCTGCGTTAATATTTGCACCTGTTGTTTTAATGGAGCATCGGAACTGGAAATCGTTAACTGTATTGGTATCTCTTGCTCACCTGATTCAACGACAATCGGAATTGGTTCTTTGGTCATCGTTTTGTACTGTCCTGCCTGAGGATCAAAAAAGCTAAAAACAATTGCAGGCGTAAACTTAAGGTCAGCTCTTTGGGGTTCTATAACCTTACTGAAAGTTTTTCTTCCTCGAATCAATTCCTCTCTGTTTGTAATCTGTATATTCGATTCAGCAGGATAAAGCTTGAAATCATTTTCATTATTTAACATTAGTAATGGCTCGCTAATCGTCTGAATATTGCCATCGCCATACACTGATATTGAAAGCGTTATTGGGTCGCCTACTTTTACACGTTGTATCTTTATGGATGCCTCCATGTTAAAGTTGCCCACTGCGCCATTGAAGTCTTTGGGTTTCCCCTGTTCCGGCAACGGTTTAACCTTCAAGGCGACTGCCTTAGTTACTCTCTCAACTGGATACCGTTTCTGCCCCTTTCCAAAAAACTCATCAAAAAAAGAATTGTCGAAAAAGCTATCATAAGGGTTATTTTGACGTTCCCTCTTTTGCTGAACAACCAGATTAAATTTCAACCTCGCAGGTGTTATTGTTAATTCTCCGGAAATCATTGGAAAAACAGCGGAACGCAGTTCTAACACATTGTAAACAATTCCATCGCGAACAATTTCGTATTGCCTCTGGTCTCCCAGTTTTTCCTCCATAAAGTTTTTTACCGAAGGCGCTGTATATTCTATATCGCTAATTGGCAATCCCTTTTGAAAATAAAATTTAAAGGAAAGCACAACCTGCTCATATATATACGCTTCGTTTTTGTCTGTACTTAATTCCACAGAAACAAGTTTCTCAAAATCAGGCAGGTATGTTTGAGGTGCAGTTTGCGCATTAGTCACCTCAACACTTATAGAACTGGATGTGTAAGTCTTTCCTTTGTAATCAACACTGGATGGTCCGATAGTAAATTTACCTTTTGTGATAGGCTGTAATACATAGGTGTAACTTTTACTGACAGAAACAGCGCCATTAATAATACTTGTTTGTGCAGAAATCTTTGGTCCATATAACAAATTAAATCCTTCCACGCTTGGAAAAGCTGGTGGAGATGTATCCTGTGTGCCATCAACTGTAAGAGTTAATTGTAATTGGTCGCTTAACGTTAAAACATTCCGATTAACGGATGCAACCAAACTAATGTCCTGCGCAAACACCCTTTCAATACACACAAACAGCATTATCACCGCAAGACTCAGGCTAAAATATCTAGTAAACATTCTCATGCCAAAACAACCTCGCTAGAAAACATAAACAATGTTAAATAAACGCTGGGCGCCAGGGCGAAATGCTTTTGTTTTGGAGTTGAATATGTCATATTTATTACGCCAATATAACCTTTTAAATAAAATTACCAATCCTTTTCCACAGGCTTATGTTGTACACGTTGTTTATCATTTACCATACCCCTTGATTGCTTTTCGGACTGATTTAATGCATTAAGCAGGCGTTCGGCTTCTTCCCTTGACATTTGTCTTTGACCCTGAGCTTGTAACTGCTTTTGTTGGTCCAAAGGCTGGTTTTTCTGTTTATCTTCTTCGGTCTGATTAGTGGACTCATCACGCCTGTCTTTATTTTCCTGACCGGCTTCTTCGGATTCAGATTGTTTTTTATCTTTTTGCGATTCCTGTTTATCCTCACCCTTATTTTCTTCAGATTGCTTATCATCTTTTTTGCTTTCTTCTTTCTGCTGCTGGTCTTTCTGATTTTGACTCTGCTGTTGTTGCTCCTGTTCTTGCATCTTTTTTTCAATAAATTCGTGATTATATCTCGCATCGTTTTTCAAAGTTTCAAGGTTTTTAGTATCTTTATTCTCGATTTCTTCAACATAATCTATGACTTTTTTGTAACAATCAAGCGCCTCTTTCATTTTATTCTGGCGATAAAGTGTATTGCCTAAATTAAAACATGCCTTTACCCTCATTTCAGGATTTTCAGACTTTATGCCCTTCTCAAATAACTGCAACGCTTCATCGTATTTGTCTCTTTTATACTGAACGTTAGCGATATTGAAATCCAGCTCGGGCATTCCCTGAGAATCTACCTGTGCGGTTACATATCTTTCCAGCGCCTCGTCGTATTTGCCTTTATTATAAAGTATGTTTCCTTCCCTGATTTTATCGGCAAGCGGGTCTATCCATCCTAATAAAGTACAACTGAAAAACAAAACTACAAATAAATTTAATCTGCAAATCCAGTTATTCATACTTATAAATTAAATCTCTATTTTAATCTGTCCATCTGATACTATAAATACGAGTAAAGAAATATTAATTTCCTAATATTTGAAAAGATCCATTTCCCGACATACTTTTTATTTCATATCAAACCACAAAATACATTTATCACTAACCAGGGTTGATTGCCTTCTTTTTATTAGTCAAAAAACTTTCTACAGATATAAGCGCTAGCGCAATAAATAATGGAATCTGGTAACGATTTACATATCTTTTTACATGCTGTGTTTTATATGCAATATCTTCTATCTTTGCAATACTCTCCCTGTAAATCTTTTCTAAACCCCATTTTGTCCCATAAGCGGGGGTATAAAGTCCGCCTGTTTCCAGGGCAATTTTGTTTAAGGTAATTTCATCAAGCCTTGATTTGATTACCTGACCCTGCCTATCCTTAAATAACACCTCGTTGCCGCTCTCGTCTTTAACCTTAAGATAAGAACCGTCCCTTTTCCCGACGCCTACAGTGTAAATAACAATGCCCCGCTCTTTTGCTTTTGCGGCGGCTTTTAGAGGGTCGTCCTCATGATTCTCACCGTCAGTAATCAATATAATAACTTTGTGATTCTTTGAACTTGCCTCAAATGTATCAATTCCTCTTTCTATTGCTTCAGCAAGGGCAGTACCTCCAAGCGGGATAATGTTTGTGTTTACATCATTCAAAAAGAGGCGAAAGGCACCGTAATCAGAAGTTAGCGGACAGTAAGTAAACGCCGTACCAGAGAACACAACAAGACTAACCCGATCCCCCTCCAAGATATTTAATAAATCTTCAACCTCTCTTTTTGCTACTTCCAACCTGTTTGGTTTAACGTCATCCGCCAGCATGCTTCTTGAAGTATCAACAGCAATCACTATATCAACACCCTTTTTTTCAACTTCTTCCCAGTGGTAACCCCACCTGGGCTCAATTAGTGCAAATACCATGAAAAGAATACCTGTGATTACCAGTAGCGCCTTAATCCACTGCTTCTTTTTGCTAATCGGGAACCAAACTTTCTGTAATAATTCCACGCTTGCAAATCTATTCAAATCACTCAGGTTTTTCCTGAAGGCAAGAAAATAACCGATTAACAACACTAATATAACTGGAAGTAAATAAAGATAGTTTAGATTACCGTATTTCATGGTATCTTTCTGAGTCGGGTCTTAGCCAACCCTACCTCAAACAACAATAAACCAAAAGCTGGTAACAATAAGTATGGGAACAACTCATTATATTCAGTGTATTGAGTAACCTCTGTTTCTGTTTTTTCCAGTTTGTCTATCTGGCTGTAAATTTCTTTAAGAGATTCTGTATCCGTTGCCCTGTAATATTTTCCGTCAGTTATTTTTGCTATCTCAGTGAGAGCCTCATCATCAATATCAATCTTAACCTGTTTTATTACCCTGTTGCCGAATATATCTACCGCGGGAAACGGCGCTAAACCCTTCGTTCCTGCGCCTACAGTATAAATCTTAATACCAAACGTCCTTGCAATCTCAGCGGCAGTAAAGGGGTCTATTTCTCCAGCATTATTTCTTCCATCGGTCAGCAGGATAATTACCTTGCCTTTTACTTTTGTGTTCTTTAATCTGTCTACGGACGAACCGATAGCCGAACCTATCGCAGTACCATCTTCAATCATTCCAATTTCCACTTTCTCTAAAAGCTGTAATAACATTCCATAGTCAAGCGTTAACGGACACTGTGTATATGCACGACCCGCAAAAACTACAAGACCAATGCGGTCATTGGCACGTTTCTTTATGAACTCCTTTACTACCTCTTTAACGACATATAGTCTGTTATATCTTCTGCCACCTATATCAAAATCTTCAGCCAGCATACTCCCGGAAATATCAACAGTAAGCACTATATCAACTCCTTCGGTAGTCACTCTGGTCTGCTCATTACCATACTGAGGTCTTGCCAGAGCAACAATAATTAATACAACAACTATAGACCGAATTACGATTAATAAGTGCCTGTACCGCTGAAAAAACGAGGGTTTCAGCTTCTTTACAGTTCCCAGAGAAGGGAAGAGGATATAACTTCTCCTGAGCCGGAAGTAAAAATAAATTAAAGGTGGAATTATTACAACAATTAGTATTAGTAATAAAGGATCGCGAAATATCATCGAAACAAAGAACTCTTAGGTTATAATTAAATCAAGCCAATATCTGTGCTTGTTCACCGTTTTTAATGGCATTCCAAAAAGACATTTCTGAAAATTCATTTTCTATCATAACATCTGCCATCGTTTTAAGCGCTATATGCGAAGTCTTAAGAAGCGCCTCTAAGCCTTTTCCAGAAGCGAAATATCTATTTATAATTAATTTATCCTGATTATATAACCTGGCACCAGCAAGCTCTTTTTTAGCACCCATATTCGATTCATATTCCATTAGAATACCCTTATCCACATAACTTAAACCGATACGAACATTAGCACCGTTTATATCCAGAAAATGAATTTGGTGTTTTTTGGAAAGGATCCCCTTTATCTCCGGAGTCTTATAAATATCCCACAAAATTTGTAAATTTCGCTTTAGTCTTAGACTTTCATTATTTGAAATTTCACGCATTTGTACCTTCGATGTTCTTTTAACGCTCCTTGCAGTTGCGGTCTTTTCATGCTTTAAATATTCATCTAAAAATTTTTCTGGTACTTTTACCATATCTTTTACCCTTTTCAAAAAGATTCAAAATATTTAAATGTACAATTAGTTAAATTTCTGCCCCTGACAATAAAACAACCCTATTTAACTTTAAATTACAGAATCAACAGTTAACCCTGCCCAATTTAATAATCTTATCACAAATACGTTTTACCCAAGAATCCCCAATACCAGATATGCTTTTAAATCAATACACACAATCAGTATCTATCGCTTTACAATCACCTCCTTTTCTTCCATTATCTGTCTCGTTTCATCTATCAATCGTTTCACTAAATTATAAGTTTCTTTAGCCTCTATTCTAGATGGTTTATATTTTGCGTATTTTACCATGTCACAGTGTTCAAGGAACTCCCGAACTAATACTTTATGATTGTCTTCCAGCTTATCTGTATGCGCCATTTCTTCAAGGAATTCTTCTGTTGTACGCTCTGGCGCCAATAAACTAAATCGGTTTTCGATATAGTGCCGCAAAATATCATTAATACGATAATAATATTCTTTAGCTAAACCTTTAGCAAGTAAGTCTTCTTTTAGCAAATTTTCAAGCATTTCGTAAGCAATTTCATGCGGTGTCCTATAAATGTATTCAAATTTCTGTTCTTCCTTTTGTTTCTTGCGTTTACCTATCAACCAGTATATCGAGCCTCCAATTAAAAGTATCCCTAGTCCGGCAGCAATCCATATTATCAGTCTTGTAAAATTTGTTGATATACCCATAGGAGGAACTATATCCTTTATATCACTTGCAGTTTCTCCCTCTTTCATTACACCCTTAACATCAATTATTATTTCATTTGTAGTAACCTCATTTTCACCGTGTGCATCCTTATATTTTATTTTCAAATGTGGGATTGTTTGCCTGCCAATCTCATATGTAGTTAGCACATAATAACGCTTTATTACAAAATAATCATCTTTTTCTCTTTCAGGCTCTTTAATTCCACCGGTTTTTTTCACAGTAAATACGCCTATTTGTTCTAACTCAGGAAATTGTATATTAACATCGCCTCTGTACCTTACCAGAATTTCATACTTTATTTTATCACCAATCGTAATCTCATTTTTATCAACATTTGCAAGCGATGCCACTTTTGCCAGTGTCTTTTTATTATTCGTTTCCTGGGCAAGAACCAAATTCCCAGAAAATTTCAGCGAAAGATCAAATGATAATAAAAACAAAGTAACAACGAATAATAAAAAAAGCCTTCTTATAGTCATAATCCAGTCTAATTTGAATACACCAGCAATAAATACAATAAAACTCGTTATATTAAGTTAGATGTTGATATTAGTTCAGCATGCCTTTGTGCCTTTACCTGTAATACCAAACCTGTTTAAGAATCTCTTTGAAATTCCTGAGCATCAAGTTAAATCCTTCACAGCCACTTTTCTCTGCTCAGTGCTTAGGCTCAGAATAGTGTTCGTTAGTATCTTTTTTCTCTAATCCTGAAAAATCGAATAATTGGTTCTACATAGTGCTTACCTGTATTAATAACAATTTCATCTATACCCATTGACCGGAACAGTCGCGATCTTTCCTGCTGCACTTTATTTGCCAAAGCGCCAAATTCCTTTCTTGCCAGAGGATTTGATGTATCTAACAGAAGTGTCTCGCCAGATTCTGCATCTTTTAATTCAACCATACCGACATCTGGTAACTCCTGCTCTCTGGGGTCAACAACAGTGACGGATATTATATCATGTTTTTTATTTGCTATACGTAATGCATGTTCATAATTATCAGCCAGAAAATCGGAGACAACAAAAGAAATCGCCCGCCTCGAGGATATCTTCTTCAGATACTCCAGGGCAACAGAAATATCTGTCCCCCTTCCTGAAGGTTTTGAACATAAAAGCTCCCTTATAACCCTGAATACATATTTCGGACCTTTTTTTGGAGGCAAGAATTTCTCAATTTTATCTGTAAACATAATCATTCCGACCTTGTCATTATTTTTTATAGCAGAAAAAGCCAGGAGCGCACATATTTCTGTCGCAATTTCATTTTTTAAATGTCTAACTGATCCAAAATTACCAGAGGCGCTTACATCAACAAGAAGCATAACAGTTAATTCGCGCTCTTCAACGTACCTCTTAACAAATGGTCTACCCATGCGCGCAGTTACATTCCAGTCAATAGTTCGAATTTCATCGCCCGGCTGGTATTCTCTTACTTCTTCAAATTCCATCCCGCGTCCTTTAAAAACACTGTGATACTCACCTATGAACGCCTCATCCACAAGACGACGCGTGTGTATCTGTATCTGCTTTATCTTTTTTAGTATATCCTTTGAAATCATAAAAATATCTGAAAAGACGTAATTTGGTATTATGGTACTTCAACATTATCAAATATCTTCTGGACTATATCTTCAGGAGTCATTTCCTCGGCTTCTGCCTCGTACGTTATAATCACGCGATGTCTGAGAACGTCCATTCCAATGGATTTTACATCCTGAGGGGTTACGAACCCCCTGCCTCTAACAAATGCATGCGCCTTTGCTGCGAGTGTAAGATATATGGTTGCACGCGGTGATGCGCCATACTCAATGAATTCTTCCAGCTTAAGGTTGTATGCTTTAGGGTCCCTTGTTGCAAATATAATATCAATAATATAATCTTTAATTTTATCATCAATATAGATTTCATCAACCAGGGCGCGTAAACGTAAAATATCCTCCGGTCTGACTAGGGGATTTATCGTTATATCCTTCTTTGTTGATGCCATACGCTCCATAATCTCACGTTCTTCTTTTTTATCGGGGTAAGTAATTTTCAGCTTAAACATAAAGCGGTCTACCTGTGCCTCTGGCAAAGGATAGGTTCCTTCATGCTCTATCGGATTTTGCGTAGCCAGCACAAGAAACAGGTCTTCCAATTTAAACGTTTGATCCCCAATTGTTACCTGCCTGTCCTGCATCGCCTCAAGAAGTGCGCTTTGCACCTTTGCAGGGGCACGGTTGATTTCATCTGCAAGCACTATGTTTGTAAAAATAGGTCCCCTTCGCACTGTAAAATCACCATTTTTAGGATTATAAATGAGGGTTCCAATCAAATCTGCAGGGAGCAAATCCGGAGTAAATTGTATCCTCTGGAAACTGGCATGCATAGCCTTTGCTAAAGTCGTAATTGACATTGTCTTTGCCAATCCGGGTACACCTTCAAGTAACACATGTCCGTTTGAAAGGATGCCAATTAACAATCTCTCGATTAAATATTTTTGTCCAACAATTACCTTGCCAACTTCATACATAACAGCGTTAACAAGGTCGCTTTCCTTTTTTATCTTTTCAGTAATCTTTTTAATGTCCGGTTCCATTAATACCTCCACTGGAAACTATGTTTTCCTGAATATACTCAACAGTTTAATATATAATTTTAGAATTTAACAAAAAACAATCAACGTTTTGTTCCATTTAATAACACAATAAATATTTCACTTTAAACATTGAACAATAAGGTATCTGAAAATACAAAAAATTTCAGTTACACATCACTATCAGATTTATTGAATACTGTATAAACCTTCATCACAGACAAAATAAAAATAGACTATAAGCAATGGATATTATATTATCTTATAGGCCAAAATAAAGCATATAGTTACACGGTCTTTTAAAAATATGAACCTTTATCGAAGACGGTTTCAATTTTGTCCGGACCGAATCCATTATCAGGTTAAATATAAAACAAGCTTTTGACAAGGAGGCACAATGAAAATAGCTATCATGTTCATCCTCTTGTTAACAACGTTATTCCCTACTATTGTCTATTCAGGTGAAATCTATGGATGTATAAAAAAGGGTGGGAAGTTTATTAAGGAAAAAAAGGAAGAAAGAGTAAAGATAAAAATTATACCTAAAAGTAATAAAGAAAAAACTTACTCTACAGATACCGACGAATACGGTATCTATAGACTATATGTACCGGAAACGGGGAGTTGCATACTCAATATGGAGTATCAGAAACGACCTGTATATACTTCTGTTAGCAAAGAAGAGAAGAAACTTGATTTCCTAGTTTATTCTTATAAGGGCTCTGTCCAATATGATTTTTTTATTGAAGAAAAAGATGGGGAATATCTTCTCAGGAGGAAATAACTATGGGGGGAGAAAAAAATAATAAATCAAAGTTATGGAATATTTTTGTGTCAAGCGGCTTGTTTACTGGTGTCGCCATAGCGTTTGTTGGATACATAACTTCCAGTTCTCTTGAGAGATGGAAAACTAATGAAGCGCACACCCAACTTTACGCTGAATTAATGGGCAAACGAGAAGAAGCAGAGAGTGCCCTCAGGAAAGATATGTTCACCTCGATAATCACGTCGTTCCTTAAAACTGAAAAATCAGACAGAGAAACTCCATTAACAGAAGAACAGGAATTAACAAGGGTAAAGTACCATTCCAGCCACCAAAAGTATAAGATGGTGGTATGAGAAACAAGAGATGTCCAAGGTGTAATTATAATAAATATTGGGTTAT
>Ga0209343_10000378_pt1 | contig 61897 bp, 55 predicted proteins | sample RifCSPlowO2_02_FD_184026 | JGI IMG/M metagenome (GOLD analysis project Ga0209343, IMG submission 184026) | Groundwater microbial communities from Rifle, Colorado - Rifle CSP2_plank lowO2_0.2 (SPAdes) (version 2) | ecosystem: Environmental > Aquatic > Deep subsurface > Groundwater | place...
GCGATGCGCATGAGGCGCAAAAAGTTTCTTATGCCGTATCCAAAGTCTATGGCCCCTGCTACGCGCGTTTTACGCGGGAAAAAACCCCGGTTTTTACTACGCCGGACACGCCATTTGAAATGGGAAAAGCCCAGATTTTTTGGGATGCCGTGGACAGACCGTCCGAAAACTCTAAACACCGGGTGTTTTTCCGTTCAACACCCGGTGTTGACGGACAGTTTTCGGACGGTCTGTCCAAATATTTAGATGTTGCGATTATCGCCTGCGGGCCCTTGGTCCATAATGCAATTTTAGCCGCTGCCGAACTGGATAAAGAAGGATTGAAAATCCGTGTCATAAATAATCCGTCTATAAAACCAATGGATGAAGAAACAATTATTAAAGCCGCCCAAGACGCCGGAGCAATTGTGACGGTGGAAGAGCATCAGGTTCAGGGAGGCATGGGTTCGGCGGTTGCCGAGGTTTTAGCCAGAAATTGTCCGGTTCCAATAGAATTTATCGGAGTTCAAAACAGGTTTGGGGAATCGGGCGCGCCCAACGAGTTGATTGAACATTTTGGAATGGGCGTTTCGCATATTAAAGATGCGGTGAAAAAAGTTTTAACCCGAAAACATGCCTGATTTGAAAATTACCGATATAATGACCAAAGAAGTTGTTTCGGTCGCGCCGGAAATGCCTCTTTTTGAGGCGGCAAAAAAATTATCCGAGCATAATTTTGACGGAGTGCCGGTTGTGGATAATGAAAATAAATTACTGGGAATTCTTACCGAGTATGATTTAATTTTAGAAATTTTAGTATAATTAAGCATATGAGCGGAAAAATACAATATGATTTTGTGGGAATAGGGGATACGACGGTGGATGCTTTTATCCGTATTAAAGAAGCGTCGGTGCATTGCGCTCTGGACCACGAAAAGTGCGAAATTTGCCTAAAATTCGCGGATAAAATTCCGTATGAGAATGTTTATAGGATTCCGGCAGTGGGCAATGCGGCCAATGCGACGGTTAGCGCCGCGCGCTTGAGACTCAAATCCGCTTTTGTTTCCAATGTGGGAGGGGATTACTATGGGGGCGAATGTAGGCGGGTTCTTGAGCAGGAAGAAGTGGCTTCTGAATTTGTTCGCGAGCACGCAGGACGCAAAACCAATTATCATTATGTATTGTGGTATGAGGATGACCGCACGATTTTAATTAAGCATGAAGAATATGAGTATGCTTTGCCGGACATAGGTTCGCCCGGTTGGATTTATTTATCATCCTTGGGAGAAAATTCTTTGCCTTTCCACGACGTATTGGCAAAATATTTGGCGGATCGCAAAGAGATTAAATTAGCGTTTCAGCCCGGTACTTATCAAATGCGTTTTGGCAAAGAAAAAATGGCGGAATTTTACAGAAGAGCCGAAGTATTTTTTTGCAACAAAGAAGAGTCGCAAAGGATTTTAAAAACCACCGAGGATGATATCAAAAAATTACTGCAGATGATGGCAGATGAAGGGCCAAAAATCGTGGTGATCACTGACGGTAAAAAAGGCGCATACGCGTATGGTAGCCCTTCGACAAGCTCAGGGCAGAATTCGCAGAGCAAATTTTGGTTTATGCCACCGTATCCGGATCCAAAACCGCCTTTGGAGCGGACCGGAGCCGGAGACGCTTTTTCTTCCACTTTTACTGTTGCTCTTGCTTTGGGTCTGGATATTCCTACAGCTCTTCGCTGGGGTCCAATAAATTCCATGTCTGTGGTACAATATGTGGGCGCGCGGGAAGGGCTTCTGACGCGTTCAAAATTAGAGGAGTATCTGAAAAATGCCCCGAAGGATTATATGCCGATGAAAATTTAGGATTGCATGTTATATTGATTCAAATTAAGTATCTACGCTATTTATTGTTCGAGCATGTCGAGAACTTACATTTATATCAAAAGTTACTTCTCGACTCCACTACGTTCCGCTCGAAGAATAATAATATAGACGGTTATGGCTGTTCAAGACATAATTGCATATATTCGCTCCAACGAAAAGACATTTTCTCGAGAAACGCTTATTTTGCGATTGCGCCAAGCCGGTTATCCAGAAGAAGAAATTCAGGCGGCGTTACGTATGGCGGGCGGAGTAAATTTACCAGAAAGCGCAGTAGTTAAAGTTTCTGTGTCAGGTTCTCCATGGGGGAAAATCGGCGCCGGGGTAGGTGGTTTTCTTCTGGGAGCCGTCATTTATGGCGCGGCAGCGGTCGGTATGATAATACTTGCGATTGCGACTGCATTTGGCGGCATAGAGAATACCTGGATTTTTATTGTGCTGGGAGCCGCAATATTTCTGGTCGCTGGCGGAATATTTTTATTTATCATGCTTCGCCGCAAGCATCCTAATTTTTTATGGGGAATTTTGATTGCAACCGTAATATTTGGACTCTTTACGGCCTGGGCGGCATTCATGATTGTTAATGAATTCGGGTACATAAGAAATAATATTAATATAATAGATGCGAGGGGGCGTTCTCGTGATGCCCGCCGAGTCGCGGATGTCAAACAACTGCAGTTGGCGCTTGAACTTTATTTTGACGCTAATGGCGGTTATCCGGAAAATTTGCGCGAACTCCAGCCCAAATTCATTCCTGTTATTCCCCGTGATCCGGTAACTCAAATAGAATATATATATGAAAAGCGTGCGGACGGAAGTTATTATATGGCCGCAACGCTCGAAGACCCTTCGGCGCGTTATCTGCAAAATGATATTAATACTGGAAATCAATTATATGAGGTTTCGGAAAGTCCGGGATTTGTTACTGATCAGGGCGCGCAGTCGAAACAAGCACTTGATTTAGGATATGTGCTGAATGGTCGGCCTTGGGGGCCGGAGCAGGCAACCGGAGCTCCAAATTCACCAAGCATTCTTGGCGATCACGGGACCGCTTGGGCGTCTCTCACCGAGGATAATCAGGATGAATGGCTGCTTTTGTCGTATGAAAAATCAATTATGACATCAGCCATTTTGGTGTATGAAAGTTATAATCCGGGAGCGTTGCGACAAATTGATCAGGTCTCCGGAGAACGAGTTTATACTTTGTGGCAAGGCCGAGATCCGGTTATGGTGTCAAAAGATAATCGCTATGTTGCGCGTATAGAACTAGGGAGACCGATCATGCTAAGCCGGATTCGGTTGGAAATAAAATCCATTGAAGTTCAGGGGTGGAATGAAATAGATGCCGTGGGCTTAGAGGATAAAGATGGAAAAATTTATTGGGCCGCACATGCAGAAGCTAGCAGTTCATATGCCGAACCAATTCCTCCCGGGGGTTAAAACCCGCTTCGCTATAGCGGTTTTCATCCGTTTAGTTTTCAGACACGACTCACGCGCTCCTGCGGCGCGTTTGCTAAGGGTCGGACGAAACTTTTCCGCGTCATCGCGGAAAACCAAGCAGTTTCGTCCTCCCATTGTCTGAAAACTAAACAGATTCAACCGCTTATACTCTCACTTTGTAGTACTTTGCACATTATATTTAAAAATGCTCTATTTTCTTGATTATAAAAATGTTGTATCATTAAAGAACAAATATGGACGAAGAAATACGTCAAAAATTAGGCGATCTGGAACAGCGTTTGAACGCGGTTGAGGCAAAATTAACCGTTTTACCGGAACAAATTGCATCCTTGACGGAAACCGCTCCGCCGCCTCCTGCCTATCGGGCTGGGGAAGTTGCACCGGACGTCTTGGCAGGAAGGGAGGCCAAAAAGGAATGGTGGAAAGTTCCGACCTCTAAAGAAGTGATCGCCGAAAAACTTGGTATGCCTCAGGGCGCAGGTGGTAACGTTGAATCCTACATCGGCAGATGGGTTCTCGGGATTATCGGCCTTGTCGCAGTGGTATTCGGCGTAAGTTTCTTTTTGAAATTTGCATTTGAAAATGACTGGATTGGCGATACCGGTAAGGTGGCGTTGGGAATATTTGGAGGACTGGTGTTTATTCTTCTTGGCGAATATTTCCGTCCGCGTTTGGCAAAATATTCATATATATTGAGCGGCGGGGGACTTGCGCTTTTTTACCTTTCCATATACGGCGCGTTTCATTTTTACCACCTAATCGGCCAGGGAACCGCATTTGGATTTATGATTGCGGTAACCGCATTTGGCGTTATACTTTCAATTTGGGCCGATGCGCTGGAACTTGCGCTCCTCGCGGCATTCGGCGGATTTTTGACGCCATTTCTTTTATCCACCGGTGTGTCAAATGACCCCGCTTTTTTCTCATATCTGGAAGTGCTGAATATCGGTATTTTAGGGATTGCTTTTTTCAAAAAATGGCATCAATTGATCTTACTCGGGTTTATCGGCACCGTGATTAATTTCTCTTCCTGGTATGGAGGATATTATGATCCGGATAAACTTTTATTCACGCTTCTGGTGATCGCGGTTTTTTACGTAACCTATCTTTTCGCCGGACTTGTTTCTAATTTAGTTGCGCGAAAATTGTCTGACTCGTCCGACCTTTTTATTTTCACTATTAATCCGGCTTGGTCTTTCGGGTGGTTTTATTTTCTTCTGCGTCCGGATTATGAAGGTTTTCTTGGATTTTTGGCTACGGCTCTGGGGGCAATTTACATATTTTTCGCGTATATTTCATCCTCCATACAAGAGGAAGATAAGCGCTTGCCCATGTTTTTGGGCGCTATCGCGGTAGTGTTTTTAACCATTGCCGTGCCTTTGGAACTTGAACAAAACGCAATTACCATTGCTTGGGCCGTGGAGGCCGCGGTGCTTTTTGCACTCGGAGTATCTTTGGCAAATCCCGGCATGCGGATATTCGGTTTCGGGGTATTGGTTATTTCTCTGATCCGGCTTTCGGCTTTTGACAGCGGAACCGGGGATTTAACTACATTTATTCCGTTCTTCAACCGGCGTTTCTTTACTTATTTTATGGTAATTATATCCTCCGCTGTTATGGCGTATTTGTCTGTGCGGGAGCGCGAGCGTTTTTCTTCTTTTGAAAAAGGGGCGCAGTTTATTTTGGGTTCCCTGGTGAATTTGCTTATACTCATTGTCATAACTATGGAAATTTCCACGTTTTTTGACGCGCAGATTTTTACGCTCAATAAAAAAATGTCATTGGAACTTCAGCGCATAGAACGGACCGTACCTCTAACCCAGCAACGGACTCCGTCAGGTATACAAGTTCCATATCAATATGAAGCCGAACGCCGTGTGCAGCAAAGCCAGGAATATAGGTCGTTGAATAATCAGCGCAACGCCTCTATTTCCGTATTCTGGACCATTTACGCCATTGCTCTTATCAGTTTGGGGGTTATGTTTCAGATTGCCTTTTTGCGCTGGTGGGCCTTGACGCTTTTTGGGCTTACCATCGGAAAAGTATTTTTGTTTGACCTTGCGGTTTTGCCGACCCCATATCGCATAATTTCTTTCATGGTGCTGGGTGTGATTCTGCTTTTGGCTTCCTGGTTTTATTTCAAGTATCAGAAAGCATTAGAGGAGACAAAAATAATATGATCCCGTTAGAAGCCGCGATCGCGTCTGCGGGATTATAAAGTGCGTGGTTAAATAGTTATAGATATAAAATAACATAGGCGGATTAGATCATTTGATCGCGATCTGCTTCTAACGGGATGAAATCACGAATTCTTATTCTAATTCCATTTTTTGTCGCTGTCGGTTTTTTTACTGTCGGCTGTTTTACGGTTTGGGCGGATTTTGATCAGACGCGCTGGGAATATCGCGCGCCGATTGAAAGCGGCTCTCGCACCATTTCCGATTTCGTGACTCTTGATATTCCGCGCGATTTATTCTCATATTTGAAATCCGATCTTTCCGATTTGCGCGTAATCAATGAGGAAGGCGAAGTTCCGTATGTGATGGCAATTGAACGAGAAGTAGAGGCCATATCCGCTATCCCGGCTCGCATGTTTAATCTCTCCACCCTTCCCGGGAATTCAACGAGTTTTATGGTAGATTTAGGCGAGTCGGGGATTTTTCATAGTTTAGTGACCATCCGCACGCCATCGGAAAATTTTCGCAGGATGGTTGAGGTTGAGGGAAGCGATGATGCCGATTCCTGGCGTATGTTAAATTCCCGCGGCCAGATTTTTGATTATTCGGTGCGCGACATCAGTCCGGTTTTTGTGGAATATCTATCCGTGCCCTATCCCGAAGCAACGTTTCGCTATCTGCGGGTTAAAATTTATGATCAAGGGGAGACGCCTCTTAAAATCAGCGGAGCGGAGGTCAGGCGCGAAGTAAAACTCGCCGCGCGTGAAATTTCCCACACCCCGTCCAGGGAAACTTCGGAAAATGCCAAAGACCGAGCCACGGAAATTGTGTTGGATCTGGGCGCGCGCGGCATCCCGCATCGCACGGCGCTAATACAAACGTCAAGTAAAAATTTCAGCCGCGCGGTTGCGATTTTTGAGAGCGATGACAAAAAGGAGTGGCGCTCTTTAGGGCATGCCTATATTTTTTCCATTGATACGGCAAAATTCCGCGGGGAGCGGCTGGAATTTTCATATCCGGAATCAAATAAACGCTATCTCCGGCTTTTAATTCTTAACCGTGACGACCGGCCCATTAGCGTATCCGGGGTAACTTTGACTGGAGTGGTGCGGCGCATACTTTTTAATTTTGATTCCACAAATAAATATTATTTGTATGGTGGTAATCCGAATGCGCGAAGGCCCGAATATGATATAGAGGCAATTTCCCAATATATGGATGCCGGCGCGCTGAATAGAATAAATGCCAGCGCGGTTGAAAAAAATCCTTGGTTTGAGGAGATTCAGCCGCCTCTTTCCGAGCGCTCTCCTTATATCCTGCCGGTGATTTTGGGCGTGGTAATTTTGGCGCTTGCGTTTTTACTCTTGCGCCTGTTTCTGAAAGTTAAAAAGCCAGTTATAAACCCTTGAAGAAATGTTATTGGCTGAGCGTAGTCGAAGCCATACCTTGTGTAAATAAACCATTTGTTGCCCTTCGATGGGCTCAGGGGCTAACGATTTTAAGTTTTTCAAGGTCATCATTATAGTATATGAGCCTCAATGATTATCTCAAACAAGCTACAGACAACGGTTGGGCCGTCGGGCATTTTAATGCATCTGAACTTGATCAGATCCGGGCGATTTTGGATGCTTGCAAAGAAATCGGGTCTCCGGTTATGGTCGGGACTTCGGAGGGGGAAAGAAAGCATCTGGGACTTTTAGAGGCAGTGGCACTGCGCGATGCTTTCCGGAAAAAATACGGCATTCCGGTGTTTTTGAACGCCGACCATCATAAAAGCGTGGAGACGGCCCAAGAGGCGATTGATGCCGGATATGATTCCGTTCATATTGATCTCTCCTCTTTTCCTATGGAAGAAAATGTGATTGGCACTAAGATGGTAGTAGATTATGCACGCGTTAAAAATAAAGAAATTTCCGTGGAAGGAGAGCTTGGATATTTGCGCGGAGAATCAAAAATCCACCATGAAAAGATTGAGGTAAAGCCCGAGGATTATACCAAAGTGGATCAGGCCAAAGAATTTGTGGCGCGCACCGGGGTGGATCGCTTGGCCATAGTCATAGGAAATATCCACGGCATTGCGCCTTCGCATCCGCGCCTGGATGTCCAGCGAGTGCTGGATATAAGGCGTGCGCTCCCAAATAGTGTTGCTTTGGTACTTCATGGCGGATCCGGGATTCCGGACGGCGAGGTGGAAGAAGCGATTGGCGTGGGCATTGCCAATGTCCATATAAATACCGAATTACGGGTGGCCTATGTTCATGGATTAAAGCGCGATTTGGAGCAGTATCCGGGCGAGGTTGCGATGTATAAATTGGACGCGGGGGCCATAAAAGCCATGAAATTGGTGGTAAAAGATAAATTGAAATTATTCGGAGCAGTGAATAAGATTTAGCTCGGTATCGCTATTTTGAAACACGTCTCGGCCGCTCCTGCGGTGGCCTCGCTAAAGGTCAGACAAAATTTTTCTCCGCCTCGGGCTGAGAAAACCAAGCAATTTTGTCCTCCCATTGTTTCAAAATAGTGATACACTCGTTGACAGCATTTTTTATGAAAGTATTTATCACTCGTCAAATTCCCGACAGAGGCATAAATATACTCAAAGAAATGGGCTATGCCGTTGTCATAGGCCCGCAGGATAGAGTCCTTAAAAAAGAGGAACTTATTGAGTATCTTAAAAAAGATAAATATAACGCGGTGTTGGCGTTGCTTACTGATAAAATTGATGCGGAAATTTTGGATGCAATGAAAGATAGCGGCGTAAAAATACTCGCAAATTACGCCGTGGGCTTTGATAATATTGATATTAAAGCCGCCACGGAGCGGGGGATTATGGTAACCAACACTCCGGGAGTTCTTACTGAAACCGTGGCCGAACACACGTTTTCTTTAATGTTATCAATCGCGCATCGGATTCCGGAATCGGACCGTTTTACTCGCGCCGGTAAATACCACGGCTGGGAGCCAATGATGTTTTTGGGCACGGATGTATCCAAAAAAACTTTGGGCGTGGTGGGACTGGGCAGGATTGGATCAAAGGTTGCGTATCACGCGGCTAAAGGATTTGAAATGAAGGTGTTGTATTATGATCCCAAGCGCTCGGAGGATTTTGAGAAAGAATTCGGCGTGGATTCGACCGGCTCACCACAAACGACATACCGTAAAAACGTAGATGATATCTTCCGCGAAGCGGACTTTGTATCAATTCATGTGCCGTTGTTGCCTACTACGCGCCATTTGGTTGATGCCAGACGTCTTGCTTTGATGAAAAAAACTGCATATCTCATAAATACCTCACGCGGCCCAATTGTGGATGAGGCGGCGCTGGTTGAGGCATTACGAAATAATATAATTCGTGGAGCGGCTTTGGATGTATATGAGAATGAGCCGTCTCTCTCGCCGGGCTTGGCTGATTGCGAAAATGCGATTTTAACTCCACATACCGCATCTGCCACCGAGGAAACCCGTCAGGCCATGGGAGAGTTGGCAGCCAAAAACATAATTGAGACATTGGAGGGGCGAATACCGCCAAACCTTGTAAAAATTTAATTATTGTGCTACTATTTCAAAAGTACAAAAAATTGATACAAAGGGCTTTTTTGTCCTTTGCTTTTTTATCACGATATGATACCATACATTTATGCAAGAACTTAAGGCAAAACCAAGGATGGAATTAGGAAGAAAGGTAAAACCCCTGCGCCGGGGAGGTTTTTTGCCGAGCGTAGTGTATGGAGAGGGAGTGGCTTCCCAGCCGATTTCGGTTCCCTATAAGGAATTTGAAAAAGTATATAGAAAAGCCGGGGAATCTACCATTGTGGAGCTTGATGTTGAGGGAAAACAATTTAATGTTTTGATTCAGGATATTGCGCGCGACCCTATTCGCGGGGATATGTTGCATGCGGATTTTTACGCGGTGCGGATGGACAAAGTGCTTCGTACCAAAGTTCTGTTGGCATTTGTGGGGGAATCGCCCGCGGTGAAAAATGATGGCGGAGTTTTGGTAAAAGTAATGCAGGAAATTGAAGTGGAGGCGCTTCCCAAAGATCTTCCGCATGAAATTCGGGTGGATGTATCGCAACTCGCGATTCTTGAATCCAGAATTAAGATTAAAGATCTTCTTATTCCGCAGGGCGTAAAGGCGGTTGGCGAGCCGGACAAGGTTTTGATCCTTGTGGAGAGTCCGAGAGCCGAGGAAGAGCTTGAGGCGTTGAAAAAGACGCCAGTAGTAGAGGCCGTGGCAGAAGTGAAAACTGAGCAGGAAGTTAAGCGCGAGGCGAAAGAAAAAGATAAAGGAGAAGCTGCAGACGAAAAAAGCATTGGCAAGGAGGCGGCAACTAAGGTATAATATAGGCATGTCGTCTAAATTAAATAATGGTGCGTGGAAAACCTCATATATATTGAGGATTTTTATGTTTATGCTCGGTTTTTTGTTTATCGGCATACCTAATTCTTTTGCCCAAGAATCAGCGCAAAAAAAAGCCGAACTTGAGCGGCAAATAGGGCAGCTTGAACAGGAGGCAAACGCCCTGGATGACCAGTTACAGTCAGTACAGGTTGAGAAGCGATCACTGGATAGTGAAAAAAAGACCCTGGATACGGAAATCAGACGCCGGGAACTTGAAATTAAACGTTTAACCCTTGTTCTTAAAAAAACCGCGGCTGAAATTGAGGGAAAAACTTCGGGCATCAGCGCTTTGACTCAAAAAATAGAAAGGTCGCGCCGCGCCATTGCCGCCGGACTTTTTTCTTTGTACACCTATGACCAACACAACCCTCTTGCCATAATTTTGGGGTATGCAAAAATTTCCGAATTTTTCAGTTCGGTTGAAAGTTTGACGCGCGTGCAGGCGACTATTCAAGCGACACTCGGAGATTTTAAAAATGATCGTGAACTTTTAGCCAAGGAAAAAGCCGAACTTGAGGAATTTAAGGAAGAACAGCAGGGTCTGCATTCTTTGCAGGAAGTTGAGCGCAGATTTCTGGCGCAAAAGAAAAAAGAAAAGGAGGAATTACTGCGTTTGACCAAAGGCAAGGAAGCGCTTTTTCAGCAGCTTTTGACTTCCAAAAAACGCGATTTAACAACGCTTAAAACCCAATTATTCTATCTTGAAAAAACAGGTGTTACGGCCGAAAACGCTATTAAATTCGCTGAATTGGCGGCCAAACGCGCCGGCATACGTCCCGCATTTTTATTGGCGCTACTTGAGGTAGAAACCGGAAAACAGTTTGAGGACGGCGTTATTTCAGTAGGCACCAATCTTGGCACTGGAAACTGGAAAAGGGATTTATATGATTGTTATCGGAACATAGGGCGGCGCGCTGCGGCTGAATCCGAAAAAAACGCCTTTTTTAAAATTACCGGCGCGTTAAATCTTGATCCGGACAAAATGCCGGTATCGCGCCGTCCATCCTACGGATGCGGGGGGGCTATGGGCCCGGCGCAGTTTTTGCCCACCACCTGGTTGCGTTTTGAAAAAAAAGTATCGGAACTTACCGGCCATAATCCCCCTAGTCCCTGGGTCGTGGAAGATGCTTTTACCGCAGCTGCCGCTTTTTTGGCGGATGCCGGCGCAACAGCGCAGACCGCCTCCGGAGAGTCGCGCGCGGCGCGCACTTATATATCCGGAAGCCCTTCATGTAAGAGGTATATTTGCAATGTGTATGCGAATCGGATCGCGGCCCTCGCCCGCGACATAGATAGGATTTTGTGATTATAGGAGGAGGATTTTAAGTGTTAAATGCCTCAATGATATTTTCAATATTCCCCGCCATTATTGACTCTATATTATGCCATGATTCTTTAATCCGGTGGTCTGTGACCCGATCTTGGGGAAAATTATAGGTGCGGATTTTTTCGGAGCGATCGGCAGTTCCTATTTGCTCGCGGCGTGTTGCGCCGATTTTTTTTGCCTCGGCCTCGCGTTTTACTTCAAACAATTTTGCCCGTAAAATATCCAGGGCGTGCTCGCGGTTTTTTTGCTGGGAACGCGATTCCTGGGATGCTATGACAAGGCCGGTTGGAATATGCGTCATCCGCACCGCAGTTTCCACCTTATTGACGTTTTGTCCTCCCGGACCGGATGAGCGGAAAAATTCAACCCTAATATCTTGCGGCTTGATCTCTACGTCAATTTCGCGGGCCTTGGGAAGCACGGCAACGGATGCGGTGGAGGTGTGGATGCGTCCGGTTTTTTCGGTTTCCGGAATGCGCTGTACCCGATGCACACCCGACTCAAACTGCAGAATTTTATATACGTCCTCGCCGTTTATTTCAAAAATTATTTCTTTAAATCCCCCCAAATCGCTTCTTGATTCATCTAATGTCAAAATATCCCAGCCGCGCTTTTTCGCAAATTGGGTATACATATGAAAAAGTTCTCCGGCAAAAAGAGACGCTTCTTCTCCTCCGGCTCCGGCCCGGATTTCCAGGATGACATCTGGCGGCAGGTTTTTTTCGCCTACCTGTTTTTTCTCAAGCGTCTTTAACCCTTTTTCAAGCATAGTCAGTTCTTCGCGGGCTAAGGCCAAAATTTCTTCATCTTTTCCGGATTTGAGTATTTCTTTGGTTTCCTCAATTTTTTTCTGCAATTCCATCATACGCGAAAGTTCAGACAGTCGCTTCTCAATTTTGGAAAATTCAATTGACAGTTCCTTTATTTTTTGGGGATCACGGAGAGTTTGTGGATCAGCAAGTTTTTGCTGGAGTTCCTCTTTTCGATGTTGTAGGGTTTCTAAATCGTTCATTTTGCGTTTATCGTTGCATCTATTTGTGTTTTTTCGCCAGCCGTTGTTTGAATCTCTCTACCCGTCCGGCGGTATCCACGATTTTTGACCCGCCACTATAGAAAGGATGGCATTTTGAGCAAATTTCAATTTCCATTCGTTCTTTGGCGGATCCTACGATGAATTTATTGCCGCAGGAGCATTCGACTTTGGCCTGATAATATGGGGGGTGAATATTTGACTTCATATACGGGTATTATATCGTATTATATCAACTCTTGCAAGGGTCCGGTGGTTTTGCTATAATGGTTCTCATGGTTGAATTAACTGTAGGTTCCAAAATTTCCGACATATCATTTGAGACGGTTGACGAAGAAATACAGGCGATGCTCAAAGCGGGGATTCAATGGGGACATGCCAAATCCAAAAATCATCCGGCTATGCAGCCGTATATTTTCGGAGTGCGCAATACTATTTCGGTTATTGACCTTACCAAGACGAAAGAAAAACTTGCCGCGGCTTTGGCGTTTTTGAAGGGGATTGCGCAAAAAAATGGCCTGATTCTTATGGTGGGAACGCGTCCGGCGGCACGCCGCGTTTTGCTTGAACTAAAAGACCGGTTTGGTATGCCGTATTATGCCGAACGTTGGATCGGCGGAACGCTTACGAATTTCAAGGAAATATCAAAGCGCCTTTTACAAATGGAAACCATGGAAAAAGAGAAGGCCTCGGGCGAGTGGGGAAAGTACACCAAAAAAGAGCAGATGGAAAAAGGCAAGGATTTGGCAAAACTCCAAAGGATGTTTGACGGGGCAAGGACATTGAAACGCCTGCCGGATGCGCTTTTTATCGTGGATATAAACGAGGATGTAACTGCGCTTCGCGAAGCGAAACGTCTTAAAATTCCGGTGGTTGCGCTTTGTGATACGAATTCGGATATTGGTTCCATAACTTATCCTATTCCTTCCAATGATGATGCGCTTCCGGCCGTGCGCTATATGCTGGGGAGAGTTGCTGAAACAATAGAAGAGGGAGTAAAGATGAGGGATGTGAAAAGTGAATAGATTTTTTGTTCGGCATCTCCTGCGGTGGCCTGCAGGGTCGGGCGAATACAGACTGTTTGCTCTCCCATTGTCTCGAATCGCACGATGCCTCACTTATTTGATTGCGTATATTTTCGCGTAGTAGTATTGCGTTTAATGCTGCTTCTACATAAATGATAACAGCTCAACAAATTAAGGATTTGCGCGAGAAAACCGGAGCCGGGATTTCGGATGTAAAAAAAGCTCTTGAGGATTCCGGCGGAGATACCGCTAAGGCCGAGGCCGCTTTGCTGCGGAAAATGGGCGGATCCGCCGTCAAAAGAGCGGGCCGGGAAACCGGGGCGGGCCTGGTGGATTCATATTTGCATTCTAACGGCAAGATAGGAGCAATGGTGGAACTTTTGTGCGAAACAGATTTCGTGGCGCGAAACCCCGCGTTTCGCGAGCTGGCGCATGATTTAGCGATGCAGGTTGCCGCTATGCGGCCACTCTATCTTTCTTTGGATGTTGCGCCGTCGGATGTGTGGAACGCTGAAAAATCACAGGTTGAAGAGGAAGTAAAAAAAATGGGGAAACCCGCACAGGTTGCAGAACAGATTATTGACGGGAAATTAAAGGCATTTTTTGGGGCAATTTCATTGCTTGAGCAACCGTTTGTTAAAGATCAGGACAAGACGATTAAAGAGGTAATCAACGAAGCCATCGGAAAATTCGGGGAAAATATTAAGGTGGGAAAATTTGTGAGATTTGAGATATAAATATTCTTCAGTGTGAAAAAATTATGATTTTTAACATTTCTTTGGGAATTATTTTTGTCGGGAGCGCTTTTACGCTTTGGTACTTGATTTCTAAAAAAATCCCGGAATTGGTGGCAATTCCGGATGATGTTATTGCACGGCGTTTGGAGGAGGACTCGGCCCGCGTGCGCGTATTTTTATTGCGTTTCAAGTCGTTTTATACCGAAGGCCAGATTAAGGAATTTTTCTGGAGCGTTGTTGCTAAAATCCTTCATCGAACGCATATTATTTTGATGCGCACGGATAATAGTATGGTATCTCTGCTGAAGCGGGTACGCGGAAACGGCAATGGACATGGCATAACCAATGGCGTGGCCGCGGGAAATAACGAATTGCAGAAATCATCTGATTCAACAGTTGCTTCATTGCCAGATCCCACGTCGCCTAAATCTCTTAAAATTGAGGAGGTTCGTCCTCGGAAAAGCGATGTCGGCGACGAGTCGCGGCTCGCATGATATATGATATAATTGATGATGCCGCCTTAGCTTAGTGGCAAAGCAGTGGTTTTGTAAACCACGTACGCGGGTCCGATTCCTGCAGGCGGCTCTTGACGCAAAGTTAACTTAAAGATAAACTTAAAACATGAGCAATGTCATCGGGTTAAAAGATCTTCGGGAAAATGTTGAGAATTACGTTTCCGAAATAAAACGGGGAAAGTCATTTATTGTGCTAAGGCGTTCCTTGCCTGTATTTAAGATTTCTCCGCCGGACGAGGATGCGGAACTTTGGGAATCGGTTGTTGATTTTACTAAGATAAAGAAGGGTGGGGTTGAGATCAAAAATTTGCTCTCTCGTCTTTAAACTTTGTGGATAAAATTGAAAAAGCGCTTCAAAAGTTCAGTACATGGGAACGTGTCATAGCCAAGCAGTTATTAGAAAAGTTACAATCAGGATCTATCGCAAATCTTAATATCAAGAAACTCAAAGGAAGAGAGGACATTTTTCGCATTCGCAAGGGCGATATCCGCATAATCTACCGCCTGGATAAAAAGATTGGCATATTCATTTTAGCAGTTGAACGGCGCAAAGAGGATACTTATAAATTATAAGAAAAGTTATTTGGGCAGGTAGACCCGTAGGGGGCGGGGGCTGGCTGTAAACCAGTTGTCTTCTTGGCCTCGTGAGTTCAACTCTCACCCTGCCCAATTTAATAAAATACTAATGGACTATGCGGGTTTGAGTCCTGCCGCACCCAAAAATTAAAAATCTATGGACGAATTTATATTCTTTGCCAGCCCCTGGTGGGTAAATCTCCTTATCGCTGTTCCGTTTATCGCATATTATTTGTGGCGTAAGGAAGGGCTTATAATTTCAAAATGGACTCTTGTCGTTTCCGGATTGTTTGGAGCAGGATTTGGTTTTATTGAAGCGTCAGTGGTTGTATATCTTCGCGCGGCTGTGGGACTTCTTCCCGGATATGGCGGAACGCTTTCGGATGTTGCCCGACTTTCAGCAGATATTTATCAGCAAGCGCAAATTTTTGGCGAATTGCCGCGAAGTTTATTCGCGGTTGAACTATTCCGTGAAGCCGCTACCATGATTATGTTAGTTAGCGTGGCGTTTCTCGCCGCTAAGTCAATGCGTGAGCGCTGGGCCATATTTTTATGGATACTCGCCATCTGGGATATTGTTTATTATGCCGGTCTTTGGGCCACGGTTCGCTGGCCGTCTTCGCTGACAACTCCGGATGTTTTGTTTCTGATTCCGGTTCCCTGGTTTTCCCAAGTCTGGTTTCCGGTGTTAGTAAGCGCCATGACCATGACTTCGGTCGTTATGGCACGAATAGATGTCAAAGACATGGAAAAACAAATTTAACTTTGCATTTTTATTAGTCTAAATACCGGGTCTCTATATGGTTTTAAAACCGAAAAAGTTTAATATTGTTTTGGCGATATTTGTCATTATTCTGCCTATGGCGGCGGTTTGGGCGCACGGAAATGGGTTGCAAAATGATCACATGTCCACCCAGATCGGATTGGAAGATACGCTCCATACTGGGGAGTCCGAAGGGCTTACGCGGGAAGAAATATCCTTAATGGTGCTTCCGACGCTTACGCAAGAAGATGATCGCGCTTCGGTAAAATTTATAATTTTAGCCGTACTTTTGTATGCGGTGGGCTGGTTATTTTATCCGAAATCGGCGGATAGCCAAATTAATCCGCCGCAGGCGACATAAGACCTCCTGTATAATAAGCTTTCGTGACGAAATTTCAGAATTTTGTGCGAAAATCATGAAGGACGAGGCGGCATATATGCACATATACGCCAACGAGTTCTGAATGATTTGCAGCCAAAATTCTGAAATTGCAGTAGAAATGTTATTTTGCAGGAGGTCTAAAACATGGCATTCAGGGAAAGAATCCAAAACGTCATAACCCAGTTAAAACAAACCGGAATCATCCTGGGCGGCATTTTGATTGCGTTTTTGTTTTATTCTACGATGTCCGGCATTATTCTTTCATTTTTCTATGATCCTGCGCCGGAAAAGGCCTATGAGAGCATGCAGTCCATTGTAGGAATTCCGCTTCTGGCATTTACTAGGAATTTCCATTATTGGTCTGGTGATTTGCTCCTTTTTGTCTTGTTTCTTCACGTTACGCGTGTTGCGCTTACCAAGCCGGTGGGCAGTGCGCGCCGGTATGCCTGGTGGTTTGGCACGGGCCTTTTATTTCTGGTGGGAGCCGAGATGCTTATTGGCACGTTCCTGCGCGGCGATCAGGAGGCATATGAGGCGTATTCCCATTTTTTTGTCGGTACGAATGCGATTGTGGCAAATTATTTTCCGGCGATTACGATCCTGACGGATTTCTTTTCGCAGAATTCCGCGCTTTTTCGTTTTTTTATTCTGCACACGGTGTTGCTTCCCCTGGGGATTGTTTTTTTGATTATCGCGCACGGGCTTTTCGCGCCCACATTCCGCGCTATGCTGATGCCATGGCGAAAGGTCTCGGATAGCGCGCTTCGCGGAAAAATAGTTGGGGCAAAAGAATTATTTACATATTCGTCAGTGCGAAAAATCGTAATTCTTTCCGCGTTTTCTTTTATAATCATTTCCATTTTGTCTGTGGCGGTACCCGCGCCTCTTTATCCCTCTCCGTTCGTCGGGCTTGAGGTTACCAAGCCGCCCTGGTGGCTTCTTTGGATTGTTGCGCTGGAAAATATATGGGGGCTTACCGCTATTTTACTTGCTCCGCCGGCTCTTTTTCTGATTTTTGCCATTATTCCGTTTTTTACCAAAGATCGGGCCGGCGCGGATTTAGGAGTATATATTTATCTGACTGCGCTTGCGGTCGTTGTCTTGCTTAGTTTTTGGGCAGCTAATGCTCCGCAAGTGGCGCATACGGAGCACTACAATCAAGCCGCCGGATCCGCGCATTAGATATTAAAATAAAATTATGAGCAAAAGCAGGTCAATAATAAATAGTTTGCCAATACAAGATTTCAATCTTGTTCTTGACCGCCTCGGACTAGAAAAAGCGTGGTATTCAGTTTTGGCCACACATTTAAATAACCTTGATAGGGCTGATTTAAGGTATATTTTTAATGAAAATGAGTTCAAAAATATTGAGATCCAAAACTTTGATTTTCTTGATGGTCTTTCGGTCGGCGAAATTTCTGTACTCTACGAGTATTCACTTGCTTATGCGGATCGCGACAAGCGAAAGCAAGAAGGACAGTACTTTACGCCAGATGATGTTGCACAAGTCATGGCAAAGAAAACGCTTACTTTTCCAAAAAATAAAATATGGATTGATCCCTGTTCCGGAGTTGGTAATTTATCTTTTTGGCTTGTTAAATATCAAGAAAACTCCGAAAACTTTTTGAAAAATAACCTATATCTCATTGACCGAGATAAATTAGCTCTATTTATCGCGCGATTTATTTTAGCCGTTAATTTTCAAAAAAGGGATTTACGCTTATTTGAAAATATAAAGCCTCGTTTTGTCATTGCGGATTTTTTGATTTCTGACAACTTACCCAAACATGATTACGCAATTCTCAATCCGCCCTATGTAATGGTAGAGCCAAATGCTCGATTTGAGACCAGCTCGGCGCGAGATTTGTATGCTTATTTTTTGGAAAGAGTTATAAAAACTTCTACGGGTTTTGTTTCTATCACACCGCAGACATTTACAAATGGACAAAAATTTAATTCGTTGCGAAAACTCTTATTGAATAATTTTACCGCCCTTGATGTTTATTGTTTTGACAATGTTCCCGATAATATATTCCGGGGTATAAAATTTGGCTCGAAAAATACAAATACGGCAAATAGTACGCGAGCAGGCATTATTGTTGCAAAACAAGGCGGCGATAAACAAATTTTTAGGATAACGCCGCTGCTTAGGTGGCGAGTCAAAGAAAGACAAAAACTTCTTGACTACGTAGATAATTTTCTAACCGAAATTAAACCGAGAGAAGATATTTTCCCAAAATTACAAAAGGATTTATTACCCCTCTATGATTTCGTAAAAAAACAAGATAAAATGCTGGCTCATATGGTGTCGCGCCGCCAAATATCATATAGGTTAATTGTTCCCTCTACTCCGAGATATTTTATTTCCGCTCTCAAGTGTGAAGTCGAACGCTCATCGTTCAAGACATTATATTTTTACAGCGAAAAGGAAATGAATATCGCATATCTATTATTAAACAGCAGTTATATGTATTGGTGGTGGCGAGTTAATGACGGCGGAATGACAATATCAGAAAAAACCTTATTGACGCTCCCGGTTATAAATGAAATATCAGTTAGTAAAAATTTGCTAATCAAAATCAAGTTATCAGAAAAAACAAATCGTGTAATCAAACGAAATGCTGGCAAAGACAATGAAAATGTAAAACATAATCCGTCATTAGTAAAAGAGATTACAAGCGGTTTATTCCCTCGTTTTGCGAGCGCGCTTGAGTTAGTACATAGCAATTCAGTAATTTAATTATTATGATTTCAAAAAACTTAATTGAAAAATTAGAGAAACTGTTAGCACAAATGCCCGCCGTATGGGACGGACGCAAGGCAATTTTAGAAATGCGTGATTCTGGTTATCCGCATTGGAAACAGATGGAGTGGATAGGTTTCTATTTTTAATTTCTTTGTGATACAAAACTTCCGCCATTAGTAAAAATACCGGGTCCCAAATATGGCAAAGTGGAGTTTGATGGATTTTCAGAAATACCGTGGGATTTTAAGGCGCACCCTGATAAAAATGCGAATGGCCAAGATAATAAAAGTGTTATTGTAAATGATAGATTGGCCATTACAAAAGCAATCAAACAATTCGGCGGGGCAGGGATTATACTGGCAATCGGGGACGCAAAATATAATGACGAGGATAGAAGTTTTCAAGTTTGGCACCAAGAATTTAAGGGCGGATTATCGAATTTTGAGAAACAAAGAATTCTGCGTAAAGCCTCTTCGCGTTTAAGAAAAACGGCATTCAGATTGAGAGAAATTAAAATTATTTTACTTGATGATAAAAAGGTCCAGGGACTCGGTTCGTTTCAAAAGGGTTTTAGAAATTCTGATGGAAGTCCGCGAAATGCGAAGGTGCTTCTGGATTTGGAAAATATCACCGCTGAAAAAATAATCAAATTTTAATATGATAAAAAAAATTATTGTTGACAGAAATCTTTGCATCGGAGCCGCGAGCTGCGTTATGGCAGCCGGCACGGTTTTTGAATTGGACGGCGAAAATAAGGCGGTTATAATCCAGAGAGACGGCATTAAAAATTCCGGTCCGGCGGAGAGAGATGTTTTGGCTGACGGCGCGGTTGCCGATGACGCGTTACTTGCCGCCGCTCAATCCTGTCCCACCCGGGCCATTTTACTTTTTGATGAAAACGAAAAAAAAGTTTATCCGATTGATTAAAGAGGGCGGTTTTAATCCATGCAAAAAATTGAGCATCTTATAATCGGCGGCGGGATTGCAGGCACTACCGCGGCCGAAACCATCCGGCAGAATAATGTGTCCGCAATCATTGCCATTATATCCGATGAGCCGTATCGGCTGTATTCGCGCATCCTGCTCTCCAAGCCGAACTTTTTTTTGGAAAAAATCCCTTTTGAGCAGATTTGGCTGAAAAAAGAATCGTGGTACGCGGAAAACAACATCCGGTTAATTTCTGGAAAAAGCGCGGTTCGTTTTGATCCTCAAACCAAGATTGTTGTTTTGAATACCGGAGAGGAACTGGAATATGGAAAATTGCTTCTGGCCGTTGGCGGATGCGCCCGGCGTTGGGGAATTCCGGGAGCGGAGAGGAGCGGAATTTTTTATCTGCGCACGCTGGATGACGCTAAAGCAATTATGGCCGCGGTCAAAACGGCAAAACATGCGGTGGCCATTGGCGGGGGCTTTGTCAGTTTTGAAATGTGCGATATGTTGCGGCTGGCCGGGGTAGACGTAACGCTTCTTCTTAGAGAGCCGTATTATTGGGACCCGATTCTGGATGAAACATCGGGCCGTATGATTGAAGCGGTGCTGGAAAAAGGCGGCGTTAAGATCAGGCGAAATACCGAGGTTGGCAAAATAATCGGTCATGACTTGGTGGAGGCCGTTGAAATCAACGGCGGAGAAAAAATCGCCTGCGATATGCTGATAGTCGGGATCGGAGTTTTTTGTCCTTTCGCATGGCTGGAGGCGGCCGGGGTCAAGGTGGGGCGGGGAATACTGGCCAATGAATATTTGGAGACCAATCTGCCTGATGTGTGGGTTGCCGGGGATGCGGCGGAATTTGACGACGTGATTTTAGGCGAAAAAATCCAGCTCGGCAACTGGGTAAATGCCCAGATGCAGGGTAGAACCGCGGGAATGAACATGCTCGGAAAAAAAGAGCAGTTTCGCATGGTTTCCTTTTATACCACCAATGGTTTTGGCATGACAATCGCCTTTGTCGGGGATATCAGACCGCTGCCGGATAGGATTGTAATTTCGCGCGGCTCGGCAGACGCGGGATCTTACGTCAGGATAATTTCCAAAGACGGAGAAATTATCGGAGCAACGCTTATCAATCGCACCCAGGAATTATCAGCCATATCCAAGCTTATTGAAAATAATTTCAAAATTGCCGGGCACGAAAAAGAATTTGCCGACACTGGTCTTGATCTTAAAAAATTGTTATTATGATTCAGGATAAAAAACTAAAAATCGGTTGGTTTTCTTTTTCCTGCTGTGAAGATAATACGGTGGTATTTACCGAACTTATGAACGACCACTGGCAGGAGTGGAAAAAACTTTTTGATTTCAGGCACGTTCGGGTTTTGAAATCCAATAATGTTTTGGATGATCTTGATATTGCGTTTATTGAGGGAGCGATTGCCTCGGATGAGCACGCGGCCAGGCTTAAAGAAATCCGAGTCAAATCAAAAAAACTTGTGGCAATAGGCGCTTGCGCCGTGGTAGGCATGCCGGCGGCGCAGAGAAATTATTTTAACGAGAAACAAAAGCAGGAAATAGAATTTCTGGTGGCGCGTTTTCAAGCCCTGCCCAAAGTTCTTAAGGTATCGGATGTGGTGAAAACTGACGCGGAAGTCGGGGGCTGCCCCATGGACCCGGCAAAGTTTTTGGAAATGGTAAATAAATTAGTCGCCGAATTCAAAAAATAATTTTAAAAGCGATTGATGTGGCCGAGAAGCAGCATCAATGAGCGTACCATGCACAATACCGATTTTGATCTAAAATTGGATCGTTTAACCAAAGTCGAGGGATCGGCCTCTTTAGATATTCGCGTAAAAAACGGCCAAGTGGAGTACGCGCATTTTCAGATAACCGAATACAAGCGTTTTTTCACTCAAGCCATGCAGAGAAAGCCGATTATTGCGCTTCCCCAGCTTCTTTCGCGTATTTGCGGAACTTGTTCCAACGCGCATATCATGGCAAGTATTGAGGCCTGTGAACACGCTCTGGATATTAAACCATCCGAGCAAACAAAAATTCTTAGAGATCTCACAATGTACGGCCTCAATATTCGCGACCACGCCCTGCATCTTTATCTTTTTGCTTTGCCGGATGTCCGGGGCAAAGACGCGTTTCTTGATTTTGACGAGAATGATCCGGTTGAGCACCAGATGCTGCATGACGCTTTTGAAATAAAAGCCGCGGGAAATTTCTTTTCCGAGCTTATTGCCGGAAGATCGGTGCATGCCCCGTATCCTGTTATAGGCGGATTTATGCATTTTCCGGACCAAAAAGGTATTACGGAGGCCATCAAAAAATTTGAGGCGGTTCGTCCGGCGGTTTTACGCACTATAGAAATTTACAAAAACCAGCCCTTTCATTTTGACCGGAAAACCAATTTTATGGCGCTGGTACCCTATGATCACTATGGATTTATTGAAGGGTGCATCAATACCGGCTTGGGAGAGTGCATAACCGAAGAAGGGTACCGCGATCATCTGGAGCGCGTGGTACTTCCTTATTCGCAGGCCTCGGGCTATAAATACCGTGGAGGCGCATATATGGTGGGGGCTTTGGCGCGCATGAATCTTGCCAAAAATTTGCTTCACGCGCGCACTAAAGACGCATCGGGAGGGGCGCTGGATATTTTTCCGTCAACGGATATATATATGAGTAATTTGGCGCAGGCCATTGAAATACTGCATTGTCTTGATCACTCTCTTGAAATTTTGAAAACTCGCAAGTTTAATCCGGAACCAATAATAAAAAAACCGTTCAGGGAAGCGGTTGGAATAGGCGTGGTGGAGGCGCCAAGAGGCACGCTTTATCATAAAGTCGTCGTTGGCGCGGACGGCATGGTAAAAGAAGGGGAGATTATTGTGCCTACGGGACAAAACCAGATAAATATAGAGAATGATGTGGCGGCGCTTGTAGAAAAAATGCTCCCGGACACTTCGCAGGAAAAAATGCAATTTGAGATAGAAAAGCTCATACGCGCGTATGACCCTTGCATGTCCTGCGCCGCGCATTTTTTGAAAGTGAAATGGCTTGAGCCATAGCGAAGAAACTGATATTGTAATGATAGTTATTACGCGTTTCAATGTAAGAATTGGTAAAATAAAAGTTGACGGTATTTTATGACTAACGAAATTACTACGAAAATTGCTTTATTCAAAGGAAAAGAGATTAGAAAAACACTCCATAATGGCGAGTGGTGGTTTGTAATTACTGATGTCATTATCGCTTTAACTGATTCTGCGCAACCAGAGGGCTATATAAAAGATATGCGTCGTAGGGATTCGGAGTTATCCATGGGGTGGGGGCAAATTGCCACCCCCCTTTCTATACCCACAGCCGGTGGACCACAAAAGTTAAACTGTGCCAATACGGAAGGCATTTTTCGCATTATTCAGTCGATTCCGTCTCCTAAAGCCGAGCCATTCAAGCGCTGGCTTGCCAAAGTCGGCTATGAGCGAATACAGGAAATAGAGAATCCGGAACTGGCGACAAAACGGACAAGGATGCTTTATAAACTCAAAGGATATAGCGATGATTGGATAGAGAAACGGATGCGCGGCATTGTTATCCGCGAAGAACTTACTGACGAATGGAAAAATCGCGGGGCCCAAAACCATCAAGATTATGAGATTTTGACGGCTGAAATTTCCAAAGCCACTTTTGGTGTTACGCCAAGCGAATACAAAAAACTGAAGGGTTTGAAACGAGAAAATTTGCGCGATCATATGGATGATTTTGAATTTATCTTTAATATGCTTGGTGAACGCGCCACAACTGAAATTCATCGCACGGAGGATTCAAAAGGCGTCGGAAAACTGAAAGCCGATGCCAAAGCCGGCGGCGATATTGCCGGCGGAGCAAGGAAAAAATTGGAAGAACGTCTCAAGCGTTCGGTGGTGTCAAAGAATAATTTTTTGCCAAAGCCGGAAGACAGAAAACAGCTTAATAAATGAATATTGATACGATTGTAATGTTTTGGTCAAAATTTAGCTGTCTGGCGAAGAATAAGGGAAACCTCCTCAATCGCCTCGGATTCTGAAATACTCGGCGGTATGCCGATTATTTTTATTTTTTTAATCCTCCCGAGTTTTTCCAGCAGTTTTAAGTGCGAGTAAAGGTCAAAATCATGCACTGATATATTGGGATGTCCGGCAAGATCGGAAAGTTTTGAAAAAACATGTGGCTGTTTAATCCCTTTGACCGTATCTATGATAACCAACTCTTCCGGCATTTCCAGTTCTTCATTTGGGTCTTTGGTTTCAAAATCAATTTTCGGAAAACGTTTTTTTAGTTCCGGTAATATCCTGAACGGTAAGGAGTCAAAATCAAGATCAGGATTGCCGAAAATATAGATGGTCTTGATCATAAAGTTTGGTTGGCAAAAGCAAGACTTTGCCGCGTGTATTTTTTTAAGTTCGCAACTTCCCGTTGCGATAATATTTCACAGGGTACGCCCCAATGAATTGAAATCATATCCCCGGTTTTGATGTCTTCAATATCGCGCGAGGAATCAAGATGCCTTGTGATTTTTCTGGTGACGGCATCTCCAAGGGCAAGTAGCCCGTTTTTTATTATCAGGGGCTCGGTTTTTACTTCCAGGAATGGCCCGTCAACTTTGGTAATCTCTCCCCATGAAACCCGGCATTCGTTCATGCTTTCAAGGGTATGGGTTTCTTCCAGATGGCCGGTTCTTTTCCAGACATTAAATACGTGGAAAGAATGGTGGGGCAGGGCGCCGGCCTCAACCTTTTCTTCAATTTTTGAAAATTCTTTCAGTCCGAGTTTCTTTTTTAACCGATGGTCTTCCAGTAGGTTTTTATAAAGTTCTTTTTTAGAAACGCATTCCAGCAGTTTGTTGCCGATCCAATAGGCCTCAACCACCCGCGTGTCAAATGGGTTTTTTATTCCGTTTGATTCGGCGATCCGTTTGAGATAGGGGAACATGGTTTCAAACGCCTTTAGTAAAATTTCAAGGCCAAGATCGCTTGTATTATTTTGCATATAAGAAAAAATTTCCCGATTGGCATCGGGACCGCAATAATGCAGCCGGTTTGGACCAAAAGCGTAGCGGCTGCAGCGCATAATTCCGGCAAAAGTATTCATCCCGTTACATTTTTGAAGCCCGTAGTCTTATTGCGTGAGGTTAGCGCAACAAAATTCAGATCAGCCGGGTCTAATGTCCCGCTGAAATGTAACGGGATTCATGGAGATTTAGCGCATTGTTAATTCTGTTTTGGGTTGTGCGGTTGAAACGGCTTCTTCGGTAATTTTCTTGGCAAAAAGTACGACAAGCGCAGTACCGGTGATAAAGAGAACAGCGCTTATGAATTGTTGAATGGAAAATGCATGGGTTATAAAAATCGCCGACAATATATTGGTAATCAAGGTGGCCGGCACAAGCAGAGTTGCCACATAGGTTGCCGGAGCATATTTCAATGCCGTGTACCAGGTCAGGACATATCCGAGTAAAAAGATGCTGGTAAGCAAAGTCCATCCCCATTGTTCCGGGTTAAGCGCCAAAACAGCCGCTCCGCCGCCGCGCCATGCGGCGATACCAATGAGAATTATTGATCCGAGTGTCATTCGCGCCGCGGCCACTGTTGTACCGGATAAATCGCGCAAAGCGATTTTAGCAATTATGTTTTCAACTGCCCAAAGAATGGTGGCTGCAAATATCATAAGTTCTCCCGCATTGTATTTAAATCCGCTAAACCCACCGACTAGCAGATTGGCGGCAAATATCACTCCGATTCCAATCCATTGAGGTGTGGACATTTTTTCTTTAAGAAGCGGTATGGCCAGAAACGCTACCCATAAAAAAATGGTCTTGTGTATCAGGCTGGCGTTTAAAGCGGTGGTCGCGGCAAGTCCGGTAAAATATAAAGCGAAAGGAAGCGATCCGCCTATAATGCCGATGGCTACTAATTTCAACAGTTGGGTTTTGGTCAGAGAAGATATTTCTTTCCATTTTTTGAAAGCCAGCATAATCCCAATAATAAATACGGCCACTAACGCGTTTTTTAGTGTGGTAAAAACAATCGGATCTTTAACCGCTGTTACCGCGATTTTGGTCAGGAAATTATTTGTTCCGGAAATTACGGCTGTGGATAACGCCAGAATTGTCGCGTAGCGCATGGATTGTTTCATATATATCAATATACAATAAAAATGTGCATGGCGCAAATAACAACAACTTGACGGATTTTATGACGGCAGTATATTAAGGGAGGTACTCTAATTAACGAGAAATTGGAAAATAGGTTTCCAATAAAATAAAGGAGGGTAACATGAAGAGCGTATTTTCTGCGGCTGGTTTTTTGGTTGCGGTTTTACTTTGCGCGGATAAGGGAATAGCCGCTGGACCGCCGGTTGGCCAGGCGCTTTATTCGTCAAGGTGTTCCGGTTGCCACGGCGCTGATGGCAAAGGAAACGCCGCTCTGGCTAAGGCCTTGGGTGTTGACGTAACAGCTATGGATTTGACCAAGAAAGACGTGAAAAAGCGCAGCGACAAAGATCTTTCCGGTATTATCAAGAACGGTAAAAGCAAAATGGCGGCAGTGAAAGGATTGAGCGATGCCGAAATTAAGGTACTCATTAAGCATTTGCGTTCTTTGAAATAACCCATACTTCAGTATGAGAATACCGCCGGATTTCGGCGGATTTTTTGTGGCGGGGGATAAGTTTATTTGCGGAAGAGCGTGCTCTAGAATACGTTTATAATATACGGAGGTACTATTTTATCTATCATGAAAAAGTCAATAATTTTTATATTTATTATAGTTTGTATTATAGTTGCCGGCCTTTTTTATCGGCAGTTTCTGGTTTCTCGGCCAGCTGAAAAAATTTATGTGGCGGTGGAGGGCGAGAGTAAAATTGCGGTTTTGGATTCCGCGACTCAAAAAATTGTTTCAACGATTGATCTTTCTATTAAACACGAAGGCGGAAGATTGCCGTATGCTCCCCATAATGTGCAAGTAGGTCCGGACATGAAAATGGTCTGGGTTACGGCCAACTCCGGCGCGCATCAGGATCACGTTTCCGGATTTTTTCCTTCAGTATATGCGCATGGCGGAGCAGAAGACCAAGACGCGGCGCCGGATGTGGTGATTGTGATTGATCCTCAAACCGATCGCATTATTGAGCGCATTCCGATGGGATATAATTTACATCTGGCGCATGTGGTTTTGACGCCGGATAGTTTAACGGCCCTGGTTACTGCGCAAAATGAAGGGACAATTTATAAAATTAATGCCCGGACATTTGTAATTGAGAAAAAAATATCCATACCTTCTGCTCTACCGGATGGCGTGTCAGTTGAGCCGCATGGCCTTCGCGTTTCGCCTGATGGTTCGGCGGCATATATCGCGATACTTCAAGGAAAGAGTTTAGGAATTTTGGATTTAAAGACAAATGATCTTGAAATTATGCCGCTTGCCGGAGCGGCGGTGCAGGCCGGAGTAACGCCGGATGGTAAAATTGTCTTTGTCTCGTTATATGACACCAAGGAGCTTGCCTTGTATCTGATCGATACCAAAGAAATAAAGAAAGTGAAATTGCCTACAGGCGCCAAAGGTCCGGTTCAGATGTATCCGACGCCTGATTCCCGTTTTGTGTATCTGGCGGATCAGGGATATTATTTTGGCCAGCCAGCAAGCGAATGGGTTTATAAAATTGATTTGCAGAAATTTGAAGTTGTGAAAGAAATAAAAGCCGGAAGCGGACCCCACGGCATAGTTGTATCCCCGGACGGCATGCGTGTTTATGTTACCAATCTTTTAAGCGGGGATGTTTCCATAATAAATACTGCGGCTAATGAAGAAATCGGCCGCATAAAGGTCGGAAAAGAGCCAAACGGAATCAGCGTTTGGGTTAATAATAAGTGATTTTATGGATAATTTAAAAATAGTAAAATGGGTTTTGCGGATTGCGGTGGCCGGCGAATTTTTGGGACATGGCGTATTTGCTCTGCAGGGCAAAAAGGACTGGATTGGGTGGTTTGCCCAATTCGGCATCTCCGATACAGGCACAGCAACGCAGCTGCTTTTTCTTTTAGGAGTTATAGATATCGTCTTGGGGATTTTAATTTTGATCAAACCGGTTCGCCTTGCGCTTTTGTGGATGGTATTTTGGGGTTTTTGGACAGCGCTTCTGCGTCCGCTTGTGGGAATGCCGGTTTGGGATTTTGTGGAGCGTTGGGCCAATTGGGGCGCGCCTTTGGCGCTACTTTTGTTGATCGGGTGGCCCAAAAGCGTGCGTGAGTGGATTTTCGACAACGAAGAAATTACTGTATAATCGGATAAAATTATTTTCATATATATGCCCGAAATTATTCGCTGGTCAATGTTTTTGGCAACTCTACTTTTGGCGGTTTTGGGATATCCGGATCAGATCCGTGTAATTATGGCGCAAAAAAGCACGGCCGGTCTGTCGTTTTGGATGGTGCTGGCCGCATTTTGGTCGTGGTTAAGCTACACCCTTTACGGATTTTTCAGCAGGGACTTCAAAATGTTTTGGCCGAATTTAGCCGGCACGATTTTCATATCAGTTATTCTTTTAAGCTTTTTATTTTATTAAATTATTTATCCCTTAATACTTGATACTAAATACTTTATACTATTCTTATGATTCCTTTTATCCCATTTAAAACAATCCAAAAACGGAACGGGAGAATTGTTCCCTTTGACCCGTATAAAATTGAGAATGCCATTGAGAAAGCCGGGATGGCTACGGCTGAATTTGGGCGCGCCACTGCCGAAAAACTCATGCATAGAGTGATGTTGCAGGTGGAGAGGATGCCTACAAATCATGTTCCTTCGGTTGAAGAGATTCAGGATATGGTTGAGGATGTTTTGTTGAGTTCTTTTTATAAAAAAACCGCCAAATCCTATATTCTTTATCGCGATCAGCATGCCAAACTGCGGGATATGGTATCAACCGCGCAGGTTGATCTCATGGAGCAGTATCTGGGACTTACCGATTGGCAGGTGCAGGAGAACAGCAATATGACTTATTCCCTGCAGGGGCTTAATAATTATGTTTCGTCTGAAATAAGCAAGGTTTATTGGCTGAACAAAATTTATCCGTCCGAAGTCGCGCGGGCTCATCAGAGAGGGGATTTCCATATTCATGATTTGAATGTGCTTTCGGTATATTGCGTGGGCTGGGATCTGCATGATTTGCTGGCCCAAGGGTTTCAGGGAACGCGCGGGAAAATAGAATCAAAGCCCGCTAAGCATTTTCGCAGCGCTTTGGGGCAGGTTACAAACTTTTTTTATACTCTGCAAGGCGAGGCGGCCGGGGCGCAGGCGTTTTCAAACTTTGATACGCTTCTGGCGCCGTTTATCCGGTATGACAAATTATCTTATAGCGAAGTGCGCCAAGCCATGCAGGAATTCGTATTTAATATTAACGTGCCCACGCGTGTCGGATTCCAGACGCCATTTACGAATATAACTTTGGATCTTCAGGCGCCGAAAACATTTGCGGGTATGCCGGTCATAATCGGGGGAGTGTATCAAAAAGAATTATACGGAGAGTTTCAGGGCGAGATGGACATGTTTAACCGCGCGTTTCTTGAAATAATGATGGAAGGGGACGCGCGCGGCCGGATTTTTACGTTTCCCATTCCAACTTATAATATCACTAAGGAATTTGACTGGAAAAATGAAAATATTAATATGTTGTGGCAAGTGGCCGCTAAATACGGCATTCCTTATTTTGCCAATTTTGTGAATTCGGATATGTCACCGGATGATGCGCGTTCCATGTGCTGCCGCCTGCGCCTGGATGTGCGTATGCTTGAGAAACGCGGCGGGGGCCTTTTTGGGGCGCATCCCCTAACCGGATCAACCGGCGTGGTTACCATTAATATGCCGCGATTGGGATATTTATCGCAAAGCAAGGAAGAGTTCATGGCAAGATTAGAGCGCCTGATGGAACTTGCCAAAGAGAGTTTGGAGATTAAGCGCAAGGCCTTGGAGAGATTTACCGAAGGCAACCTTTATCCTTATTCCAAATTTTATTTGCGGGATATTAAAGAGCGTTTTGGCAATTACTGGGAAAATCATTTCTCCACTATCGGTTTGGTTGGCATGAATGAGGCGTGTTTAAATTTATTGGGAAAAACAATTGCAGATCCGGAAGGCCATGAATTTGCCGCCGCCGTTCTGGATTTTATGAGAGAAAAGCTTTTATCTTTCCAGCAGGAAACCGGGCATAATTACAATCTGGAAGCGACGCCAGCCGAAGGAACTGCCTACCGCCTGGCGCGTATAGATAAAGAAACTAATCCGGAAATAATTTGCGCCAATGAAATTAAATGGAGAGACGGGGCTAAGCCCTTTTATACTAATTCCACGAATTTGCCCGTGAATTATACGGATGATATTTTTGAGGCGTTTGATCTGCAGGATTCGTTGCAAATAAAATATACCGGTGGAACAGTGCTGCACGGATTTTTAGGCGAGCGCATGCCCTCGGGCGAGGCGGTCAAGCATTTGGTGCGAAAAGTTGTGGAAAATTACCGCTTGCCGTATTTTACCATAACCCCCACTTTCAGTATTTGTCCGGCGCACGGATATTTGGCCGGAGAACACGAATATTGTCCGCGTTGCGATGAGGAAATTGGATATATTCCTTTTGAAACATCGGCGGATATAAAAAAGGTCGAAGTTTCTGTTCAGTCGTCATCCTGAACGGAGTGAAGGATCTCCGATATCACGGTTGAAGCGACGGGATTCTTCGTATGCGTTTCAGAATGACGATGTATGCATTTATAATGGAGCAAAAAAAACGTCAAAAATGCGAAGTGTATTCGCGAGTTGTGGGCTATTATAGGCCGGTGGAGCAGTGGAACGAAGGAAAACAAGCTGAATTTACGGAGCGCAAAGAATATAACGCCGAACGCGTTTATGTCCGGCATCCGCTGAAAAAAGAAACGGTATGACATTCGGCGGCTGGCAGAAAATAAGTTTGCTCGATTTTCCTGGAAAAATTTCCACGGTTTTGTTTACCAACGGCTGCGTATTCCGTTGCAGTTTTTGCTATAATCCCGGACTGGTGGAGCCGCCTTTCGCAACTACTATAAAGGAAGATGTGGTTTTAAAATATTTAGCGGATCGTACCAATATTTTAGAAGGCGTGGCTATAACCGGCGGCGAGCCGGCTATTCATTCCGATCTACCCGAATTTTTAAGAAAAGTTAAATCACTTGGATATCCGGTAAAACTTGATACTTGCGGATACTTGCCGCACGCTTTGGAGCGCCTGATCGGAGAAAAATTGATTGATTATGTTGCTATGGATATTAAAGCGCCGCTTGCGCAATATGCTACTGTTACACGAGTTCCGGTTAACACAGATTTTATTCTAAAAAGCATTAGTATGATTATGTCCTCCGGGATTCCGTATGAATTTAGATCAACTTTGGTGGATGGAGTTCATAGTGCCGAAAATATAGTTGATATGGCGCGTCTTATTTCCGGCGCTGATGCTTATTATCTTCAGCCGTTTCAAACTTCCACCGCGCTTCTTAATCCGGATTTTTTGTCCAAGCGCGCTCCGACGCGAGATAAATTAGAAGTTACAGCAGCGCGTTGCCGAAAATATGTGAAGCGTTGCGAGATCCGCGGATAATACTGGTAGAAGTAATCATGACTGCGGAGTAAATCTTAGACAAGATTTCATTGAGAATTAAATCTCTAATGGGGTGGATAACTTTTTTGGCAAAGTTAAAGAATTTGATAAAATTAAATCATGCTTTTAAAAATATTCACAGAAAAAATGCAGGTTGTTGGGTTGATTGCGCTACTAATTTTGGCCGGACTGGTTGTCTGGAGATACCCGATGTTGCAGACCGCGAGCATTATTTCTCCCATGGGCGGCGAAACATTTCTGGTTGATCAGACGGTGGAAATACGCTGGACTCCGGGCAATCCGGGTATCCGGATGATTGAACTTGTTCCTCAATCCGGCTCTGTCATAACTATTTACCAGACAGCTGTATTTGCCTACCCGGTTCCGGATACGAGCGGATCCTTCAGCTTTGTGCCGTCCGCGCGCGGGGTGCCCCCGGGTCAGTATCACATCCGGGTTTATAACGCCAATTCAAGCGATTATTCGGTAACTACTAATCCGATTCGTATTGCCTTGCCGCAATCTCCCATGGTTCCGGTAGTTGTGCAAAGCCCTAATGGAGGAGAAATATATACTTTGGGTGGCCCGATTAAAATTTCCTGGAGCGGCGGAAAAAATAAGGTGTGGGTTGGAATTGCCAAGGCAGAATATTTTGTGGGAGGGACTTATCCTCTGATGGCATTTATTACTAAAGACGCAGTGCCCAATAGTTTTTTGGTGTGGGATGGAAAACTTTGTGTGCTCCCGACTGACTGTCGGCCGGTAACTTATTGGCAACCGGATGGATCTATTAAAGTTGTGGTTGTTTCCGAAAACGTGGATGGAGATTATTGCACCCAGTCCCCGGATCGGCCATGCAATCTTGATGCCAGTAATGCTGCATTTACGGTTAAGGCCGCAGTTGTTGTGACACCCACTCCCGTAAGTTCAGGACAAGTTAAGCCATCTCCCACCGTTATACCGTTAAAACCCGTCATCACTCCTCCGCCTGCGTTAAAGTCCAAACCGCCTCCAGCGCCCACGTCTTCGCCAGTGCCTTCACCCGTGTCATCACCCGTACCGTCAACCGTAAGAGATATTCCGTCGCTAAGCGATGAACAAAGAACTCCGATTGAGGTAAAACCCATAGAGAGAAGGAGTTTTTTTGGAAGATTCTGGGAAGAAGTAAAGGGGATGATTAGTTCGCTTTTCGGTTTTTAGTTTCTCAATTACAGGTATATTTAAACAAATAAGCGGATTTTTGCTCGGCGCATCCCTGAAAATTTGCAAAAAAATCTTCTTTTTCCGGGGAGGAGAGAAAAATATAAAGCGGCCGCGGGAAGCTTTTAAGGAATTCTATTTTTTCTTCTTGCGATCCGGCCAAGAATAAAACCCATTCCTGGGTTGTATGCGCATCATACAGCATTCCCGGAGCAAAGACCCGGTTTTGACTCCAGCCTTGAATCCACGGGGCCAGAGGCGTTGAGGTAAGAATGGCGGCATTTTTCGGAATACTGGCCAATATATTTTCAAACTCTTCGATCTCCGACGCCGATACCAGCGGCTGGAGATTTTTAATCCGGCCGTAGGTATTTATCAGGAGCCACGCGGAAAGGATAAAAATAAAAAAGACGGATAATAGTTGGATTACAGCCCCGCGGCGGTTTTTTATATTGTCAATTATTTTTTTAAATCCGAGTGCGGCCGCTATAATAACCATTACATCAATAAATATAAAAATGCGTTCATAAAATGGCAAGGAAAACAAGGGAAACGCTATTGTAACAACCGAAAATGCGGCTATAACCGAAAAAGGTTTTTTAAGAATAAATTCTTTTACTCCGAAAATAGCCAGAATTAAAAGAGGAAATGAGAGTATAAGATATTCTTTACGTCCCATAAATACCGCAACCGGAGAATTTAGATACTCTTGGAGAAAAAAAGAATGAAGATAAAGAAACGTCAAAAAAGTTCCGGCAAATGTTTGTAGGGCTAAATTTCTTTTCTCGCGATTTAGCGCGGCAAATACTATAAGTGTCAGGAGAAAAATAATGCTTGTGGTGTGATGGCTGAATGCGATTAAAATTCCAAGCGGCAGGGTAAAGCGCGACCCCTTTTCAAGCAATAAAAATGCGGCCAGCATCAAAGGGAGCGCCAAAGCGTTTTTGAATAGCATGAACCAATAAGCGGTATATTGAACCGGGGAAAATATAAAGAGAATGGCGGCCATGGTTCCCGCGGCGCGGCCCCAAAAATATGTGGTGAGAAAAAAGAGCGCCACCGGCTGCATGATAAAAAGGAAAATATAGCTTGCGTAAAGCGCAATATCCGGTGAAAGACCGGATAGGCGAATTAGGTCAAGAAAAATTCGCGGTCCAAGCGCGTCTTTCCCGAGTCCGGGCACCGGCGCGTTCGGAAACGACTCAAACGTCTGCGCAACATAGCGCCGGTAAAACCCGGTGTCATATCCCAAAGGATGCGGGCTAAAAGCCAAAAATGGGACAAGATGAATCGCCAAGGATAATACCGTCAGAATAATTATGATATTTCGGGTGTTTAGCATTTTTCTATTATAACAAGATATGTGGTAATTCGTTGAATGTGGATAGACGGATTTGGTTCACCCTGCGTTTGCGCCTATACTATATAGTAGTGGAAGAGTCATTCTCTAAAAAAACGCTTTATATCGGAATTACCGCGGCCCTCATTTTGATTGGAGGGATTATTTGGTATTGGCCGCAAAAGAGGACGCCGGAACCGGTTGAACCGGCGGGCGCGGTTGGAGCGGCCGAGACGTTGAGCGAATCGGTTCCGGAAATAAAAACCAATCCGGGGGAAAAAGTTCCGGAAATAAATCCGCTGGATCGGGCTAATCCGTTTAAATACAAAAATCCGTTAAGATAATCCCGTTAGAAGCCGCGATCGCATATCAGGATTCAAATATTGTTAAATATTTCGAGCTTAATATAAATGATAACAAAGCAGATTGTATCAGTTGATCGCGATCCCGGTACCACAAATCCTATCGGATTTGGCTACGGGACAAGCATTGCCTATACTAAGATTATTTTAACCGTGTCTCGCCCCGTAGTCACCGAGCGTGCGAGGTGTACTACCGGGGTCTGCTTCTAACGGGATGAAAACCTTAATAACAGTAAATCGAAAATTACTACTGGCCATCTTATTTTTAGTGAGCGTAGCGCTTACCGAAGCCGGAGCGGCTGCCAACGATTCTTCCATAATTCTTAAAAAACCTCCGGGTTCGGAGCGATTTATTTTAACCATTAACGATCCTGATGGAATTCAGGAGTTTTCGCTTTCTCCGGCCGCGCAATTCCGTTACGGCGGAATGTTGAGCGGCTGCAGCAGTTCTTTTTCGATCAAGGATGTATCTTTCGTTGATCCGGTTGATTTTACGCCCAAGATGCTTGCCTATGTTATTGATTGCCAAAATAATACCCTGGAGCTTGAAATTTTTCCTCCGGTTAAAGGGACAGCTAAAAGTGTCGCGGTAAAAAAAGAAGTTCCTCCGCCGCTTGTGGTGAGCGCAGTCGAACCATCTCTATCTACGCCGTCTCCGAGAGAAGAAAAAAAAGATAGGTCTATGTCGGCCGAAGATATCCGGTATCCGGTGCCCGAGCTGGGAAATTGCCAAAGCGAGGCCGAATGCCGTTCGTATTGCGATAACGTCAATCACGCCAAGGAGTGTTTGGCATTTGCTAAAAAATATAATCTGATTTCAGAGGGAGAAGCCAAAGACGCGGCTGATAAATTTTTGAACATCAAAAATGGCCCCGGCGGCTGTAGTTCCTGGTCTGCTTGCGAAAATTATTGCAATTCAATAGATCATCTGGATGAATGTATCACTTTTGCCGAGGAAACCGGTTATTATTCTGGCGACAAATTGGCCGAGGCCAGAAAATTTCAAGGCTTGATAAAATCCGGTGAGAAATTTCCCGGCGGATGTCGCGATCGGAACTCCTGCGAAATTTATTGCGGCGATCCCAATCACATGGAAGAATGTCTGGATTTTGCCGAAAAGAGCGGTTTTATGCCTAAAGAGGAGATTGCTGAAGCCAGGAAATTCATGGTTTTAATGCGTAAGGGTGAGAGTCCGGGCGGTTGTACCTCCAAAGAACAATGCGAAAAGTATTGCTCTGAAGAAAATCATATGGATGAATGCCTTGATTTCGGCCTGAAGGCGGGCGTTATGACTGCCCAGGAGGCAGAAATGGCCCGAAAAGTGGGAGGAAAAGGTCCGGGCGGATGCCGCAGTAAAACGCAATGCGATGCGTATTGTGAAGAACATTCCGAGGAATGCTTTAATTTTGCCAAGGAACATGGATTGATGAGCGAAAAAGATCTTGAGCGAATGAGCAAGGGAATGGAGAAGTTTCGCGCTAATCTTGATAAAATGCCTCCGGAAGCCGTCCAATGCCTTGAGGACGCGGTGGGAGAGGAAAATTTTGAAAAAATTAAAAATGGCCAGCCGATTTTTGACCGGAGCATGGAGGAAAAAATGAAATCCTGTTTTGGCCGGATGAGTGCCGATCTTAGCCAAAAATTAGATAAGCTCCCGCCCCAAGCCGCGCAATGCCTTAAAGATGTGGTGGGGGAAGAAGGATTGCAAAAACTACAAAGCGGAGAATTCGGCGAGAATCTGAATTTTGAATCCCTGGAAGGATGTTTTAAGGCATTACAGCAATCGTTGGGCGGAGGCGGTGGTTCGACTACGCTCACCACAGGCGATGGCATGAGTACGGGCGGTGGATTTGAAGGACCCGGCGGCTGCAAAACCATGGAAGAATGCCAAGTATATTGTCAGACCCATCCTGCCGAATGTAGTGGAGGATCACTGCCGTTTCCGTCGCCACCTGCGACTCAACCACAGAATCAACAAATTCCACCGCCAAGCGCCCAAATTCTACCGGAGTATTGTTCGCATTTTACAGCCGTACCCAGTTGTTCCTACGTTGGTCCGGCGGGCTCGCAAAACTATAATTACTGCAAACAGTGTTTTCCGGATAAATAATTGGCTCGGTAGCCATTTCTTAGTCTGCGGACGCGATGTTTCCCTCGCCGCATTTTTTCACCATTTTTCGGCCAGGCCTACGTTAATTGAATTAAGGAAATGATTACCTCGCTTTAAGAGTTTTTATAATCCCTGCCAGAAGACCATGGGCTTGCCCATGGTTGAATGGCAGCCCGAAACGAAGCGGAGGGGATTATATAGACCCAGTAATTTTGCAAAGCATATACGCATTTTGCAAAATTACTGGAAGGTGCGGAGTACCACGGGCTTGCCCGTGGGTCTCTATAGAAATTGTGGATAACTTGATTGTGGCTTGTTAAGCATACAAATCCTATAATAAGAGTAATTATTCGTTATTTTTTTATATTATTTATAGAATTTTGCGGATTTACCCGCAGTTCTGATTTTTTTAGTTCAAAGAAATTTTTTCCGTATCCGATGGTTCCTAAAGAGGTTTTAAGGCGCTTTCGGCGCGGTAAATTTCTACTATCAGGTATGTACAATATCAAACGATTAACGGGGTTTGCGTCCGCGATTTTTGCCGGCGTTTTTTTAATTTTAGCCGGCCCGGCCCAGGCCGCCGTCAATATTGTTGCTCCGCCGATTGACGCCATATTTGAAGATGAAACTGCCGGCGGCGGATCATATATACCTTTGATGAAATTTCAGTTAAACCAGTCCTCGGGTTCGGATACGCTCTCAAGCGTCCGGATCGCGATTTACTCAACTACCACGCCTAACAACCTAACCACCGGAGAAATTAACAAATTGTACCTTTTCAAAGAATCAGGCGCGCATTTTGAATTTCAGCCGGGTGAAGATACTCAAGTTAACACCGGTGTTAACGAGGTTACGGATCCGGCCACCAGCACCGCCATAACCATTACCGTGGATGCGGATAAAAGTACTGTAGGCACCTCTCCCACGGAATATTATATAGTAGGCCGCGCCACCTCGAGCTCCGCAACCGCGGCTGGTAGAATTACCAACGGACATGCGTTTTATGCCACAACTTCAGCTAATTGGCTTACAACCTCGGCCGTATCTTTGGGAAATGAATTTATCGGACAGCGCAAAATTACGCTTGTGCAGTCCGCCGCTCTAAAAATTAGCGAAGTGCGTTTGGGCACTACCGGCAACGCCGGGGATGAATTTATTGAACTTTTTAACACATCCGAATTTGCGGTTGATTTGTCGCTTCTGCCCTTGAGTGTTTATATTTTTAATCCTGCCGGCGGCGCGGGATTAAAATCCCTGATTTACTTTAAAAAAATTATTCCGGCCGAAGGATTTTTCCTGATTGCCTCCGAAACCAATTATAGCGGAGCCACGCCTCCGGATGCGGTTTATACCACGCTTTCCGGAAATACTTTGATCTCCGATACCGGATTTTCTATTGCCACTTCAAGCGCCGTAGCCAATGCCACCAGTTCGGATATTGACCGGATCGCCTGGGGCGCCGAGCCCGCGGCCAATGCCGAGGGAACGGCGCTGGCTGATCTTGCGGCAGATAGAAGTTATGAACGCAAAGCAAGCACCACCTCGACTAATGCCACTATGGCTCCGGGCGGTATAGATGCCGGAAAAGGAAATGGCCATGATGCGGATGCCAACAGCACTGATTTCGTGGAACAAACCGGCGGAGGAGTTAATCCGCAAAATTCGTCAAGTCCGCATGAGTTTTCTTTCGGGGGCGGGGAGATTGATTCGGAAAAACCCTTTGTCGGCGGATCATATCCTGGTCCGAATCAGACCGGAGTTCCGGTGGATATGCCCTTTATCGGTTTTGGATTTAACAAGGTCGTGGCAACCGGCACTATTATTTCGGCCAGCGCAACCTCAACCGTAACTTTGACCGCGCAAGGATCAGGCACTAATCTTTGCACCAGCGTATCGTATAATCCTTTCCCGTCTAATTTTGAGCCGCCGGCCAAATGCAATCTCTCGGCCCAGTTACTTACCAGCACCACTTATACTTTTACGGTAGCAACTTCTATAGCGGATCTTTCCGGCAATGCGCTGGATCAAGATTCGTTTTTGCCCGGCAATCAGGCGCATCAATTCACCTTTAGTACCGGAGGCGCCGGACAGACCATTACCAATACCATACCGCCGGCAGTGGTTGGCACTAATCCATTTTCCGGAGGCATCAATATCCCGACCAATATCGCCAAGATCTCCGTAAAATTCAGTCAGTCAACCATGGATGTTTCAACCCTAAATTCCAGCACCATCACATTATCCGGCGCGACGCTCTCCAACTTTTCATTTGACGCCACCACCAGTCTGCTTTCTATAACCCCGAGTTCGTTATCCGCCAACATATCCTATACTTTAACGGTTAACACGGGCGTTAAAAACCAAAATGGAATTTTCCTGCCCGGACCGTATATTTCCACGTTTACCACCGGAAGCGGCGCGGATTACACCGCTCCGAATGTATCCGGAGTAATGCCGACTCCCGGCACCACGCTTCCTTTAAATGCGGTTGATTTTGTTTTTTTCACTGATGACCATCTTGATCCGTCCACCGCCACATCCACTGCCGTAACCTTGTCTTTCGGCGGGTCCAATCTTCCCGGCGCGGTGAGTTATGATTCGGTGGCCAAAGAAGGACATTTTACCGCAACCAATCCTTTGCCGGCCGGCGCGGTAAACAATCTTGTCTTGACACTGGTTGGCGGGGCGTTAAAAAATATTACCGGCTCAACAACCGCGGCAATTGTGCGTGCTTGGTCAACCGAAGGGTCAAATTCGGACGCCATAGGGCCGACTGTGCTTTTTGCCAATTCCGATCCGTTTGGTTTGGCCGTAACATTCAACGAAGCGGTGAAAGAAACCGACGCGGAAGCATTGGCAAACTATAGTTTGACTGTTGGTGGGGCCTCTTTACCGTTAAGCAGTTTTGCCGGACATACGATTTCCTATGATGTCTCCCGCCGCACTTCAAAAATTTCTGGCGTATTTTTGTCTCCGGGCGCAGTATTTAATATCAGCGCATCCAACATCCGCGATATTTCGGGAAACGCCATGTCCGGATCATCCGCCGCCACCAGTACCGTTATGACCGGCGCGGCCTCCGGAGGATTTTTGGGGCCGGGCGAATCAACCGGAAATTACGGACCGGATATCAAAGATTTTTCCGCATCCGGCATCGGCTTTATGCCCGGAGTGCGGGTTATGCCGATGAACGCCTTTATTTCAGCCAGCACAACCTATGGCTTTGAACTTCCCTTATCCAAACAAATTTCAGCTAACGGTACGATTGTAATCACTTTCCCTTCCAGTTCAGATTTCGGGGTGTGTTGTGTTGCCACCAGTTCCGCATCCAACCCTTTTATTTCCGAACAGAACAAAGATATAAACGGACCGGGGACCGGGCTTGTCGGCATAAAGTCCATTACCAAAGATACAACCGCCAAAACCATTACTTTAACCCTGGATACGGCCACGCGCTCGGAATTGGGAGATACGCATGACTTTTTGCGTCTGGCCTTAAATGACATTAAAAATCCCTCGGTTCCCAAGGGCATAGACAGTTCCGGATACGCTTTGGATATAAAAACCAAAAGTTCAGCCGGAGCTTTGCTTGAAACATTCACCTCCAATCCGATTTTTGTCTCCGGCGGCGCAGCGGGAGGATCTGCCACCACTACGATTCAAGGAAGAATTTCGGGAAATGGCGATAATTTAGCCGGGGTCTCGGTGCGCATAATGTCTCCGCAAATCGGGATGCTGGAGTCAACCACGGATGCCAATGGCGATTATCAGTTCCTGAATGTGTCGGTCAATGATCAGATTTCAAGTTTTGGCGGAGCTGGCGCGGAATATTTCTTTTTCACCGATCCTTTTGTGGATCCGACGAGCACCACCACCGACTTTTTTGGCGAACCCCAGCCGATTCCCATACGCGCAACCTCAACTAGTATTGTTACCCAGAATTTGACGCTTACGCCGACAACGCAGGCCGTGAACTTTACCGTAAAAATTACCGGCGATAATTCAACCAATGCGATTTTCAAAGTTGGGGAGGCGGTGGATGTTTTTGCCGGAGGGCCGTCCAAATTCGTGGTAAAAACCATAGGGACCAGCGCCACGGATTATAGCGCCACCACTCTGACCGTTATGCCCATTTCCAAGACCAATGGAATTTGGGGTATTGGAATTGGTCCGGCTATGCCCAAGGGCATGGGTAGCATGAATTTCGGGCCTCCGCCCTCGCCCCTTTGGGTTGTGCCCAAGCCCGTGGAAGTTGAAGTTACCGGATGTCCGGACGCGTGCACTTCTACCATTAACGGAAGCACGGCAACATCTTATACGTTTACGGTATCAGTCGCTAACCGTTCAATCACCGGAATTTTAAAAGACGGATCAGGCAATGTGATCTCCGGAGCCGAGGTGTTTGCCTTTTCTCCGGCAGCCGGCATTGGCAATCACATTCAGACCGCGCCCAGCGGCGTATTTACGGTTTTGGTTACCGACGGCTCGTTTAATGTGGGCGCTTTTATCCCGGGAATTGGAAGTTCATCCGAAATCCCGGTGACGGTGAGCGCCTCCGGAGTGTTTGTGAACGGTTCCACCACCGCCTCCACCGGCGCTACGGGCGCTAATCCCTTCATTTTGACTATCAAGAAACCAAGTTTTACTATTACGGGCCGGGTGAGTGATGGATCCAGCGCGGTTTCCAATGCGCCGGTGTTTTCGTATCGTACTGATGGTCCGGGACATGCGGATGCGGTTTCCGATTCTTCCGGAAACTATACGCTGTATGTGGACAACGGCACCTGGAAAGTGAATGCGTTTGTGCCGGGATTTGGTCCGGCCGGCGAGCAGACCGCGACTATCAGCGGATCTTCCAAGTCCGGAGTTAATTTCTCGCCTTCAACCTCAGTTACTTTCCGCACCCTGACCGGAATCGTGTTTGAATCCGCGAATGCCGAGATTGCGACCTCCACCGAAGGCGTTTCCGGAGTTGTGGTTCGGGTATCCGGCGCCAATGGCACGAATGAGGCCTTGACCGGATCAGACGGCACCTTTACGATTCGCGTTCCGTCCGGCGCCTATAATATTGTGGATATTTTCAAACCCGGTTATGGCCGAATTCCTCCGTTAAATCACGCGCTTACTGCCATCGGCACAATTGACGCATCCAGCGGTAATGTTTATCAGCCGATCCGCATAAATTCGCGCAGCACGATAACTATAACGGTAAAGGACTCAAGCGATGCCGCACTTACGGTTTCCAAGGCCTATATTGATTTATTTGACGCCAATAAAAACTTCGGGAATCATGCGGTAATTACCAATGGCACCACCACCACGATTCAGATTTCGCAGGGAGCGTCCTCAACCGTACGCGCTTTTGTGGAAGGAGTTCCTCAAGCCAATGTTTCAGTGGCATCGGATGCCGGCGCGGGAACTTTGGTCCTGTCCGGAGTTTTGGAAGTAAACGCCGCAACCGAAGCCATAAAAATTGTAGTGAATACTAATACCGCGGCTTTACATTCGGTTTCCGGAACGGTTTATGCCGGATCAGTTGCCGCGGGCAATGAATTAGCGGATGCCTGGGTGCAGTTTGTGGATTCTTCCAATAATGTGCATTTCGGAACCCAAGCAACTTCCAGCGGCATATATTCTTTGCGGGTGGCAAGCAGTACTTATCAGGTTGCGGCCATGAAACCCGGATATATCAGCACTCCTGTATCCGTTATCATAAATGCCGCAACTTCCAGTACTCATATCGTGGTAACGCAGGCCGGATCCAGCATCAAAGGATCAATCACCTCCGGAGGATCGCCAGCCACGGAGGCCTTTGTCTGGGCGGAAAAACTGGGTGGAGGGTTTGCCGCATCACGCACTGATACGTCGGGCGTCTATACTCTCACGGTTGATTCCGGCCAGTGGAAAGTGTTTGCCGTAGCCGAGGGGTACACCAAGACCGCTTATTCCTCTAATCCGGTATCAGCCGGCGCCAGCGGCATAAATATTGCTTTGACTTCTCTTGCCAGCAGTATTAGTTCAACCTTGGTTACGTCTAATACTTTTAGCGATAATTCAAGCGGAATTCTGTCCGATTCCACGCTGGGGGTCAAGGTAGCGCTTGATTCCGGGGCGCTCGGATCGGCCGGCACCAATGCCTATGTTACGGCTAAAGAAACCTCCAATGTTCCCGAGACCCTTGATACCAACATTGTCGGCGATAAAGGAATTGATATTGACGCAATAAATGGTTCCAGCGCGGTTACTAAACTGCAAACCGGCAAGAGCGCTGAAATTACCATGAATTATACCAAGACCGAACTTGCCACAGACGGGATTGATACCACGGATGAAGTTGCGGCTTTGAAAGTTGTGAGCTGGAGCGATGATAAAAAGTCCTGGGAATCGCTGACCACGGTTGCAACCTATAAGGATGCGGACGGCAATCCGGTGGCAACACCAACGTCCAATCTTTCCAATGTAACCAGCGTGGACTTCACTACCGTTGGCGCATCCCACTTTTCCGAATACGCCCTGTCATCTCCGACCAACTCCGATGCTCCGGCAACTCCAAGCGGATTTGCCGCTTCTGACAATGGCGGTACCACTGCCACTCTTTCCTGGACTGCTAATACCGAAGGAGATCTTTCCGGATACTTTATTTATCGCGATACAACCGAGGCTGGCTCGTTTCCACAGCTTACACAGCTTGGCGCCGTAACCACGTATTCAAATTCGGGACTTACCGCCGGGCAGACCTATTACTATAAAATTTCAGCCTTTGATACGGATAATAATGAATCAGCGGCCAGTGCTGTTAAGTCCGTTATTATTCCTTCATCTGCCAGCGGTTCAAGCGGCGGAAGCAGCGGATCCAGCGGCGGAAGCGCTTCTTCGGCATCTACGCCAGTAACTGCAACTGTTTCTACACCAATACCTGTTACAACAACGCCAACGCCTTCTACAGCAGTATCGGTTCCAGCTTCCGTTGTTGCCCAGCCCTCTCCGGTTGCCGTAGCCGTATCCCCGGTATTTAACGCTGATCTTGAGCCGGGAATGCGCGGGGAGGATGTCAGGCGTTTGCAGGAATTATTGGCGCGCGACCCGGAAATTTATCCGGAAGGAATGGTTTCAGGGTATTACGGGCCGTTGACCGCGCAGGCAGTAAGAAGATTCCAGGCAAAACATGGTTTGCCATCCCCCGGACGGTTAGGACCGCAAACTCGGGCTAAAATTCAAAAAGCGTTTAGCGCATCATTGCCTTCTGCTCCGCTGGTTTCTCCCGATGAACGGATCCGCGAATTACAGGAAAAACTCCGCTTGCTGCAGGAACAAGTTCAAAACCTCCTGCGTTAATGGAGATCTTAAAACGGCCTAACGGCCGTTTTAAGATCTATTGGATAACTGATTGTCATTCTGAAGCTGGTAGTTGAAGAATCTCATGGTTTGGAAATCCTTCGCTATGCTTAGGATGAGTCCGTTGAATTTTTCAACGGACTCATTTAATAATTGTTCCAATCCGTATAATTAAGGCGGCTAGCGCATTGGTTACTACGGTTTGATAAAGCGGAGTCAGATGGTAATATTCGGAAAAATATACGGCCGAAGTTGCGGCGATCAGAAATAAGATCCAGATATGCGCGAAAAATTCTCCCCAGCGTCGTCTGATTTGCCGGCCGCGGCGCCGTTCTATTTCTTTTACCACCACATACACTCCCAGCGCCCCCAAATACGGTTCGGAAAGGGCATCCACAACATAGGGAATGAATGGCGGAAAGTGGTTTTCAAAGAAAAAAACCAGTATCACTGCGGCCAGATAAAAATAGGTAAAAATGCTTAAAATATAATAGAGGAAATCAACGAAGTTCTCTTTCAGATATTCATGAAATACCCTCCGCACTTTGGCAGTGAAGTTTTCTTCCGGTATCAGCCAATCGTCGTTATGAAATTGTATCCCTCCTCTAAAAAAGAGGAGTTCTGTCCACCAAGCCATAGTAAGATTTTCTCCAAATAAATCTTATTATGACTTAGCGAGGTTCTTGTTCCGCACATCTTAACCCCTAAGTTATCAAGATGTTTCCCACACCTTTTTTACTAAAAACCCCCCTCTTTTGCGCAAATACGTAAAAGAAAGGGGTGTCAAAGGGCTTGACATAACTTTCAGGAATCATCATTATTGTGCGTCTAAGTTGTGAAAAGTGCGGTATCTTTGCGGTACTTCCTCCTTCTGTATCCATTATACCATGATTATAAATAAAGTGTAGTATTTGTGTGTGGATAAAGCGCGCAAAAATTATCTGCGTTTTATGTTAAAGTTATAAAGTGAATCCCGTTAGAAGCCGCGATCGCGTATACGGGATTATCATATTTGAGTATAAAGTATCAAATTAAATAAGATAACATAGGCAGATCGAATAAACTTGATCGCGATCTGCTTCTAACGGGATGAAGCAAATTATATTGGAGGTTCTCGCTGCCCCCGGTTGCCACATCTGTCGGACATTTGAGGAGTTTTGGCAGTCTATTGCCAAGGATTGGCCTAATGTTTCTTTCCAGAAATTTGATATAACCGAGGATAAGGGGCAGGAGATGGCGCAAAAATATATGATCTTGGCGTCGCCGGGCATCGTGATAAACGGCGAGCTTTGGGCTAGCGGAGGATTTGATAAAGATAAGTTTATTGCGAAATTAAAGGAAATGTCGAAGTAAATCCGAAGCACGAAATCCTAAATCTGACTTGCTAGTCGACGAGTCATTTTGAAGAAGCGAAGCGACTGAAGGAACTCATAGGTTCTTTCGCTACGCTCAGGACGACCTGCGGGTGGGTTTCGAATTTCGATATTCGAATTCCGAATTTTATGAAATTTTTTCTAAAAATTTCACCGGAGTGGTCTTTGCGTTTCGGTCTTGGTATAATGTATTTGTATTCCGGCTATGCTTTGATATTAAATCCTACGGCCTGGATCTGGGCTGTCCCCGGATGGTTTTCAAAAATGGTAACTTCTTTTGTGCCGCTTGAGGTCTATCTTCGGTTGCAGGGCGTGGCGGAATTGATGATGGCTTTCGTACTTTTGATTTGGCTCTTAAACCGTAATTTTGTCAGGATTGTTGCAGCTATTTCAGCCCTGGAGTTCACTTTTATTCTTCTTTTTGCGCCGCAATTTTCCATAACTTTCCGCGATATTGGTCTTTTGGGCGCGGCCAGCGCGCTTTTAATTCTCGTTTCGCTTCCTAAAAATAATTTGGGTAACAGGCATTCAACGTCATTCTAAACGTAGTGAAGAATCTTTAAGATCCTTCACTTCGTTCAGGATGACCGCGGAGTTAATCGTATGGAGCAAGATACCAGTACTTCCGTTGCGCCGCAGCCGTCCGTTGAATCCGCTGCGCATGAAAAGTCAATAAGATTAAAGATCGGACTGTTCGGGTTTTTCTTATTTATTGTTTTTGTGGTTGGTCTTTTTTGGCTGGCCACCACCCCCGAGCAGACAGTGGGGCTGACGCTTTCGTTTGTGGCTGGTCTTTCCATGATCTTTTTGCCCTGCACCCTGCCTTTGGCTTTTGTGATTGTGCCTCTTACGATGGGCAAAGATCCTAAAAAAGGTCTCTTGATGGCGCTTTCTTTTACTCTGGGGCTCACGATCACCCTTTCTATTTACGGTGTTTTTATTGCGGCTGTCGGCAGAACTTTCGGTTTGAAGTCGGATGCCGAAGTATACGCGGTCTTACTCGGCGGCACAGCCGCTTTCTTATTCGGGCTTTCGGAGATTGGGCTTCTAAAATTCAAGTTACCTTCATATTCGGGCAAATTTCCGGATTTTATCCAGCGCCGCAAGGACTATATGAAGACCTTTTTGCTTGGATTGTTGCTGGGTAACGCCGGTGTTGGCTGTCCGAATCCGGCCTTCTATCTGCTTCTCGGATACATCGCAACTGTGGGAGATCTATTTAACGGATGGTTTTTGGGTTTTGTGCACGGGTTGGGGCGTTCGGTCCCGCTCATTTTTCTGGCTATTCTTGGTACGTTGGGTATTAACGCTCTTTCGGGAGTTACCAAGCATAAAGAGGGAATTGAGCGGTCTATGGGCTGGATGCTGGTTATTATCGGTTCATATCTTTTAACCTTTGGCATCTTCGGTCATGATTGGTTTATAGCATCCGGCATTCACGGGGCGTGGGAGCAATTTGTGAATAATATCGGCGGCGAGCGTTTTGGAGAGGTGATTTTAAAACATGAGCATCAGCTTGTTGACGTTCCCAATTTCATTCAATACGGAAATATGTTTTGGCTCGGGTTTCTTGCCCTGACGTTTCTTGTCGCCTTTATTATCAAAAAGCCGTCGCGACGGACTATTCTTTCGCTTTCCGTGATATACATTGTTATCGCGCTGGTTGTCGGATATTCTACGGCCTGGACATTTAAACTCGGCACCCAGGTTCATGTTCAGTTTAAAGGAGCGGCCGCTGAACCGCATGGCGGCGGAGAAGAATCTGCCATGGGCGGAGCGCATAAAGAAGAACATGGAGAAACCCTGTATCACGAAGAAAGAGAAGTTAAATCCGGCCCGACGGTTAATTTAAACATCACGCCCGTTCCTTTTGGAGTTGGCCAAGCACAAAAACTTGATTTCTTTGTAAATGAAAAACCGGGAAATATTCCGGTGACCGACCTTGAGATTGAACATGAGAAGTATATGCATGTAATCGGCGTGCGGAGTGATATGAATGAATTTTTTCACATCCATCCCGTTAGAGCTGAAGTACTGCCAGGAAATGAAGTCTCCATCAAAGAAGAGATTATAACGCCGGGGACAGGATTTTCTTATCCATCCCCACCAATTAGTCCAGAAAAAAGGGAAAGGTTTATTCAAAAAACTGAAATTGAAGCGTCGTCTCCTCCGCCCCCGCGTTTGTTTATAATTGATTATACATTTAAAAAACCCGGACTTTATAAAATTTGGTCAGAAATTAAAAAAGACGGGGTGAACCATTCTTTTGGTCATCCGGAAATTTTAGTTATCGGAGAAGGACTAAAAGAGGACAAGAAAATTTCTTTTGGAAGGAATGTTATTGTCGGTCAGTATCAGGTTGCGTTAAATTTGGATGAGCCGGTTGTTAAAGGGCACGAGCATGATTTGTCTTTTGATGTTCATACTTTTGACGGAGATGAGGTTGAAGTGGAGGATTATCTTGCGGCTCCTATGCACCTTACTATTATAAAAGATGACTGGAAACAATTTATACACACTCATCCTGCTGACGACATGCATGCTGAAAATATGAATGGCCTGGAAGAACATCGGGGTTCGCGTATTTTTTCTGAAGTTTTAGCCCACGGAGATGAGGAATTGCCCGGAGAAACGCATGAAGAAGGCGTAGCGGATGAAACCATAAATTTCCACGCCGTATTTCCGGAGGCGGGACTTTATAAAGCATTTGCCCAGTTCCGTCCTAAAGGCACTGATTTGCCGCTAGATGATGCGTTAATTGCCGGATTTTGGATAAAAGTGGAGGAAAAAGCGCCTCCGCTGGTCTCTTCCTGGTGGATTAATTTAATTTGGTCATTGATAGCGATTGTAGTGTTGAGCGTTCTGGTGAAAAAATATCTTAAGAAGTCGGTGTAAAAGTTGGAACTAAAAACGGGATGAATAAATACGCCATCCTAATCATTATAGGAGTTCTGATTCTCGGTTTCGGGGTTTTTTACCGCACGTTTTTGCTGTCTGATGAGGCCAAACCGGTGACTACCGGAAAAATTCGTGAAGTTACAATCATCGCCAAAAAAGACGAATGGCGTTTTGTACCGGAAGTGATTGAGGCCGAACGCGGGGATAAGATTGTGATAACCGCGGTAAATGAGGATGATTATGACCATGGAATTGCGATTGACGCTTTCGGGCAGTCGCAAAGAATGCCGGCGCGTTCCACCATAAAAATGGAATTTGTGGTAACCCAGGAAGGAGAGTTTCCGTTTTATTGCTCGGTGCCCTGCGGGGAGGGGGAGGTGGACGGGAAGCATAGGACGCATTTTGATATGATAGGGAAAATAGAGGTCAGAAGTATGGTGAGTCCCACTCAGTAATGTTGTTTTTTCGGCACGGCTATCGGTAAGAATCATAAATTCGGTTTCCTCGGCATATGCGCTTCGCGGCACATTCGCTCGCTCCGGCGGCTCGCTCATTAAGGGTCGGATAAGTTTTCTCCGACTACGGTCGGAGAACCAAGCAAACTCATCCTCCCATTGTCGCGAAACCGCATATGCCTCGACCGAATTTGATTCGCAAATAAATTTTAATGATTGCCCGCTCGGTCGCATCATGGCCTCGAAACACCGTTATTTCGTACATGATGCTTCTGAAAAGGGAGAGAGAGGCATTGGTTGGGTAAAAAAATCAGCGGCCGGGCCGCTGGGGATGAAAGAATTTATTCTGACCAAGAACGAATGGCGGCGGCGTCCAGTTGGGTGTCAATTTCTTTAAGGTCCATTTTGTAGGACCATTCCAATTTTATTCTTAATCCGCATTCTCGGCAAAAAAGTACGGCGGTATGTCGTCCATCTTGTAAATGTCTGCCAACGCGGAAATTCATGATTGGATAGTTATATTCTGTAGGAATGGGTTCCGGTGTGCATTGATGCGATGCATGAATAATTCGATCCGGTCCGACCAGAGCATGTAACAACCCATCTTTAAAGTTATAGACCATTCCGATGGTATGTAGTGTCACTGCCATAAAACCTCCGGAAAATGAAAAGATCAATGAATAAAGATTAGCATAGCGTAATAATTTTTGTCAACCCCGCTAGAGATTTAGTTCGCTTTGCATCTCTACCGGGGTCAACCTAAAATTTGACATAACGCGCAGAGGCGATTATAATAAAATTATAATTGGCAACGGGGGGAAATGAAACCTATTTCATTTCGACCGAGCGAACCGATTATATCGAGCGAAGCGAAGATATAATAGATTAAGCCAAAATTATGACTCAAAAGGTTTTAAAAGTAGGAAGTTCTATGGCGGTCACCTTGCCTAAAAAATCCTTGCAAGAATTGGGGATTAAAATCGGAGATGAGGTCCGGGTGGATGTGGATTTTAAAAAGCAAAGAGTAATAGTTGAACCGGCGAACAAAATAGATCCGGAGCTTTTGGAATGGACCGACGGATTTATTAAAAAGTATAGGCTGGCGCTAGAGGCGCTTGCGAGAAAATAAATTGTGCCATGCGCTATTTAACCGGAGAGGAAATATTGGTAATTCATGCGCGTATTGTTGACGAGACAGGGGGGTTACATGGTGTCCGAGATGTAAATCTTTTGGAATCTATGACTGAACGTCCCAAGATGCAGTTTGGCGGTAAAAACCTTTACGAAACTATTTTTAAAAAGGCCGCGGCTTATTTTGAATCCTGCGCTTATCACCATGTTTTTATTGATGGAAATAAAAGAACTGCAATTTCTATCGCAATCCGCTTTCTATTTCTTAATGGATATGAATTTAAAATAAGCAATGAAGAGATGGAAAACTTCGTATTATCTGCGGTGGAGAATAAATACCAATTAAATAAAATGGCTGAATGGTTTGAAAAACACTCGAAGAAAATATAGAAATAAAAAATCAGCGTAAATTCTATCGTTGACCATTCCTCCGCTTTATGACCAAGCTTGTTCTAAAAGTCAAAGGAATGCACTGCGCGTCGTGCAGTATTCTCATAGATAAGTTAATCGGAAAGCAGGCGGGGGTGCAATCCATCAAAACAAGTTATGGCGCGGAAAAAACCGCGATTGAATTTGATGAAACCAAAATTCCGCTCGCTAAAATTGACGAACTGATAAATCAGCTGGGATATGATTTAATCCGGCCGGATGAGCGGGGCGCAACTGCAGCTGATGAAGAAAAAAAAGAAGCCAAGCAAATTGAAGAAGCGCGCCGGCGGGTGAAGGCCGCGTTTTTACTGGCATTTCCCATAATTCTTTATTATATGCTGATTCACATGTTCAATGTGACGCATGTGCATGAGTTTTTTGACTTTTTAAATCAACACGCGCCCCTGCTCACCGGATCCGGATTTTTCGGCTACGGGTCGTATGCCACCAGTTATCTTTTTTGGATCATAGCGCAACCCCTGAAATTTATCACCGGATTTTTTGTGGATGTTTCAAACCCGCCATTCCAGATAGATTTAAATTATTTTTACTGGGCTCTTTCCACCCCGATCCAGTTTATAATCGCCTGGCCGTTTTATCGCAATTCTTTTACTGCTATCCGGGTGGGTTCGGCCAATATGGATGTTTTGGTGGCCTTAGGCACATCCGCCGCGTATTTTTATTCCATGATCGGATTTTTGTTTTTCAACATTGATCATCCTTTTTGGGAATCATCCGCCGCGCTGTTGTTCTTCATTTTGCTTGGTAGGTATTTTGAGGCGGTTGCCAAGGGACGCGCGTCGCAGGCCATCAAAGAACTTTTGAAACTGGAAGCCAAGGAAGCGCATGTGCTTAAAAACGGGCAGGAAGTTACAGTGCCGATTGATCAGCTTGCAAACGGCGATATTATTGTGGTGCGTCCCGGAGAGAAAATTCCGGTGGATGGTATAATCATGGAGGGTAAAACCCATATTGACGAAAAAGTGGTTACCGGAGAATCCATGCCGGTGGGGAAAGGAGTCGGGGAGGAGGTGATTGGCTCCACCATCAATCAGGAGGGCTTGATTAAATTCAAAGCCACTAAAGTTGGCAAAGAAACTTTACTTTATCAAATTATTCAGATGGTGGAAGAGGCCCAGGCCTCCCGCGCTCCGGTACAGGATCTTGTTGATAAAATCTCGGAATATTTTGTGCCGGCGGTGGTGGTGTTTGCGATAATTGTTTTTTCAACCTGGTATTTTTTTCTTATTCCGGATGATTTGCGTTCGGCCCTTACCAAAATGATTGCGGTCTTGGTGATTTCCTGCCCCTGCGCCATGGGTTTGGCCACGCCCACGGCCTTGATTGTCGGAATCGGCCGCGCCGCCAAATTCGGCATAATTTTGAAAGGCGGGGAGGCGCTGGAAAAGGCCTATAGAATTCAAGTGGTTGCTTTGGATAAGACCGGAACTTTGACTATAGGAAAACCGGTGGTTACTGATTTTATTGCGCTTTCCGGCATGGATGAAAAGGAGGCGATGCGATTCTCGGCGGCCGTGGAGCAGGGCTCTGAACATCCGCTAGCGCGCGCTGTTATTGAGAAAGGAAAAGAAAAATTTGGCGCGCTTCCGGAGGTAAAGGACTTTGAAGCGGTTTCCGGATACGGAGTAAAAGGCACGGTGGAAGGGGTGGAGATTGCGGTTGGAAATACCGCCTACATGGAAAAACTTGGGGTATCAATAGAAGAATGGCGTTCCAAATTTGAGGAATTGCAAGGACAGGCCAAAACTACAGTATTTGCCATTAAAAAAGATGGGGACATATGGCGCGCGCTGGCGATTATTGCCATGGCAGATACTTTGAAACCGTTTGTCAAAGAGGCCATTGCGGAACTTAAAAAAATGAAAAAAGAAATTATAATGATTACCGGGGATAATCCCAAAACCGCGCACGCCATTGCCCGCGAGATAGGAATTGATCGAGTGCTGGCTGAAGTAAAGCCGCAGGAAAAAGCCGATGTGATTAAAAAACTGCAAGCGGAAGGCAAATCGGTTGCCATGGTGGGGGATGGAATCAACGATTCTCCGGCGCTCGCCCAGGCGGATATCGGCATTGCCGTGGGGTCAGGCACGGATGTGGCGGTGCAGACCGGAGAAATAATTTTGGTCAAAGACGATCTGCGGGATGTGGTAACATCCATCCAGTTATCCGGTAAAACCATTAAAAAGGTTTGGCAAAATCTTTTCTGGGCGTTTTTCTATAATGTTTTGGCAATTCCGGTGGCCGCCGGATTTCATCTTTTTTTCACCACCCAAATTCTTACCGCGCACATCTTTGGCCGCCCGGCCGAGTGGACATTAGGAATGCAACGTTTAGGCGGCCTGGGCAAGGCATTGTTCAATCTTTCTCAATCCACGCTCCGTCCCGAGATCGCGGGTTTTGCCATGGCCTTTAGTTCGGTTTCGGTGGTTACAAACTCCTTACTTTTGCGCCGTTATGTGCCGCCCATGGAAAAAACTATTGAGGTAAAACCTTAGCCATTAAGCATTTGTTAAATCAAAAACTCGCTTTGCAGCGAGTTTTTGATTTTAGATCCCGAGCACTTTTTTTGGATTTTCCCAGTATATTTTTTGGAGCACTTCATCCGGCAGATCAAGGCTGCGGTGTATTATTTTGTCCTCCGGATGCAAAAGATTAAGATATTTTCCGTGTTCTAAAATAAAGAAATCCGTAGCCATGCGTTTGAAAATCCAGGCAGGATTTTTTTCAACCCCGTCGCGTATTTTTCCGTCCAGCACAATATCCGCGCCCCAAAGGATCCGATCCTGATATTTTATAATGAAATCCCTGAATTTTTTTGCGCTCGCTTCGCTTTTATCAAAATAACCCCGATAGCGATTCAAACCTCCGCCCATGGAAATATCCGTATATACATTGGGAAATTTATCCAGCGTCTGGGCGCAAAGCGAGAGTTGAGGAGTTTTTCCGGAAGCGGCCCGGCAATAATGCGCTAAAATGAATGTAACATCCGGGAAATCAGCCGCAACTTTTTCAAATTGCGCTTTCCACTCCGGTTTTTTTTGAAAATCAATGTGCATTAGCACCGGAACTTTGTATTCTCTGGCAACCTCATACACTTTATACATATTATCACTATCCACGGGACCGGCTTCATTCGGATATTTTTTGGAAGATAACCAATCAATGAATTTCATGCCTCCTGCCCCGTTTTTTACGGCATCCTCAATTATTTTGGCGGCATCCGGGTCTTTGTTCCAGGCCGTGGCAAATACTATAAATTTATCCGGATATTTGTTTTTTACCTCCAAGGCGGCCGTCAGGTTTTCTTTGTATTTTGGATTGGAAGGCGGCCAGTCGGTCGGCACGATCACCATTTTTTTTATGCCTGCGGCGGCCATGGCCACTAAAAAATATCTGGCGTCTCCTCCGGCGCGGAAATGCTCATGCATATCAATTTTAGGGATAACGGGTTTGCCGGCTTCACCTGTTTTTTGGCTATTCCCCAAATAGTTTGCAATCGCAATGATAGCAAATAATAGGATAAACGCGGCTAGGCCGATAAGCCAAAGTTTTTTATGGCTGTTTTTTTCTGCGGGCATGGCGTCATTTTTTGATATCCGCCATTTGCGGAATTTCATCCCTAGATACCCCACTAGCAGGAGCGGAAGCACAATTACTAAGACCGCGAGAATAATTTTTAATACTTCATAAAGTGTAGTCATAAATAAGTTCAAATTTATAATGCTAAGATTGTTGAATTATTCTTCGAGCGGAGCATCAGCGAAGTCGAGAAGCTTCCTTTTTAGGCAATTTCTCGATGCGCTCAGTTTATCCTGAGCGAAGTCGAAGGACTTACTCGAAAAATATATTTTTAGGGATTGTTCAACTTATTCTTCCTCCTCCTCTTCCTCTTCCTCTTCCTCTTCCTCCTCTCCACCCTCGCCCTCCGCATCTCCATCTTCATTATCATCTCCTTCTGTACCCTCACTATCTGAATCTGAATCTGATTCTGATTCTGCTTCTGCTTCTGCTTCTGCTTCTGCTGCTTCAGTGGCATCTTCATCATATCCCTCCAAGTCATTTGAATCTATATCATCACCGTAACCTTCAGTGGCACCAGCGGCTTCGGTAGCACTATCAGCAACATCAGCAAAGTCTTGCAGGTCTTCAGTAGCTACATCTTGAAATCCTTCAAAGCCGCCCGGCCCGGGAGCGTCTGTTCCAACATTATCAGTACCACCAACGCTTCCCGTAGTGCCGCCGGTGCCGCCAAAAGAATCAGCACTACTCCCCATTCCGGTTCCAGTACCAACGCTATCCGCAGTGCTTCCCCCTACCTCGCCTATGGCGTCTATTTCATCAGCCAGTTCATCCATCATTCCACTCATCATCTCGTCAAATCCTCCCGGAGGATTTCCGGAAATTTCATCTAACTCTTCTTGAGATAATCCTAATTGTTCGTCAATAGTATCAATAAGTTCATCAAATGTTCCCAAAAATCCAAGATCAGGGATCGGGTCTTCAAAAAGGGAGTTTATGAATCCGACAATGCATCCGCCACAGGCATAATTTGCTATTGCGGCAACTGCAGCAATTCCCGTTCCAATAGGACCGCCAAATGCAGAAGCGGCAAGACCAGCTGCGGCAAATCCCATGCCGCCTGGAGTGCCAAGACCCGGAGTATCAGAAAGTCCCAATGCTCCGAGCGCTTCACCAAGCGCGGTGCCCGGTCCGGTCACGGCTCCCCAGGCAGAATCAACCAAGCCGCCAAATCCGGTTTCTCCGGTTGTTCCTGCGGTACTTTCACCCGTAGCGCTTGTGCCTCCGCTGGCTGTTCCGGCGGCATCTGTTCCGCCGGCAGAAGTTCCTCCTGTGCCGGCACTACTGTTATCTGTTCCGCTTGTTCCGGATGAGCCGGTTCCGGTTGTGCTTTCAGTACTTCCGGTGGTTTCGCTACCCGTTTCTTCGGTGGTTCCAGCGGCGCCAGTGGAGTCGCTTCCGCCCCCTTCGGATTGCTGAAATTGCGAAGCATCCAGTTCAATGGTTTCAATGGCATTTGCGAGCGGAATAAAAACAACACTCTGCATTATAACTATTGATGCTATCAGCAGCCAGGAGATTTTTTTATAATTTCTATATTTTTTTTCTATCCTTGGATTGAAAAACATACCAGTTTCATTGTAATGCTATTCGTTTTATAGCGCAAATATAATGCCATTTGGCGCTTTGAACAACTTTGATCCGTCATTTACCCGCAGACCTGCGGTTATATATGTGATTTCAATAAACATTTTAACCACCGGAGTATTTTCAAGATAAATTTTGTCGCCGGATCCACCGGTGATTTTGATCGGACAGCCGCAGGCGGTTTTGAAAGCATTCACAGCCGCAATCGCTTTCGGGGTTACGTTTGAAAGTACGGCGCATCCGCCCGGAACATCAGCGGACGATATGCCCGCCGGACAGGCATCCAAGACCGTAATGCCGGGCTGTGAAGATAGGGCCTGTCGGACCTCCGCATCGTTTAATAAGTTTAAGCTTAAAGAATTCGTCGAGCCATTTGATTCGTCTACAACACTTATGATAAGGGGTTGTGATTGGCATTGAATGGCGTTCCAGGGCCCGAATCCGCCACCCTCGTTGTATTGAAAGCCATGTACTGCTTTCATGATGGTATCAATGCCAAGCCAAGCCATAAATACGATTACAATGCCCAGCAGGGCGTTGGTTATTATTTTTTTCCCTTTGGAATAGGATCCGGCTCCTTTTTCTCCCGAAAGTCCGGGAACCAGCATCATAAATCCGCCAATGGCAAGCATTAAGGCCGCCACCGGGAAAGTGATATAAATCCAGGCAAAATTCAGGATATTCTGGATAAGCTTAAAAAGATCGCAGATCGTGCATACATTGGTTACGGATTTTCCGCCCACGGATATACTTGAACATTCCGGCACGAGTTTGGCAAAAAGGGCGTTATCGGATGCGGTTGTATTTATTGAAGGCAATAGAATAATTGCGGCCAGACCCACTATGGCAATAATAAACGCGGTAAAAGGGATTTTTTGCTTGAACTCCTGCATTTTTTAATTCTAATACATGTGGTTAATAAAACGAAATTTTGCTTATACACATTTAGATTTTGGAAGAGATCTGGTATCGCAGACAGTTAAAGTTACGCTGTGTCAGGTAGCCAGCGAAAACTGGAATGGCGCAGGGAATTACCGGATAGTCCGTGTTTTGCGGACTTTGTGAAGAAGGGATTCTTACAATGCAGGATTCATGCCTCCAGCCGTTGGAGATCGGATTCCAAAATTCATCTCTCCGATCACGAATTCCGGCGAGTCGCATGATAATTGAGCAGGAAGCCGGCAGCCAGGCGCGTACCCGAAATTCCGCATTTTGGGACGCAGGAGTGATTTCAAATGATATGTTTCCTTGCTCGTTTTTATTAAGATGTGGAAATTTCGTCTCAAACCAATACCAGTTATTTTTTATGGCATCCGGTTTTATGACTATGTTCGATGATCCATACGGGGAGTATGCCCGGATATTTTTTACGGCCGTATTTTTTACTTCAATGTGGAATCCGGCGTGCGATCCCTTTTCTTTAAGTGTCGGCACTGCACCGTTTTGCAGGTAGATTTCCACTTTTTGCGGTTCTCCTTGTTGTGCGATTTCCGGGCTGACCGATATTATAATATTTCCTTCTAATCTTTCGCGCTTGAGCCACACGACATGTTCTGTCGTAAGAAATACGGAAACAGCGGCAAAAATTATTATGGCGTATTTTATCCCCAAACGTATGCGGGGATTTTTTAATGCCGATGAGAATATGCCCCCCAAAGTTATATTGAAATGCCTACGGGAGATGAGTGTTTCTCCCCCGTAGGATGCAGTCAGAAGCGCTGCGGGAAGAAAGAGTGATACGTTTTTTGAAAAAAAGAAATAGGAAAGCCCGCAAACAAAGGTAAAAATAAAAATAACCATGTCTTTTATGGCGTCACGGCGCATGGCCAGGCGCGCCATACCGAATAAGACAAGAAATGCCCCCAGCCACCCGAAACTATCAAGAAAACTATGAATGCCGATATTTGACCAGTCATTTCGGCGCATTGCCATCTGCAGGTCTGGATTAGAAAAATTGCTTGCGAAAATCCAGGCTTCCTTAAGAATATCAATAGGAGAATAGGCGGTGTTAAATAGGTAGCGCGATATTATATGCCCGGCTAAGAGCGAGAGCGGCAGTATGGAAAAGAGAACGAGTGCGGTTTTGCGCTCTTTGAAATACATAAAAATCGCGACGAGAAGAAGCGCGATAAATATGATCGTAAATTGTTGCCATGCGAGTTCAAGCAGGGTTAGGCCTGCAAACATTCCCCAAAAATACCTTGGTCGTTTTTCGCGCGTATAATGCAGCAGGCATATAATGAATAAAAAAAGCAGGATTATTCCCAATATTTCCTCGTCATAATTATTTTTTGCAAAAAGGGATATTGACGCCGGGATGAATGTGAGAAGAATTAAAAAAAGAATTATGCCCCGCGTTGATAAAATACGTTTTAAGAAGAAAAACGCCAGGATCATCCATCCTGCGTAAAAAAATGGAGGAAAATAAAGCGCGGCATTGAGCATGTCCGTTGTGTTGTAATTCGGGGGTAAGAGAAATGCGGCTGCGGTAAAAAACGGAATTGTGGCATAGGCCAGAAGCGGCGGAATATTTTCAGGCATTTTTTGGGGAGCGAAGTTCCATACGTCCGACTCCGGAAGCGCGCCGTTCTGCCAGAGATAATAGGAGCGATGAAAGTAATAATCATTTACGTTTATGGTAGGATTTAATGGATTGGAAAAACGAATCCACATTCCGACCGTAAAGACCACAATCAGCATAATATAAATAAGCGTTTTTTTTACGGGCAAACGCGGGAGAATCACGCTGTTTGAAGTTTTTAGATCACCTGTTAAACGCATACGAAAAATAACTTACTATGTATGGATAATCCGGGAACGCTGAAGGGTCTTTTTCGTGGAGAAGATCGTTTCTTTCGTAGCCAAGAAATTCAATTTTTTTAGCGTCCCGTTCTTTCATGATTGAAAGGAAGACAAATAATCCTTTGTGGTTGTCGAGTGAAAGATTTTCTATTTCTTCAAAACGAAAATGTTCGATTGCGTTCCGGCTTTTTTTGTCCTCGCGGTTTGTTTCTTCATCTGTCAGTCTATGTGAGAAGTCAACGCTTAAGATAATCAGAGAGTTCGGAGGAAGAGATGAGGAGAGTTCATGCGCTAGGCGCTCTGCGTTATTTACCGAGAGATCGGAGCGAATGAGTATGGGCACGATTTGGGATTGCGGAGATACTGCGGCAATATAAGGGATAATAGTTCGTACTGACCACTCTTTGCTCTGTGTCTTCTCATCAGTTGATGCAAATTCGTTTTCAGTGAGACGGTTAATTAAATTGGTATGCGGTTTAAGCGTTCCAAAAGGAGTTTTCCAGGGCCGGGCCGATACGGTAACCGGAGTTTTCCCGATGTTTTTATGGTCAGGGCCAAGTATGAGTATGACCTCGGGCGGGAATGCTTTTACCCGCGCAAAAAAATCGGGAAAGAGCGCGTCGGTAAAAGGATAATGATGCGGAAGTATCCCGCCGAACATTGGTCGGTAATTATTCGCGGTAAGTGGAAGTTTGGACCATAGGCCGGTAAGAAAATTGGCGTAAGAATAATCAAATCCCGCGCGTTGGGGCGCAGTTTCATCCACTTTAAGAATCTTGTAGGATTTGTTTTCATATGCCATGGTAAGGAATGATACCGGTTCGTCAGCGAGTAATCGATAAATGAGAGAATCTTTTTTTCCGCAACGGCGCGCATAGCGGCAGAGGTAAAAATCAAAATTTTGTTTTTTCAAGAATACAAAAGAAACTCCGTATTTTTTGATTACCTCTTGGGCGTCATCGTCGGATTTCGCAAAAAAGAATTTTCCTACATCCCGAAAACGCGCGGCAAGCTCCGTTGTTTCTGAAGGGTATACTTTGCTTGATGCCACCACCCTCCGATTGGCAAGCGCAATAATTTGATTGCCGTCTTCCCACGGGCTTAAAATAATAGCATCTTCCGGCGAGTGACTGCGAAGGTATTCAAGCGCCGCAACATATGAATCATTTCGGGTGCGCGGTTTCTGGTAATTTTGGATTGCGGTTTTAGTATCGCGTATTATAAGCAACGCAAGGAGCGCCAAAAAAATAACTAAAAGTACAGAAAAAGATGCATTTCTTCGTATTTTTTTAAAATACGATTTTGCGATAAAATAGACAATATGCAGCATATGTCGAGCGGAGTGTATCGGCTGCGGTGGGCGCATGGCATCATACATGGTTTTTATGGAAATGGTGCGGATATCGACATTTTGTTCGTGCGCGTTAAGCAGCATTTCCATATCGGCGGTGTATCCGTTGGATACAGGAAGTATTTGCGGGATAAGCGCCATTGGATAAAGGCGCAATCCGCACTGCAAATCAGTTATTTTTCTGCCAATAAGCGGAGAAAATAATTGTGATGAAGCGATGTTTCCGTATAGTCGAGATAACGGCATATCGGGATAATGAAACTGTCTTTCTCCGGAAATAACACTTGGGGCGGCTGTATCCCATGCCGCAGCTAGCCGGATTGCGTCCTCAATAGTGTGCTGGCCGTCTGCGTCCATGATAAGTACTGCTTTATATTCTCCCCCGCGTGATCGTAGGATTTCAAGGCCGTTTCGCATGGCGGCTCCTTTTCCAAGATGTTTTTGCCGGTAAACCTCGATGCTCAATCGCGCCGCAATGAACGCGGTTGTGTCATTTGATCCGTCATCAACTACCAGGATTTTGTGGAAATGCGATTTCAGTTCTTCTATAATTCGGCCTATGTTTTCGGCTTCATTAAACGCCGGCAAAAGTACGGCAATATCATGAAATATTTTGTTTTCTTCGGTCATAAAGATATTCGCGATATTTGGGGATAACTGGAAAATAGTGATGTGGTATAATAAATCTTATTAAATATCGGATGAAAAGACAACTTTATGCCCCGCTCTAATTTTACGAGGTATAACATTGGCGATTCGCTTCGCCCATAGAGGCATGCGCTATTCGCGCACGCGAATCGCGTGTCATGCGGAGTTAATGGTTACAGGAAATTAAATGGTAAAGTTGGTAAAATTAGAGCGGGGTGCTCATAATTTTGGCTAAATTTTGTTCACCTCGTTCCAAAATTTAGAAAATTATGGCAGAAAAGATAGAACTAAAAATAGATGGGATGCATTGCGGGGCGTGCGCCACCGGCATTCAGATGCTGACTTCACAAATGGACGGGGTGGCGTTCGCCTTTGTGGACTATGATGGCAAGAAAGGCGTGTTTGAGTTTGATCCGCAAAAAGTTACCCAAGAAAATATAATTAAAGCCATTGCGGAGCTAGGATACACCGCTTCATAAGCAAGTAGCCGCGCTCCGCCTTTTTAATTTTATGGGAAAAGTAAATTTTTACCTAATATTATTTTTTATTATTTTTTCATTATTTTTTTACGCGGAAAATTCTGATGCAGATTCTTGTCCCGCCGCAATTGCTTCTTTGCTTGGCTCCGGCTGCCATGACATGGGGAGCGCTTACTTCAACGGAGAAATGACTCAATATGTGAATTACGGCGGAACCGTTGTTTATTCTTGCAGTACCAATTATTTATCAGGATGTTCGGGAGGATCCAACACAACCACATCAACAACCACAATTTATACATCTTGTCCAAGCAACATTGCAAGCTTGCTCGGCTCAGGCTGCCACACCATGGATAGTGCTTACTTCAATGGAGAAATGACTCAATACGTGAACTATGGAGGGTCCACTGTGTATAGTTGTTCCAGTAACCATATATCCGGATGTTCAAGCGGCTCAAGTACGGGCGGAGGCAGCGGAGGCGGCGGTGTTCCTGCGGCTCCATCCAACTTAAGATCGGATCCTGCTCCTGCCACAACAGCCATTTATTTGGCCTGGAATGATAATTCTTCAAACGAAGATAAATTCAATGTGGAAAGAGAAGTCGCAAATAGCGCCAACTGGGCGACATTAACCCAAACCGGCCCCAATATTATTTCCTATACCGACCTAACCGCCATCAGCGCTACAACCTACAATTACCGCGTGCAGGCGTGTTTATCCGGATACGGCTGTTCGGAATATGTTTATTTGACGGGCGTTTCACTTTCTGCGCCATCCGATATTCAGCCGCCCTCAACTCCAACCGGTTTTTCGGCTTATGCCATATCATCATCGCAAATAAATCTTTTCTGGACCGCGTCATCTGATAATGCGGGCGTTTCCGGATATAAGATTTATCGAAACGAATCATTGCGGGATCAAGTTACAGTTCTTTCTTTCTCCGATACCGGTTTAAATTCCAACACATCCTATGGTTATTATGTAAGGGCTTTTGATGCGACAGGAAATGAGTCGTCGCCGAGCTCAATTGTCAGCGCCATTACATATTCTGTTAGTGCTACCACTACCGGCACTACCACCTCCACCTCCTGCCCTAGTAGTATCGCAAACTTGCTTGGCTCCGGCTGTCATGACATGGGGAGCGCTTATTTCAACGGAGAAATGACTCAATACGTGAATTATGGAGGGTCTGCCGTG
>Ga0209343_10000380_pt1 | contig 61841 bp, 51 predicted proteins | sample RifCSPlowO2_02_FD_184026 | JGI IMG/M metagenome (GOLD analysis project Ga0209343, IMG submission 184026) | Groundwater microbial communities from Rifle, Colorado - Rifle CSP2_plank lowO2_0.2 (SPAdes) (version 2) | ecosystem: Environmental > Aquatic > Deep subsurface > Groundwater | place...
ACTTCGGAAGTGCCGATGCCGAACGCCAGCGCGGCAAACGCGCCGTGCGTGCTGGTATGCGAATCGCCGCATACCACCGTCATGCCCGGCAGGGTCGCGCCCTGCTCCGGCCCGATCACATGCACGATGCCCTGACGCACATCGTTCATCTTGAATTCGTTCACGCCATACTCGGCGCAATTGCTGTCCAGCGTCTCCACCTGCAAGCGCGCTATCGGATCGGCGATACCCTGCGCCCGCCCTTTGGTCGGCACATTGTGATCGGCCACCGCCAGTATCGACGCGCTGCGCCACAGCTTGCGCCCGGCCAGTTTCAGTCCCTCGAAGGCCTGCGGGCTAGTCACCTCATGCACCAGATGACGGTCGATATAAACCAGCGCGGTGCCGTCGGCTTCCTGCCGCACCACGTGAGCATCCCAGAGTTTGTCGTAAAGAGTTTGCGCGCCCATATTGTTCCGTTTTTTGAACCTGCGATTATGCCACAACAGTGGCTGCTTGGCAGCTTCATAGAGGCATGCTCGATGCCTTGTCGGCGGCTCGACATAGGCGCTACAAGCTCTTGCAGGCAGGCTTTGCCGAGGAAGCCCGAGCAAGAACGGCATTGTAAAATCAATTTTCATCCGCCCGAACATTGGGTAGACTGCGGTTTATGTTCTATGTTGATCTCTTTTCCACCCTGACACGCCACAAAGTGGACTACCTGCTGATAGGCGGGCTGGCCGTATCGTTGCACGGCGTAGAACGTGCCACCATGGATGTGGACATCACTGTCGCGATGAACCCCGGCAACCTGTCGTCGCTGATCGCGGCAGCAGAGGAACTTGACCTGACCCCTGTCCTGCCCGTGCCGCTGGAAGCTCTCGGCAATCTCGAATTGCTGAAACTTTGGCATGCCGAACGCCACCTTGAAGCTTTCGCGCTACGCACCCCGGAGTTAGCTGGCGTGACCGTGGATGTGCTGCTATTCCCACCCGTGGAATTCGACGGCATGATGCACCGCGCTATCGTATTCGACGTGGCCGATACCCCCATCCAGGTTGCCTCCATAGACGACCTGATCGCGCTCAAACAGGCTGTCGGACGCCCGGTAGACCTTTCCGACATCGAGCATCTGAAACGGATCAAGGCGCTATGAACCAACCCTTTCCTTCCGGTGACCGCACCTACTACGTCAGCGACGAACGCATGCGCGCATTCCGGATGCTCACCCCGGAGCAGCGTTTACGCTGGGTGGAAGAGCTGGCGGCTTTCTTGAGGCTGGCAAAAATCGGTGAGAAAAAGCAGCAGGAAATTCCGGGGCAACGCTGAGTCATTTGACCCGCTTTACGCGACCCCACATTACCTATTGTTGCGCTTTCGCCCCGCCCATCTTCCACACCATCAGCAACAAACCCAGCAGCGCCATGGCCGCGCTGCATGAATACAGCACGCTGGCGCCGTAATGCACCCAGATCGGGCCGCTCGCCAGACCGCCCAGCACATTGCCCGCACCATAGGTGAAACTGCCGAACAGAGCCTGGCCTTTCGATTGGTGCCGCCCCTGAAAAAACTCGTGGATCAGCCCGACCGAGGCAGCGTGATAGGCGCCGAAAGTGGCGGCATGCAATATCTGTGCGATGAGCAGCAGCAACAGGAAATCCACGCCCCAGCCGATCAGCATGAAGCGCAGCACGGCCAGGCCAAAACTGCCGATCAGGATGCGCGTAAAGCCGTAGCGCCGCACCAGCCACGGCATCAGGAAAAACACGCCGATCTCGCAGATCACGCCGAGCGCCCACAGCCCGCCTACCGCGCTCTTGGCATAGCCGTGTTCGACCAGATAGATGGAAAAAAATGTGTAATAAGGCCCATGCGCGACGGACATCAGGAAACACGCGCCGAACAACGCCAGCACGCGCGGCTGCAACAGGATGTCCCGGATCGGCTGGCTGTCGGTATGGTGCGCCAACACTTCGGTGTGCGGAATCTGGCGCGAGAACAACAGGATGCCCAGCTCGCAGACCAGCCCCGCCCACAGCAGCCAGGCGATGGCGATATAGTCGAAGGCGTAGCCCAGCCCGATCACCGCCACGATAAAACCGACCGAACCCCATGAACGGATGCGCCCGTAATGGGCAGTATTCTTGCCGAGATAAGTGAGTGTGGTCGCCTCCACCAGCGGCATCGACGCGCTCCAAAAAAAGCTCATCAGCCCCAGCACCAGCAACATCCCCCAGAAGCTGGTGGTGGCAAACACGCCGAGATAGCACACCGCGCTCAACGTCGCCGCGACCTGCACCACCAGCAGGCGTTTGCCTGTCCGGTCTGCGAGCACACCCCAGATGTTCGGCGCAATCATGCGCATCACCGGCTGCACCGACATCAGGATGGCGATATCGATGGCATCGAAACCGATGGATTGGAGATACAGGCTCCAGTAGGGCGCAAACATCCCCACGAAGGCGTAATAGAAAAAATAGAAACCGGCGATGCGCCAGTGATAATTCTTGATAGTCGGCATGGCAAGGAGATTAACGGATGGTCACATTATCTCACGCAAGAATGTAGGCGCCCTGTAGTGCTTATACAAACGTTGTGCGCAACGATCTATCTTTCGCGCGGATCGGAAAAATCGATACCGATAACCCCAATGCTATCTACATCGGCACGCCGCTCTATTTGCAAAGCTACGGCCCGTTCCTGTATGAGTGACACAAGCGCCTGGAAATTTATCCGCTCGCCCGTTCCGGGCATCTCCCAACGCCTCTTTGGTTCGGTGTTGCCCAGAACATAAATACCATGACGAACATTTGCAGGGCGGAGATATTGGGCGACCAACTGGTTTTCTAGACGCTCCAGCAACTTTCCCACACTCCAATGCTTCAAGTTAGCCAATTTGATTTCTATTGGCAGTGGGTTAAGCCCAACACGTTCTACACGAATATCCGGGCATTGCCCCAAATCTACCTCGCTCTCTTGCGTAGCGGAAAACCATTTGAGAGAGCACTCTGATAATTCGCCGTATAAATAACCCCGAAAATCTTTTTCCAAATCGCCACTTCTGACCGTCAAACGGTTTGCCGCATTTTCCGAACATTCCACATGATTCTTGATGTCCGCCAGCAGCCGCACGGTCAACCTGAACAACTGATAATCCGAGCGCGGCTCCGAGCGATATTGCCTTGTGAATACTCTTACATCCTCTGGCTGCCATGGTGCATCGTCTACAAGCAGATATTTGCGACCATCAAGCAAATGCAAAATCCAGTCTTTGCTGTCACTCAAGATTGGAACATCAAGCAAAGCTCGTAAGGCGTCGTCGGCTTCTGGTTCCTTGCTGCCCCCCAATATTTCCAGCAGCCTCGAACGGAATCGCTGGGCATGGTCGCGAGGGCCAAGCGAATAGGCACCTTGCCCTGACCGGTCAATATCATCCGCCTTGTGAACGTACCGATGCACCAAAGGGATCAAGCGAGCCAATGCCTTCGGTTTGAGATAGGAAGGATTGCTGATTTGCCGTTGCTCGTCATGCCGCCCATACATGACCCCGCATAGCCGAATTACCAGATCGTCGGCATTTGCTCCCAAACTTGGCAACACGGATTCCAGGTGATCGAGCGCCACCAATGCATCCAACTGGAGCCAGATGTTCATCCAGTTAAGCCATTGCGGCTGCTCGGTCGCATATGCAACAACTCTCTTCTTCGCAATATCGCAAAGTGCGGCAGTGCTTTCGCTAGAGCGCACAATCACGGCCAAGGCGTATTCCAGCATGCGCGGATTCAGCGGGTCGCCAGTCAGCAAACGGCTCGTGACGATCCGCGCAAGCACTGGCGCCGGGTCGGGCATCCAGGCCAGTTTGGCGACGACATCGTGAACATGCTCCATTTCCGCCGGGTAGTTCCACTCTCCCGCTACCGCCTTTTCCAGAATCCTGGAGGCATCTTCCGGTCGCGCACCCAGCAAGGACGGGAACCACTCCGAAAAGCCGTTCAATTCATTGCAGGCATACCGCACCAGCAAATCCACCTCATCGGCAGGCAAACTTCCAAGGTCAAGACGGGCTTCGCGCCATAATGTTTGCAGCCCTGTCAGGCCGACAAACAAACGGTTATCAATCGAATTTCGTTCCTGCTTTTCGTGTGGCAACGGCGGAGAAAATTGCCGCCAACCTGCTACACACCCTTGTTTGGCCGCATCTGAAATTGTTTTGCCCCACTCTTTCTCGGCCTTCTTCCAATCGGAGCCACCCAATTGGCTACTTTTATCTTTCTCGACGAGGTGTGCAAAATGCGCCAGCGTGTACGGATGCAATCCTTTACGCAGGTCGCCCAGATGACGCCATAACCACCAGTAGTCGAGAATCTTTACGCGAAACTCTTTCAGTCGGCGAAGCCTGTTATTCCACCAATACCTTTCCAGCAACTTGTACCGGAAATACCTGTACCAGACTCGCATAAACGGCGCGCGCAACTGATCTAGTGCATATTGGCAGCAGATCGCCAGAAGTTCTGGATTGCCTTTTGTGCGAGGTAATAATTTCCATACCGAAATTAAAAGAGACTGTTGATCCGTCCCAAGCCTGTCAGCAGCGGTTTTCAGCGCCAAACGACGATCCTCTAACGGTAAGTTGCTCCCCACGTCGGCCAGCAGCCAATCCAAATCTTCTGGCACCAGTTCGACTACTGCGCCATATCCGCCCAATTCAAACCCGGATGGCTCCCTTTCATGTTTGCTTCGATGTCTGGCGACACGCTCCCAGAAAAGCGCTCTCCTCAACTCACCATGAACAGAAACCATTTGCTGAACCGATGGCTCGTTTTTCCTGCTACTGGATAACCGATACGAATCGCCATGACGCCCGACTTGCTCAAGCACGAAGATGGCTGAGATCGCCATACCTTGAGTCTCACGACTTAAACCCGTCTCCGCCAGCAGTCGCTGCAAACAAATCGGAATCAGGCTGGATAACCAGTAAAAATGTTTCGACAATGCAGGCTCTCGCAACAGCGGAGGCGTCGAGAGCAACTCCAATACCCCCCTGAGCATAGCCTCCGCATTCGCGGCATCCAGCGCCTCCTCCAGCAAATTATTCAGGTAATAGGGCAAATCGACACTATGCTCGCGAACCGTTCCACTCCTGCGCAATAGCACGAGGAGGCCATCCACGCCAATCGCCAAGGGAAACAGTGCCTCACACAAACGCGCCATGAGCGTATTAGAGATTTCCGGGAGTGCTTGCCACAACTGAGCCAGTTGCTGCCGATGGTTTTCATCGCCCGCATCTCGAACCACTGTTGCTACATAAGTCCTGAGATTATCTGAGGTGGACGGATCGGCAAATATCGCCAAGGCGGTCGGGATGCAGGAGGTCAGCTTTCCGTTGCGCACAACCATCAGCAAATCGGCGCGCAAATCTTCGGCCATCGTCTTGTCCGCCAGATAGGAGTTAATCTCGCCCGCCAATCCTGTATTGGCAAACCGGGTCAAGGCCGAACGATCCATGCTCAGATGAACCATGTTGCGCCCCTGATAACGCTCGACCAGCTTGCGCAACACATTGCGCCGATATTCCAATGGCAGTGCGGCAGAATCGCCATGCATCAGATGGATTTCCGGGCACGCGTCCAATATCCATTCGGCCAGCCGCTGACGCCAAGGTTCGTCGCCTTCCGTTACCAGCCACGCCGCAACAGGCTTGAGTGATGGCCGCATGACCTGTTGACCGTCGAGCGTGGCAAACAGCAAATCCTCCAACGCATCCGCTCCACAGTTGTGTGCCATCAGGCGAGCAATCCATGCCGCAGCCAGGTACTCGGTGTGGTAACGGTGATGGAAGGACATTGCCCCATGACTTGCGGCATCGAACAATGCACGATCCATCAAGGCAAGGCGGTCTTTCGGAAACCAAGTATTCGGCAAGACATCGGCGGGAGACAGCAGACTTTTCCCGAACACCTCCGATGCATCGGATATCCTGAATTTCAGCCTGCGGCAAAATACCGCTGCAGCAGCAAGATATTCCGCACCTTCGCGCGCCTGTCCCGGTGTCAGGACATCCAACTTTTCCCGGTTTGGAACTTCGTCCAGTAGTTTGGAAATCATGTACTCAGACAACTCAGTCAGATTGCCAAGGTGTCCCTTGTCATTCCAAAAGGAATACAGAAAGTCCACATCCAGCGGCCTCCCTGCAAAGGCCCATGCATTGCCTTCTTCCAAGGCGGCTATGAACTCCTGCGGATTCTTCACCCCCTTGGCGCTGACGTAGTGTTCGACTTGCGAGGAGGTTAACGGCAACAGTGTCACAACGAAAATTGCGGGTGGCTTGCCTTCTTCTTCCACCTGATTGGTTAATGAGCTTTGCCGTAAATTGCGGCCGATTGGCGACCCGTGCGTTTCCCCCACCTTATTTACAACACAGTCAATTCCAAACCGTTGCAGAACACCTGCCGAATCAATCTCAGGCCGCCATTCGCTGATTCTCGAACTGATGACGAATCTGGAACGCGCCATAGCTGGGCCAATGGCCTTCTTTACCCGATCCAGCGCAGTAAAGAAGTCGTCGTTGCGAACAAGTTTGGATTCGTCTACTGCATCGAGAAAGAAGGTGGCTTCGCCACTTCCGTTTTTCCATCTGGAAAAGCGGTAGCTATCCTCCTCGTCCAGAATGCCGGACAACTCCTCTTTTACGAGCCGGTTCAGTTCGAGAAAAAAGCTGCCAGATGATCGATGTGCTTGTTGGGCCATCAGCTCTGAAGTCTTACCGCTGCCCGGTTCGCCCAAAATAACCACCAGCCGGTGTTTCAGCAGCTCAGGCCAAGTTACTCCTTGCTCCCTGCCCATGAATCCTATCAAGTAGCTGCGTTGAGCCAAGGCTTCAGGCGTACCATCGGCTTGGTACTCTGCAAATCTTCGCTGAAGCTCAATGAAGGTAGCAGTCACCCTCTAATTCGCCGTAAACGCCGCCTGAATATCGCGCGTTGTTGCGCCGCTTGCGATGAGCGCACGCACGATCAAATCCAGCGAAACTGAAGGATCGCCCGCTTCAATTTTTGCAATGCGCGACTGGCTCGATTTCATGCGTTGCGCGAGGTCAATCTGCGAGAGTTTGTGTTTGATGCGCGATTTTTTTACCGCGCTGACAAGCGAGAGCTTGAGTGCGAGGAGCCGCGCTTCTTCTTCGCTTAATTGCAGAAAATCCTCGGCGCTTCCGACTTTCCAGCCTGCTGCCTGGAGGCGCTCTAATTTGTCAGTCTTCATGGAATTCACCCTCCTGCTAAATTGATTTGTAGTGTTTCAGTCTCGCTTTGCAAACGTCAATTACCGGCTGGGGCGTTTGGCTTGTTGTTTTTGCAAACACTTCAAGAATCACGATGGCTACCGTATCGATGTAGTACACAATACGCCAAGTGCGATTTTCGTCTGGAATTCTCAATTCATGACAGCAGCGACCGATACCGGGCATTGGCCTTGAGTGTGGCAGCGATATATTGATGCCCTCTTGTAGGTGTCGCAATAAAACACCCGCTTCAATCCTTGCCTCGGCAGAAAAAGGTGGCGTTTTGACTTCGCCATGCAGCCACACCAAAGGTTTCCGCTGCTTATTCACGCAATGAATTGTATGTCAATATTGACATACACACAAGATGTGTTCGCAAGGGCGATGGCCTTGTTGTTCATGTTTGCTTTCATTCTGCCGTATCTCTATTGTTCTCAACAGGTGCGCCCAACGCTTGGAGGCTCAGCCCCTCAATCTCCTGCAACGATTTCCCCGCAATCCCCTGTAAGTCGCCGTACATCCCCACCGTGGCGCCCATTACCCGCTCGATCTGCTCTTCGCGCTTGGCCCATTGCTTCATGATCGCCTTGCGCTCCTTGTCGAGGTCTTCCTGCATGGTGGAAAACGCTTCGACGATGGCTTCCACGCGCTGGCGGAAACGCGGGCCAGTGAGGTACTGGTAGACCATTTCTGTCTTGGTCTGCTGGCCTTCGGATGATTGCCGCGCGAGAGCGACTTCCAGCAAGGTCTGGCGCAGAATCATCGCTACCGGCAATGCGGCTCTGGGATGCGTTACCCATACGCCTTCCACCATTTCAAAAGTTTCGACGCCTTTCGGCAATATCTGGCTGACGATCACGGCGATTTCCGCCTTCGCGGTACGCTGGTCGTCGCGCAGCTTTACCAGCCATGCATCGCTCCAGTTCTTGGTGCGTTTGAATTCCCACAGGATGGTGCCACCGGGTTGGCCGCCTGCACCGACAACGCGGTGCAGCACATCCCCGCCGAATTCGCCCTTGGGTACCGGTTCAATGGCGTCGAAAGGAAATTTGCTGCGCAGCAGGTTTTCAAGTTCCATTTCCTGAACCTCGCCCTGCAATTGTTGCGAACCCTGCTCTGCCCGGCGTTTGAGGTCTTCGATCTGTTTCTGCATCGCGACAATGGTCTGTTCTTTCTCCATCACCTTGAGTTTTTGCTCGTCTTCGGCTTCTTTTCTGGCCAGCGTGCGGACTTCAGTCAACCCATCCTGCACCCTTTTTTCAACCGTGAGTTCAAGCTCGCGCCGTGCGTCGTCCAGCTCGCGCTGTTTTTTGATGAGTTCGGCCTGCGCCTTCTGCGCTTCGGCCAGTTTTTCATTGTTTGCTTTCAGCACGTCTTGCAGCTCGGCCAGTTCGCGCGCCTTGTTTTCCAGTTCGGCGGCGCTGGCAAGCTTGGCCTTTTTTGATTCCTCCGCAACGACGCGGGCGCGCTCCGCTTTCAACTGTGCCGCAACCTGGTCGGCCACCTGGTCGTCGAGTTTGCGTTTGTCTTCCGCGAGCTGCTTTTCCTTGTCGCGCATCGCCTGCTCGCGCTGGGCGATATCGCTGTCTTTTTGGGCCAGTTGTTGTTCGTACTGCTGGCGTGTCGCCGCAATCAGCGGCGCGGCCAGAGATTCGGTGAGCTTGATCTCGGCCTTGCAGCTTGGGCAGGTGATGGTTGGTTCGGTCATTGCCTTATTCTCTCCGTTAAACTTCTTATCCGGAAGTGTATCTCAGCCAGACACGCTATGCCTGCCGAGCCCTGTCAAAAATATACATATGCCTTTTTATGTTTTAAACCACTTGAAATCCAAACCAGCGCCCCAATTATGCATAAGTCGAAATCAGGAGAGTCGCATGGAACAAAACGAAAACAACCCGAGAATTGAACAGCAAGCCACTCCGGCAAATGCCGAACCTACCATGGCAAGCACGCCGGAAGTCATGCCCAGCCTGGAGGAAATGCTCAAGGAAGCCGAGCGCAAGGCGCAGGAACATTATGACGCGTGGATGTATGCCAAGGCCGAGGGCGAGAATATCCGCCGCCGCGCAGTCGAAGATGTCGCCAAGGCGCAGAAATTTGCCGTAGAGCGCTTTTCCAGCGAAATGTTGGCGGTGAAAGATAGCCTGGAAGCCGGCCTGGCCGTCACCACGGAAAACGTGGAAAGCTTCAAGAGCGGCATGGAACTGACGCTGAAGCAACTGTCTGGCGTATTCGAGAAGTTCAGTATCAAGGAAATCAACCCGGTTGGAGAAAAGCTTGATCCGCACAAACATCAGGCAATCGGCATGCTGGACAGCGACCAGCTCCCCAATACCGTGGTCAGCGTGATGCAGAAGGGCTACACGCTGAATGACCGCATGCTGCGCCCGGCGCTGGTGATGGTGGCGAAGGGAAAGGAATAACCTGCTCCGTCATTCCCGCGAAGGCGGGAATCCAGTAAAACAAATATATCTCCGCAAAGCGGAGACAAAAGCAAAAGCGCTTTGAATGACACCGCTGGATTCCGGCCTGCGCCGGAATGACGGCAAGCTCTTGAAATACCCCGTGCCGCCCCCAACTAAGGCGGCAAGGCAACAAAGGCATTCAATTTTTACGCATTTAACTGAAAGGAAAAGCATCATGGGAAAAATTATCGGAATTGACCTGGGCACGACCAACTCCTGCGTGGCCATCATGGAAAACGGCAAGACCAAGGTGATCGAAAACGCCGAGGGCGCGCGCACCACGCCGTCCATCATCGCCTACATGGAAGATGGTGAAGTGCTGGTCGGTGCAGCGGCAAAGCGCCAGGCGGTGACCAACCCGAAGAACACGCTGTACGGCGTGAAGCGCCTGATCGGCCGCCGCTTCGAGGAAAAAATGGTACAGAGGGACATCGGCATGGTTCCCTATAACATCGTCAAGGCAAAGAACGGCGATGCGTGGATCAAGGTGCGCGACAAGGAAATTTCCGCGCCGGAGATTTCCGCGCAAGTGCTGGCGAAGATGAAGAAGACCGCAGAGGACTACCTCGGCGAGCCTGTCACCGAAGCGGTCATCACCGTGCCCGCCTACTTCAACGACAGCCAGCGCCAGGCCACCAAGGATGCCGGGCGCATCGCAGGGCTGGAAGTGAAGCGCATCATCAACGAACCGACCGCAGCCGCACTGGCTTTCGGCCTGGACAAGCAGGAAGGCGACCGCAAGATCGCGGTGTATGACCTGGGCGGCGGTACGTTCGACATTTCCATCATCGACATCGCCGAGATCGAAGGTGAACACCAGTTCGAGGTGATGTCCACCAACGGCGACACCTTCCTCGGCGGCGAAGACTTCGACATGCGCGTGATCGAATTCCTGGTGGATGAGTTCAAGAAGGAGAGCGGTATCGACCTGAAGAAGGACATGCTGGCGCTGCAACGTCTGAAGGATGCGGCGGAAAAGGCCAAAATCGAGCTGTCTTCCGCGCAGCAGACCGAAGTGAACCTGCCCTACATCACGGCAGATGCGAGCGGCCCGAAACACCTCGCGGTGAAGATCACGCGCGCCAAGCTGGAAAGCCTGGTGGAAGATCTGATCGCGCGCACCATCGAGCCGTGCAAGATCGCGATGAAGGACGCGGGCGTCTCCAATTCCGATATCGCCGACGTAATCCTGGTCGGCGGCCAGACCCGTATGCCTATGGTGCAGGAGAAGGTGAAGGAATTCTTCGGCAAGGAAGCGCGCAAGGACGTGAACCCGGACGAAGCCGTGGCAGTGGGCGCGGCGATTCAGGGTGGCGTGCTGCAGGGCGAAGTGAAGGACGTGCTGCTGCTCGACGTAACCCCGCTGTCGCTGGGCATCGAAACCATGGGCGGCGTGATGACCAAGCTCATCAAGAAGAACACCACGATCCCGACCAAGGCATCGCAGGTATTCTCCACCGCCGAAGACAACCAGAACGCGGTGACCATCCATGTGCTGCAAGGCGAGCGCGAAATTTCTTCCGGCAACAAGAGCCTCGGGCAGTTCAACCTGTCCGATATCCCGCCCGCACAGCGCGGCATGCCGCAGATCGAGGTCACCTTCGACATCGACGCAAACGGCATCCTGCATGTATCGGCGAAAGACAAGGCGACCGGCAAGGAAAACAAGATCAAGATACAGGCCAGCTCCGGCTTGAGCGAAGCGGAAATCCAGCGCATGGTGAGCGACGCCGAGGTGCATGCCGAAGACGATCGCAAGGCATTGGAACTGGTGACTGCGCGCAATCAACTGGACGCGCTGATCCACTCCACACAGAAATCGCTGAAGGAATACGGCGAACAACTGGCGGCGGATGAAAAGTCCGCCATCGAAGCCGCGCTGAAGGAAGCGGAAGAAGTGGTGAAGACCGACGACAAGGAAGCCATCGAAGCCAAGACCGAAGCGCTGGCGACCGCCGCGCAAAAACTCGGCGAGAAGATGTACGCCGCCGAGCAGGCCAAGGCGCAAGAAGGCGGCTGCGGAAGCTGCGGGCCGGGCGAAACCTGCTCCGATCAGAAGAAGGACGAAGGCGACGTGGTGGATGCGGAGTTCACTGAGGTGAAGGATAAAAAATAATAAGCTGGGAGCGGGTAGCGCGTAGCTGGTAGCAGAACATGCTGCTGGCTACAAGCTACTGGCTACAAGCTACGAACTTACTATGCCCAAAAAAGACTATTACGAAGTGCTGGGCGTCAACCGAGACGCATCGGACGAAGAGATCAAGAAGGCTTATCGCAAACTGGCGATGAAGCATCACCCCGACCGTAACCCGGACAACCCGAAGGCGGAGGAATACTTCAAGGAAGCCAAGGAAGCCTACGAAACGCTCTCCGACGGGCAAAAGCGCGCGGCCTACGACCAGTATGGGCACGCCGCATTCGAGGCGGGCGGCATGGGCGGCGGTGGCGGCCCGTTTGGTGCAGGCGGCGCAGCGGGCTTCGATTTCTCCGACATCTTCGGCGATATTTTCGGCGGCGGACGCGGTGGCGGTGGCGGTGGCGGGCGCAGCAATGTACATCGCGGCGCCGACCTGCGCTACAACATGGAGATCACGCTGGAGCAGGCCGCGCGCGGCACCGAGACGCAGATTCGCGTGCCAACCATGGCGGAATGCGAGACCTGCCACGGCTCGGGCGCCAAGCCCGGCACCAACCCGACCACTTGCACCACTTGTGGCGGACATGGGCAGGTGCGCATGCAGCAGGGGTTTTTCTCCATCCAGCAAGCCTGCCCGCGCTGCCACGGTACCGGCAAGATAGTCGCTTCGCCCTGCAAGGATTGCAGCGGCAACGGGCGCATCAAGAAACACAAGACACTCTCGGTCAAAATTCCTGCAGGTGTGGACAACGACGACCGCATCCGCCTGTCCGGCGAGGGCGAGCATGGCGTGAACGGCGGCCCTCCCGGGGATCTGTATGTGGTGATCCATACCAAGCCGCATGCGGTATTCCAGCGCGACCACAACGACCTGCATTGCGAGATGCCGATCAGCTTCAGCACCGCCGCGCTGGGCGGCGATATCGAAATCCCCACGCTGGATGGTGTGGCACACATCAAGATTCCCGCCGAAACGCAAAGCGGGAAAATATTCCGCCTGCGCGGCAAGGGTATCAAGGGCGTGCGCAGTTCGAGCTACGGCGATTTACATTGTCACGTCATCGTGGAAACGCCGGTGAACCTGACCGAACGGCAAAGGGAACTGCTGCGCGAGTTTGAAACGATCAATGCTACCGACAGCGACCGCCACAACCCACGTGCAAAATCATGGATGGACAAGGTCAAGGATTTTTTCGGAACGTAGGCTTTGATCAGTGAAAACAAAAAACAGGGCTTGGTTTCCGCCCTGTTTTCTGTTTGAAGTAACTCAAGCATTGCCAAATACAAACTACTTCTTCCCGCAGGCGATTTTCCAAAGAGCCTCCGAAATGCTTAGAGGCTGGACTGACTCCCAATTTTCAATCTTGTAATCAGTGGCGACTCTTTCACCTTTGCCCATATTTTCGGAATGTACAGAGGCAAAAAGCATTCGCACTTGCGATCCACCGCAGTTGAATTCATGCTGCGCTTTTACTGACATAAAGGTCTTGCCGGCTCTTGATAAAGGTGTCTTATGATCAATCAGCGACCGCATTTGAGCCTTGTTGCCAGACCTGATTATGGAAGTGGGGTCGGCATAGACAACAAAATGATCCGAAGCAATGTCCAATTTAACCCATTCCTCCGCCTTGATCCACTTCGCGGCAAAAGCGCTATTACTAACAACTGCCAGCAACATCATCAAAATAAATTTATTCATTGCAACCCGCAAGAAAATCATAAGCGATTATCGGTTGTTACAGGCAAATTTCCACATTTCCCTGTTTACAGTGCCGGGTAAAACCGGCTCCCATTGTCCGGGCTCAGAAACGCTCATGAGTACGGTGCCCCTGCCCATACCTTCAGCGTAGTAAACGGCTTGAAGTTGCCGGGCTTGTCCTTTTTTGCAGTCGTATTCAACGCGTTTTTTCGATGACGAATTCGACGAAGCAGATCGCTTGAGATCATGCATCTCCCACATTTTCACCCTGTCGCTATACTTGGGGATAACGATGGGGTCGGCATAGGCAATAATTTCTCCGCTGACACCAATGCTGGAGCTGGTTACTTTTACCCATTCCGCCATCGCACTACTGCTCGCAACAAATAGAAGTATCATTAGAAAAATATTAAGCATTGCACACCATCTTTAATATGGGCATTTATGGATCGGCTGATCGACATGGCTGACTCATTGGTTTATGGCCTGTCTGCGGATGTGTTTCATGCTACCAGTTTTTTCTCTCGCAGAGTGATAAGCGAATTGCCCAGAAAACCTTGCCAGGTGGCGCCAAGCAGAACTTCGGCCATTGTAATAGCCATCCCGGAGATTTCGGCTGGAATTTTGCGCCCTGGCAAATTTACAAGAATCATCCGATAGCTGACGCTGGCGACGTGTAGTAAGGTGATGCCTCTTCCAAGGTAATTCTTGACCTTTCCACTGCATCCGGATTATCTTTCCGGCGAGGGTGATCAAATACCTGAAAGGATTTCCAATGAGCTCGGCCAAGCCGCAAAAAAAATCAGTCAAAACTCAAAAGAGTTTGGGCAAGACCAATGAACGCCCGGATTACGATGACCGAATTCGCGCTGAAATGCTGGACAGTTTCGACGAAGAGCTGGAAATGGAAATCGACGATGACCGGATGAACGAGCTGGTCGAAGAGGCCACAAAGTCCGGGAACCAGCAGGATCTGAATCGAAGTTTCTATTTCAAGGAGCTATTCCGCCTCCAAGGTGAACTCGTCAAGCTGCAGGACTGGGTGGTGCATAAAAAACTCAAGGTGGTCGTTCTTTTTGAAGGCCGCGACGCGGCCGGCAAAGGGGGGGTCATTAAACGTATCACGCAACGTCTGAACCCCCGTGTTTGCAGGGTGGCGGCACTGCCGGCACCCAGCGAGCGGGAGCGCAGCCAGTGGTATTTCCAGCGTTATGTGTCGCACCTGCCGGCGGGAGGTGAGATCGTGCTTTTCGACCGCAGCTGGTACAACCGCGCGGGCGTCGAGAAAGTGATGGGGTTCTGCAACGAAGACGAGTATGAAGAATTTTTCCGCACCGTGCCGGAATTTGAAAAAATGCTGATTCGCTCCGGCATCATCCTGATCAAGTACTGGTTTTCCATCACCGACGACGAACAGCATCTGCGTTTCATGATGCGTATTCGCGACCCTCTCAAGCAGTGGAAACTGAGCCCCATGGATATGGAATCCCGCCGCCTGTGGGAGCAATACACTAAGGCCAAGGAGACGATGTTGGAGCGAACCCATATACCGGAAGCTCCCTGGTGGATCGTCGAGGCGGTGGACAAGAAAAAAGCCCGCCTCAACTGTATTCATCACTTTTTAAGCCAGGTTCCCTACGGCGAAATAGTGCATGAGCCCGTCGCTTTGCCCGATCGCGTCCATAACCCGGATTATCTGCGGAATCCGGTACCCAAGGAAATGTTCGTGCCAAGCGTTTACTGACGGTCATGACAAGTTTTTCTCCCCTGATTATGAAACTTGCCATGCCCGTTTCCCCCTATCCAACTTTCCCCCGCAAGCGGGAGAAAGGGCAAACGAATCGCTACGCGAGTTTCACGTTAAAACAGGGTTTCGACTTCCCCAGCCGTGCCGCGATTCACAGCTTCTCAACCAGCATTTTTTCCAGTTTGATCTGATCTGCCGTAAAGCCGCGGATGCCTTCGGCCAGCTTCTCCGTGGCCATGGCGTCTTCGTTCATTTCCCAGCGGTATTCGGCTTCTGTCATCTGCGCCTGACGCGGTTTGGATGCACCTGGATCGGTTAGCTGCCGCACCAGTTGGCCTTGCGCCGCCTCCAGTTCTTTCAGCAACGCGGGCGCAATGGTCAGCCTGTCGCATCCGGCCAGCGCCACGATTTCGCCCATGTTGCGGAACGATGCGCCCATGACGATAGTCTTGTAGCCGTGCGCCTTGTAGTATGCATAAATCTGGCGCACCGACAGCACGCCGGGATCTTCTTCCGCCGGAAAATCGCGGCCTGTTTTAGCCTTGTGCCAATCGAGAATGCGCCCAACGAACGGAGAGATCAGCGTCACGCCCGCCTCGGCAGCGGCGCGCGCCTGGGCAAAACCGAACATCAGGGTCAGATTGCAGTTGATGCCTTCGCGCTCAAGAATTTCTCCGGCGCGGATGCCTTCCCAGGTGGAGGCGATCTTGATCAGCACATGGCTGTTGTCCACGCCCGCTTCGTTATAGAGACGGACCAGTTTGCGCGCCTTGCTCAGCGTGGCTTCGGTGTCGAAAGAAAGCCGTGCGTCCACTTCCGTTGAAATACGCCCCGGAATGGACTTGAGCACCTCCACACCGACACTCACCGCCAGCTTGTCCATGGCATCGCGCACTTGCTGCGCGCGGTCACCGCTTTGCGACTTGGCCCAAGCAAGGGCATCGGCGATAAGCGGCACATATTCCGGCAGCGTCGCGGCCTTGAGCAGCAAGGAGGGGTTGGTCGTCGCATCCTGCGGCTGATGGTGGCGAATCGCTTCGATATCGCCGGTATCCGCAACGATGGTGGTCATGGACTTCAGTTGTTCCAGCAGATTAGCCATATCGTTTTCCTGAAATTGGTTTGTGCGTTATTCAACAACCGCTATCACAAGCGTCCCATCTTCGGCAGCTCACCCACCAGCGGCGCGACATAATCGATCCATGCTTGCGTCACGTCGTTGCCTGCCGCGTTGATGTATTCGTCCTTCATCTCTGTAGCTACGCGCGCCACGGTCGACAGCGGCGTGATGAAGCATTCGCTGGCATACGGCTTGCTGCCCAGGCGGCGGATCGCCACCGAACCGGGCTGTCCGGTGCTGGCTGCATGGTTCACTGCGAAGTCGCCGACCGCGCGCGCTTCCCTAGCATCCACCGGGGAAATGATGGTGGGGAAAGAGCGTTGCAGATAGCCGAAAGTATCGGCGCGCACGCGCACCTTTTGCCCGGGAAACGCCTCTTTGACCAAAGCTGCCAGGGTGTCGCCCAGCGCGCCCGAGCCGGAAAGCTGGATGTTGCCGTGCGAGTCACGCTCGCCGCTGGTCGAGATCGGGTTGCCGTCCTTGTCGGAAATCCCTTCGGACGCGGCGATCACGCAGCGGCCATATTTCGCCACGGCATCGCGCACGTCCTGCTTGAATTTCTCGACATCGAACACGCGCTCCGGCAGGTAGATCAGGTGCGGGCCGTCGCCTTCCGCCTGGCGCGCCAGCGCGGATGCGGCAGTCAGGAATCCGGCGCTGCGCCCCATCACCACGTTGACCTTGATGCCCTGCAACGCGCGGTTATCGCGGTCGTCACCCATGAAGGCCAGCGCCACAAAACGCGCCGCCGAAGCGAAGCCGGGACAGTGGTCGGTGACCTTCAAATCGTTGTCGATGGTCTTGGGGATATGCACGGTGCAGAAATCGTAATTCGCTTCCTTCGCCATCTCGGCGATGATATGCGCGGTCTCGGCGGAATCGTTGCCGCCGATGTAGAAAAAATAACGCACGTCGTTTTTCCTGAACACCTCGAACACTTTTTCGCACTCGGCCTTGCCGGGCTTGAGGCGCACAGAGCCCAATGCCGCAGCCGGGGTCGTGGCAACCAGCTCGAGTTGCTCGACGCTTTGCGTGGTCAGGTCGATGAAATCCTCTTTCATGATCCCGGAGATGCCGTGGCGCGCGCCGAGGATGCCGGTGATGTTGGACTGCTTGCGCGCCGCCAGCACCGCGCCGACCAGCGACTGATTGATAACTGCGGTGGGGCCGCCCGATTGGCCGATCACCATCTTGCCGGTTAACTTTCCTTGCGTAGCCATAGCATCATCTCCCTGAGTTGGACTCGTTGTATTCTGAACTCGCCATATTCTAAACTTATTACAGCTTCGCGGCATCACCCCGCATCGCTTATAATTGCAGACTTTATTAACTGCAAGGAAGACTGCATGAGTCTGTTAAACGTCCGCCCCGGTGACAATCTGCCCCACGAGTGCAACGTCATCGTCGAAATACCCAAACACGCCGATCCGGTCAAATATGAGGTGGATAAGGTATCCGGCGTACTGGTGGTGGATCGCTTTATCGGTTCGTTGATGCGCTATCCGTGCAATTACGGTTTCATCCCGGAAACCATCGCCGAAGATGGCGACCCGGTGGATGTGCTGGTGGTCACGCAATTCCCCATCGTGCACGGCGCCATCATCCCGTGCCGCCCGGTCGGCATGCTGAGCATGGAAGACGAAAGCGGCGGCGACGCCAAAATTGTCGCCGTGCCCACCGACAAGCTGACCCCGCTATACCACGATGTCCAGTCTTACCGGGATTTGCCGAAAATCACGCTGGAGCAAATCAAGCATTTCTTCGAATTGTATAAGGCGCTGGAGCCGGGCAAATGGGTCAAAATCAAGGGTTGGCAAGGTGTTGAATCGGCGCATGCCGAAATCATGAATGGCTTGGAGCGGTACAAGAAAATATCCAAAGATCAATAACACGTTTAACAGACGGGAGCAAAACATGACAGCACAGATTATCGACGGCAAGACCATCGCCCAGCAGGTGCGCGCCGAATGGAAGGAACGCGCCGATGCGCTGAAAGCGCGCGGCATCACGCCGGGCATGGCGGTCATCATCGTCGGTAGCGACCCGGCTTCCAAGGTATATGTCGCCAATAAAGTTAAGGCCTGCGCGGAATTGGGGCTGTATTCAAAACACATCGAACTGGGCAGCGACATTACCGAAGCCACGCTGCTGAATGAAGTCGAAGCATTGAATAACGACCCGGCAATCCACGGCATTCTCGTGCAGCTGCCGCTGCCGAAACATCTGGCCTCGCACAAGGTCATTGAGGCGATCAACCCGGAAAAAGACGTGGACGGTTTCCACGAAAAAAATGTCGGCGCGCTGGTGACGGGCGAAACGCCTTTCCCATCCTGCACCCCTTACGGGGTAATGGTGTTGCTGGAAAAGACCGGCATCGCGATTGAAGGTAAGCACGCCGTCGTGGTCGGGCGCAGCAACATCGTCGGCAAACCGATGGCGCTGATGCTGCTGCACAAGCATGCCACCGTCACCATCTGCACTTCCAAGACAACAGACTTAGCCAAGCATACCCTCGATGCCGATATTCTGGTCGCGGCGGTGGGCAAGGCCAACTTCATCACCGGCGACATGGTCAAACCCGGCGCAACTGTGATCGATGTCGGTATCAACCGCAACGCGGAGGGCAAGCTGGTCGGCGACGTGGATTTTGCCAGCGCGAAGGACGTGGCGGGTTACATCACCCCGGTGCCCGGCGGTGTCGGGCCGATGACCATCACCATGCTGGTGGCGAACACGGTGCGCGCGGCAGAGCGGCTATCCGGTTCAGGCAAGTAATTGCCAAAATAGGGTTAGGGTTTAATCAAATTCAGTACGTTTTTCTGCATTGAGTTGTAAACCGACAGGGCTTTTAGCGATGCCTGCGTCCGCACGTTGTTTTGCGCCAGATTGGATGATTCCTTGGCGTAGTCGGTGTCGCTGATGCGGCTCTTGGCGGCAGCAATATTTTCATAGGTATTGCTCAAGTTGGCCAATGTGGAATTCAATGCTGCCTGGGTTGCGCCGATAGCCGATTGTTGCGTGCCTACGCTGTCTATGGCGCTATCCAGCGAATTGAGCGCGCTGGATGCACTCGCCTGGTTGGTGACATCAAGCCCGGCAACCCCCAAACCCTGACTGGAAGCATCACCCAAACTTATTGTCTTGGTATCTCCCGAGTTTGCGCCCGTCTGAATTTGCCCGCTGAAAGTACCGTCCAGAAGGTTCTGCCCGTTAAATTGTGTATTACCAGCTATCTGATCGAGACCTTGCGCAAGCTGGTTGATTTCTCCCTGAATCGCTTGCAGATCGCTGGCGCTGTTTGTTCCATTGGCGGCCTGAACGGTGAGTTCACGCATGCGTTGCAGGGTATCGGAAATCTGGCTCAAAGCGCCGCCTGCCGTATCGGTAAGAGACAAGCTATCGTTAACGTTTCTCATGGCCTGGTTGTTACCGCTCAACTGCGACGCCATGCTGCCTGCGATGGCCAGCCCCGCAGCATCATCCTTCGCCGAATTGATGCGCGCCCCTGAACCCAAGCGCTGAAGCGTTGTGAGCTGCGCATTTTGCGAGTTATTCAGGCTATTGTGTGAAAGAGGATTAATCATGGAAGTGCCCTCCAGTAATATTTGTATGAAAGTACTCGTGTTCCTGATAACGACCTTGGTGGAATACCATTACATCATAATAGTCCTAAGCATTCTTGTTCAACAACAACCCCTGCTGCATCTGCTCTATCGATTGTGCAATCGCCAATGCTTCTTCCGAAGGAATTTGACGGATTACATCACCCGTTGATGTATCAATCAGCTTGACCAGGATTCTTTCGGAGCCTTTATCTATGGTGAATTCCAGGTTGCTGTTGCCTTGTTGTATGGCCTTGTTCATGCTGATAATCAATCTCTGCAACTGCGCAATAGACGGCGCTTGTTTGAGAGCCGCTTGCGACAATCCAGCGGGTGCATACCCGACAGGCACAGAACCAGTCTCTCCTCCCTTACTGGCAGATGCTATATTAAACACGCTGCTATCGGCAATCTCGCCAGCCTGCACCACAGTGTTTATATTCTGGATAGGCATTTTTACCTTCCTTCCCGAATTCCCCTCGATTTTAAAATTCCAGCCAACCACCCGACTCTCAAGATACTCCAACTTGCTGGCTCAGTCCATGCGGTAGATGCCTATGCAGTTTCTACTCATTATTCGACACCTTATCGCAATGCCGGTTCACCCAAAAACAAGCTGCATCGAAGCCGAAAAAATCAATCGCCGCACAGGCTTCCAAAAAATGAATTCAGCCAATGACAGCCCTTGGATTTAGGTTAAACGCTTGCGATAGGTTGATTGATATGTGGGTATATAGGCTGGCCGCAAGCAGTTTTTTTATTTATCGCGATCAAATAAGCATGAATATTACGGAAAATGTGCCGATAACGAGGTCATTGCATATTCACATATAAATTGCGATGGCAAAAGATCCCGTTGATTTTCGCACCATTGATTTTCTTTCATCCGAAACCGTCAACATAACCTGCGGCCAAGTATTGATGGACCGTCAGCGCCACATCGCTATCGTGGCAAAAAAAGGCAGGACTTGCGCATATTTAGTACGGGTAAAGTCAGGGATGCTGAAATTGACCAAGCATGCTACAAGGGAAATCGCTGCTGACTGGCTCGAAACGGATTATCAGTATGAGCGCGCATTGAACAAGTTAATCGAAATGGGAAGCCGAAAAGGCATCACAGACGCGGCACAAAAAGCACTCGACAAGCTACTGAAAAACGGGAAAGAGCCGGTACAAAAAATACTGTTTTGTTGATTTTGACCGGATAATGATATTCGTAAAAGTGAACAGTACAAATTCAGAATTACCCCTCATTGATTCACGTTCGAATTAAAGATGTATAACATGCCATGCTGAACGAGTGGCTCACCTACCTTGCTGCAGATTGCCCTCCACTTGTCCGAAAGCTTGGCTATCTGCGTGAAAGCATCGGTATTCGTTCGCGCTACCGGCGCTGCAAAACAGCCTGGCAACCGCATCTGGAAAATAGCCGATCGGCATTGCTCGAATCGCTGCACGCATGCAGCAACTATCGCACTGCGCTAGTATTCGGCTCGGGGCTGTTGCTGGATATACCCCTGCCCGAACTTGCAAGCCGATTTGAAAACGTCCTGCTAGTTGACCTCGTCCATCTACCTGAAACACTGCGCACTGCGCGCCGCCATGCAAATGTGCGCTGCCTTTCTTGCGATATCACTGGTTTTCTGGAGCGGATGAAAACCATAACGCCGGACAATCTGGATTTGCCGCCGCCAACATATTTTATTGACGATCCAACCGTCGATTGGGTAGCTTCGGTCAATCTGCTTTCCCAGCTACCCTTGCTTCCGCTAGACTGGCTGCGAAAGCGTTTTCCAGAAATTGACGAGGCAACTCTGGAAAATTGGGGCACGCGACTGATGCGGCAACACCTGAACTATCTCGCGACATTCCCGGCTCCTGCCTGTATGCTGGCTGATATCGAGCAAACGACTTATGCTCAGAACGGCGACGTTACTGAACATGCGGATTTTGCCGAAAAGCTTGGCTTTGATCATCAGGCTCTGGCCAAGTGGCGTTGGGATATTGCGCCGCCAGGAGAAATCGCACCGGGGATCGGCCGCTTCCATTGCGTAGCGGCGCTTACCGTGAATCGCGAATGAATAACCTCGCGGCAAGCGGCGGGGAATTTGGTTCGAATAGATTAAACTGAACAGAATTGCACTGGGTTATCATCGGTCGCTGCGTTCCCAATCAGAAGTGTTTTGACTGTACGCACGCTGTAGCATAATATCCCGAGGGACAATGGCCGGAGCATAAACCATGAAGCTGCTTAAACCTGAAGCAGGAGATTTCTGGGGCGGTTTTGCCGCAATGCTTGTCGCGTTGCCCTCGGCCATTGCCTTTGGCGTCACCATCTATTTGCCGCTCGGCGCTTCCTACGCGGCGCAGGGCGCTTTAGCAGGCATCCTCGGTGTTACCGCACTCGGTCTTATTGCGCCGGTGCTGGGCGGTACCAACCGGCTCATTACGGCCCCGTGCGCTCCCGCAGCAGCGGTGCTGGCAGCGTTTGCACTCGAGTCCATCCACAATGGCGGCGACCTGCCTACAGTGATACTGATGCTCTCGGTATTGGGGCTCATGGCGGGGTTGCTGCAAATATTTTTTGGCATGGTGCGACTCGGGCGGCTGATCGAGTATATGCCCTATCCGGTGGTCAGCGGCTACCTGTCCGGCGTCGGCCTCTATATTATCGCAGGCCAAGTGCCAAAATTTCTCGGCGCCCCCAAGGATATGCATTTCTGGCAATCGCTCGCTTCACCAGCGGCGTGGCAATGGCAGGGCATGATCGTCGGCGCGGTAACTATCGTCGTCATGCTTGGCGCACCACGCATTACCAAACTGGTGCCGGCAGCGATTCTCGGATTGTTGGCGGGCGTGCTTGCCTATTTCGGGCTCGGGCTGGCAGACCCCGCGCTGCTCACGCTAGAAGGTAATCCGTTCGTCGTCGGCTCACTTGGCGGTGGCGGCAGTTTTGCCGATGCCATGACGGCTCGCTGGCATGCCATGAGCGATGTCGAATTCGGCCAGATCATGCACATCGCGGTTCCCGCGCTGACACTGGCCGTACTGCTTTCCATCGACACCCTGAAGACCTGCGTGGTGCTCGATGCGCTGACGCGCTCGCGCCACCACTCAAACCGCGAACTGATCGGCCAAGGTTTTGGCAATGTCGCTTCTGCCGTGATCGGCGGCATCCCCGGCGCCGGCACGATGGGTGCGACACTGGTCAACATCTCCAGCGGTGCGGTAAGCCGACTCTCGGGTGTCTTCGAAGGCGTTCTGGCGTTGGCCGCATTCCTTGTGCTCGGCGCAATGATCTCATGGGTGCCGGTGGCGGCGCTTGCCGCAATCCTGATCGTCATCGGCGTGCGCATGATCGACCGCCACAGTTTCCAGTTTCTCAAACAGCGTTCCACGATACTCGACTTCGCCGTCATCGCCGCCGTTGTTGCCACCGCACTGACAGTCAGCCTGATCGCGGCATCGGGTATCGGTATCGTGCTCGCAGTTCTCCTCTTCGTCCGTGAACAGATCGGCGGCACGATCGTTCGCCGCAAGCTCCGTTGCAACGAGACCTTTTCGAAACGTGTGCGTACACATGAAGAAATGGAAATTCTCCTTGCACGCGGCGAATGCGGCGTTGTCATCGAGCTTCAGGGCAGCCTGTTCTTTGGCACCACCAACCAACTTTACTCGGCGCTGGAGCCGGAGCTAAAAACAAAGGATTACGTCATCCTCGACATGCGCCGCGTGCAGTCTGTCGATGTCACCGCCGCCCACATGCTTGATCAGGTCAAGGATATGCTTACCGAACATCACGGCTTCCTGATCTTCAGCCAACTGCCACAGAACCTGCCTTCGGGTCGCGATATGCAGCAATATTTCGATCAGGTCGGTCTCGTTCGCCCGGAAAGCCCGGTACGCGTGTTCGGCGAACTCGACGAGGCGCTCGAATGGGTCGAGGATCACATTCTCAAAGACGCGATCTGCGAACTTGACGAACAAAAAGCGCTCGGGCTCAACGAGATTGAGCTGTTCAGGGGCCGCAAGGAGCAAACGCTGGCCACGTTGGAGCAACTCATGGAAAAACGCTCCTACAAGGCGGGCGACAAAATTTTCAAACGCGGCGACACCGGCGACGAGCTTTTCCTGATTCGCAAGGGAGCCGTACGCATCATGCTTCCGATTTCCGATAAACAAAGCCACCACCTCGGCACATTCGGCCAAGGGGCATTTTTTGGCGAAATGGCTTTCCTCGATGGCGATGTGCGCTCCGCCGATGCGGTTGCATTTTCCGATACCGAGCTTTATGCGCTTTCGCGCAAGACCTTTGAGGCTGTGGCCGAAGAGCACAAAAAACTCGCCCTCGGCCTGATGGAAGGCCTCGCCAGCGTGCTCGCAAGCCGTTTGCGTTATACCAATACGGAATTGCGGGTGCTGGAATCCTAGGGAAACACGGATTTAAGTGCGCAGCATTTGTGGCTGTTGAATTATCGCGCCATGCACCTTATAGTGCGGTCATGACTCCTAAATCACTACTCGAACACAACCCCCACTTGCGCAATAAACAGGAATATCAGCGCGCCTTGCGTGCCAGTGTGCTTTCCTCGATTGCGATTGAAGGCGTCAAAAAAGCTGCGGAACGCGCACTTACACCCGCACGCAACAAGCAACCCGCCAAAGCCCGCTAACTACTGGCGGTCATTATGGCTTCAATCAGGCAGGGATCGCTTCCGGTTTTAGCATGACCACCTTGCCATCCCGCCATACGGCAACGGGATTGCCTGCGCGCTTATGCTCCTGCAACGCACGATGCACACCCTCGCGGATCGCTTCATCTATCAAGCGGCCATCGGCAAAAACTTTATCAATATCTGGTTTGGTACGTTTAGTGTTCATCGTTGAATTCCTTTAAGCGGCTCCATACCGCCGTATCTGTGACACATTCTACTTTTTCTCTGCTGCCGTTGGCAATCAGGCGAGGCGTGATGTCGGTGTTGTCGTACACCCGCCAGCCGTCCGCCAGCGGTTGATACAATCTGAAAAAGTTGCGGATGCCTGAATCGTATCTGCGCCGGATCGTTGCGGCGGGAACATCATGCCCACCCATGCGCACCCGTTCCGCAACCCGCTCAATCGCCAGGTCTGGGCTGGGCAGCGTCATAAAAACCAGATGGAACTGATACCCGGACTCTTTCAATTCGGCAATCCACGGCGCAAAGGTTCTGCTGGCAAGCGTCGTTTCAAAGGCAAAGTTTTCGCGGCTTTCAGCGAGTTGCCGCAAACGCGCCAACATTACACGCCCGGCTTGAATCGCCACATTTTCCGGCGCGAAGGCAGCAAGCCCCAATGCAATCGTATCGGCATTGACGAACTGCGACACGGCCAGCGCACCGTGCAAAATGCCCGGTGCCGATGTGGATTTCCCTGCGCCATTCGGCCCTGCAATCAGAATAAGGTGGGGCATAGCTTGATTTCTATCTTCAATAATCGGTGGCAGGCTGGATTATTGCTGTTCCAATTTGATATTAGCGCGCCCGAAGAGATAAATCTGAGCACTGGGAGGTGATGATTTCACTATCTCAACCACAAGTTTCCGACGTATTCGCACTTGGAACAGAAACACTCCCCTTTAAGTTGAAAGTACCCCCAAGGCCATTGCATGAGTCGCACATTGGCACGATCCTTTCACCAGTTACAGACGGATTTATGACGTGTGCCCCCAAAATGGGTGCATTGGAACACCCTTGAACGGAGCAGCTTGCTGGCCATTGTTTTTTTGCAAAACCTATCCAGTGTTGCTTCCATGTTCCACACTTGCATGATCTATCTGCAGTCCCGTTTTTATTAGACCAACCATTTGCAGGAATGCTCATAATGTACCTCCTTATAAATGTTTGCTGCGTTTCAAAAAGTATAAAATCAGAAAAAAAGCTGTAACCTATCTTTACATATTAGTTAAAAACGCCTCAATTGCGTTGAAATCCACATGCTCAATGTCTGACGGATGCACATAAATATCAAGGGATTTTGTAACGGGTTCTCTGAAATGAGATGTGTAGAACGTCAGCATAATCATCTTTACTAGTGTTGTTCGAGAAAGGCCGCTACGCGCAAGATCACTAGCGATAATTGGTATAGAGACAGCTTCGTTTTGACCATTACGCCTCACGCAATCCCATAACTTATAGAGCGCAGTAGTAATGTCTTCCGCAGGAGTTGGGATACACGCTAAATCGTTCCCCATTCTGGCGTACACAATTGGAAAGTATCGTTTTCCCTGATTAAGGGTTATTGCTGTTCCAACAGGAAAGCGAAGTTGCTTGCCGGTAGTTTTATCTGGATCGTGAATGGCGAATAATATTTTTTCAGAGGCGAGCAGCGTATCTAACTTCTGGTCTAGGTCTGCAACATTTCCTTGGAATACTTTCCGCTGAAACTGCCCTTGTAAAGAAGTGTCTCTGATAATACTGCCAATTTGAGTATCAAAAGTATCGCAAAACCCAATGACAATATTGGTTTCTGCATCAAGCACATCACCCTTAACAACTCGCACCGTAAGATCATTATGCGCAAACCTGTGTTTGATAACTGATTTCGGCCAATTCCACACAATGGCTGCTATGAGAGCGAGGGTTAACAGAATCAAGTATTCGTACCAACCACTCTCTATCTTCAATAGCTCATGAATAGGCTTAAGAACTATCCAAAGGGCGGATAACGAGGCAAAGAACTTAGGAAGAAAAGATTTGAGTCCAAATAACTGCTTATGTATTGTCACAATTAGCGCCAATTCCATGTATAGCCCTGCGCAGGCAAATTTTGATGAGAGTAGGTTTTTACTGCATGCTCAACCGCTGCTTTGGTGAAGGGCGAAACTAAGGCATATATCTCTGATGCATCAATCAGTACAGTAGGAATTTTCGGACGCAGATACTTGCTCCATAAATCCGACACATCTTTATGATCAGGTTCGAATCCGATGAACGCAAGTAGGATAGGCAGTTTGTTGCGCAAAGCGTATTGAAGCTCATATTTCAAGATTCCCTTTCGGTTGTTCTTTGTCTTGTCACCCACGAGTAGAATAACAATTTGGCTCACATCGAGACGCTCTCTAAGTTGATTGATAATTGATTCTGGCAAAGAATCATCTCTAGCGTTGTTCACTTCATGTGCATCATTCAGATTAAAAGAGATCGCTTGGTTAGCACTCCACGATTGGATAGTACGGTAGCTCATTAGGTCACTATCCCCGTCGAAAGCAATATACGTTTTTGTTCTGTACCCCATTTATTTCTCCTATTGGCGGATGCGTCTCAGATAAACACTGCTCTCCCCGTCCAAGTAACATGGGAGCAATAAACATATAACTTGGCAGTCTATGCGCCCTGCCCTTTGCCCGCAAGCCGTTTTCACTCACGCAAGCAACACACTCCACCCAGAGTTTCCAAACTTCCCGCGCATCGCATAGAATCCGTGCCTGTTGCCTCACCCGCCAACCAGACCGAGGAATTCAATGGCACTTGCCTGGAATGAAATCAAAGACCGCGCGCTGGCCTTCTCCAAGGAGTGGGCGAAAGCGGAATCGGAAGATGCCGAGGCCAAGCCGTTCTGGGTAGATTTTCCCGATGTGTTCGGTGTACCTCGAAGCGCATCGGCGGCTTTGAGCAGCGAGTCAAAAAACTCGACGGCAAGGACGGCTATATTGATTGGCTGTGGAAAGGCAATTTGCTCATCGAGCACAAATCGCGCGGCAAGGATTTGAATCGTGCCTACCAGCAAGCGATAGATTATTTCCCCGGCCTGAAAGAACACGAGCTGCCGCGCTTCGTGCTGGTGTCCGACTTTGCGCGCTTCCGCCTGTCACCATCGAAAGAAAAATGGGCTAGACCGTTTCCGATCTAACCCATTGACTATATTGGTAGGCACGATTGGACTCGAACCAACGACCCCTTGGATGTCGACCAAGTGCTCTAACCAGCTGAGCTACGCGCCTGTAAGGACGTGCATTGTATCCGAAAGCCTATTGGGCTTCAAACGAAATACACATGCCAGATTATGGAATATGCTCTCCAGTATTTTGCATAGCACCGGTTTGTGCGGCCTGTTTTGCCACGCCGGACAGCAGCCGGTCAGGTGCTAAGCGACGGCCTTGCAGCAGCCCCACGCCGATAAATCCCTGCGCGCCATACAAACTGATCTTGCCATCCGGCAAGCCAGTATCCAATGCCAGGCGTTGCCCCTGCGCGAGGCGTTTGATTTGCACGGCATCCAGTTGCAGCCGTGGCATGTCCGGCATCAGCGCTTCGGGCGGCAATACGCAGGCATCGCGCTCGGTTTCGGTCATCGCCTCCAGTTGCTGCAAGTTATAAACATCTTGCAAACCGAAATGGGCTATCGCGGTACGGCGCAGGCCAATCAAATGCGCACCACAGCCGAGCGCTGCGCCGATGTCTTCGGCCAGCGTGCGTATGTATGTGCCTTTGCTGCAACGCACGGTGATGTCGAGTTCACAAAACCCCTTCTCCAACTCATCCAAAGATGGAGAGGGAACAACCGCCCTTCCTCCCTTCGGGGGGAAGTTGGAAGGGGGGAGCTCGTTGCCGCTGAAAGAATTCAGCACCAGCTCGTGGATCACCACGCTGCGCAGTTCGCGCTCTACGGTTTCGCCCTTGCGGATGTATTCGTAGAGTGGCTTGCCCTTGTGCTTGAGCGCGCTGTGCATGGGCGGGAGCTGTTGGATTTCGCCGCGAAATTTTGCCAGTACGGCATCAACGTCGGCCTGTTCGATCTCGACCGGGTGCTCGGCGATGATTTCGCCTTCCGCGTCGCCGGTAGTGGTGGTTTGCCCGAGGCGCAACAAGGCGCGATAGGTTTTATCGGCATCCAGCAAGGCATTGGAAAATTTGGTGGCCTCGCCGAAACAGATCGGCAGCAGGCCGGTCGCAAGGGGATCGAGAGTGCCGGTATGTCCGGCTTTTTCGGCTTGGAACAGCCTGCGGATTTTTTGCAGCGCGATGTTGGAGCTTAAATTCAGCGGTTTATCGAACAGCAGCACACCATCCAGCGGGCGATAAGTTCGTGCCATTTATTACGATTATTTCTTGTCGTCGCGATGTTGATCGCTGGCCACCGCCTGGTCGATCAGTTGCGATAGATGGCTGCCGCGCTCGACGGAGGCATCATAAACAAAATGCAGTTGCGGCATGATGCGGAGCTTGATGCTATGCGCCAATTGCTTGCGCAAAAAGCCACTGGCGCTTTCCAGGCCTTGTTGCGCCTCCGCATGTTTGCCGTCGAGTCTGGTGAAGAAAATCTTGGCATGCGAATAGTCGCCCGCAACTTCAACGCCGGTAATGGTCACCAGGCGCACGCGCGGGTCGTTAATTTCGAGACGCACCAGCTCGGCTATTTCGCGCTGGATCTGCTGGGCGATACGGTCAGTCCTGGCGAAGTTGCCCATTACAGCGTGCGCGCAACCTCAACGACTTCGTACACTTCGAGCTTGTCGCCGACTATCAGGTCATTGTAATTTTTCAGCGACAGGCCGCACTCGAAATTGGCTTTCACTTCCTTCACATCATCCTTGAAGCGTTTCAGCGAATCCAGTTCGCCGTCGTGAATCACCACGTTGTCGCGCAACACTCGCGCCTTAGCGCCGCGTTTAACCATGCCTTCCAGCACCATACAACCGGCAATCGTGCCCACCTTGGAGACGGTGAACACTTGGCGCACCTCGACCATGCCGAGAATGCTCTCCCGCTTCTCGGGGGCCAGCATGCCGGACAGCGCCGCCTTGATCTCATCCACCATCGCGTAGATGATGTTGTAGTAGCGGATGTCTACACCCGAAGCCTCGGCGAGCTTGCGTGCGGCGGCGTCTGCGCGTGTGTTGAAGCCGATCACGATTGCCTTGGAAGCGAGCGCCAGATTGATGTCCGACTCGGAGATCGCACCCACCCCGCCGTGGATCAGGTTGACCTTGACTTCACCGGTGGAGAGTTTTTGCAGGGATTGTGCAATCGCCTCGGCAGAGCCCTGCACATCGGACTTCACGATCAGCGACAAGGTGCGCACTTCGCCCTCGGCCATTTGCTCGAACATATTTTCCAGCTTGGCGGCCTGTTGTTTGGCCAGCTTCACGCCGCGATATTTCCCCTGGCGGAACAGCGCGATTTCGCGGGCGCGTTTTTCGTCCGCCATCACCATCAATTCCTCACCGGCGGCAGGCACTTCGGAAAGCCCTTGGATCTCCACTGGGATAGACGGGTATGCTTCGCCGACAGCCTTGCCGGTTTCGTCCAGCATGGCGCGCACCCGTCCAAATACAGAGCCGACCAGCACCGCATCGCCGCGCTTCAGGGTGCCGGACTGGATCAGCACGGTAGCGACCGGCCCTTTGCCCTTATCCAGACGCGCTTCGATCACCAGCCCCTTGGCATGTGTGGTGCGCGGCGCCTTCAGCTCCAATACTTCCGCCTGCAGCAACACGCCTTCGAGCAATTGGTCGATACCTTGGCCGGACTTGGAGGAAACCTCGACGAACATCGTATCGCCGCCCCAGTCTTCCGGTACTACACCTTCGGCAACCAGTTCCTGCTTGACGCGCTCGGAATTAGCCTCGGGTTTGTCAATCTTGGTCACAGCCACCACCAGCGGCACGTTGCCGGCCTTGGCATGGGCGATAGCCTCCTTGGTCTGCGGCATCACGCCATCATCGGCGGCCACCACCAGAATCACGATGTCGGTCGCCTTGGCGCCGCGCGCGCGCATCGCGGTAAATGCCTCATGCCCCGGCGTATCGAGAAAGGTAATCATGCCGCGCGGGGTATCGACGTGATAGGCGCCGATATGCTGGGTGATACCACCGGCTTCGCCAGAGGCAACACGGGTGCGGCGTATGTAGTCCAGCAGGGAAGTCTTGCCGTGGTCGACGTGGCCCATGACTGTGACGACCGGTGCACGGGGCTCCATGACAGCGTCAGGGTGAACCTCGGTATCGGCCAGATAAGCGTCCGGGTCATCCAATTTGGCGGCCTTGGCGATATGGCCCATTTCTTCCACAACAATCATCGCGGTTTCCTGGTCGAGCACCTGATTGATGGTCACCATCGAACCCATTTTCATCAATGCCTTGATGATTTCTGCGGCCTTGACGGTCATCTTTTGTGCCAGTTCGGCAACGGTGATGGTTTCCGGAACAGACACTTCATGCACGATGGGTTCAGTCGGCAAAGAGAATGCATGTGCGGATTCTTCGGCTATATGCTTACTGTGCTTGTCATGGCGCGGTGCGCGGACCGGGGTTGCCCAGACACCGGTTTTCTCGATGGCTTTGACAGGTGTGCGCTTCTTGTGCCCCTTTTCGTCCCATGGGCTGCTTTTGGCTTCGGGCTTGGGTTTTTTGCTCGGTTTGCTTATCTTGTCTCCGGGTTTTGGCTGTGGCTTGTGCAACGTACCTTCGGCCAAATTGACTACCGGGGCCGGCGCAGCGGGCACGGCTTCTTCTTTAGCCACCGGTGCGGCTGGTTGCGGCTCCGGCTCGACTGCTTTTTTGGTTGTCTTGCGTTTGCTGCGCTCTTGCTTGGCTTGCGCCTCTGCTGCCTGGCGCGCGGCCAATTCCGCCTGCAAACGCGCTTCCTGCTCACGCGACGCCAATTCCTGTTCGTTCAAAACCTTGACAGCCTCGGCCTTGGCCGGAACAGCGGCAGTCGGCGCAGCAGCTTCGACAACAGCAGGGGAGGCAACCACACGGCGTTTGCGTACTTCAACCTGGATGGTGCGCGCCCGCCCGGAACTGTCAGCCTTTTTGATTTCCGTAGTCTCGCGCCGGTTCAACGTGATTTTCTTGGTGGGTTTCTCGGCGCCATGCGCCTGGCGCAAATGCTCCAGCAATAGCGCCTTATCCTTTTCGGAAACTGTGTCGGATTCTTGCTCTTTGCTGACCCCGGCCGCCTTCAACTGCTCAAGCAGCAACGTAACCGGCAATCCCAGTTCGGTCGCAAACTGCGCTATGTTCATTTTTCCCATTAATATCCTTTAAGAGCTCTAATCCTTGCCGGTTCAAGCAAACCAAGGCGCACGCGCCGTCATGATCAACGTGTTGGCACGGTCGCTATCCATACCGGAAAGTTCGACCAGCTCATCCACATCCAGATCCGCCAATTGTTCCTGTGTCGCCACACCCTTGGCCGCCAGCGTGCGGGCGGTTTGCTCGTCCATGCCTTCCAGCTTGAGCAAGTCCTCAATGCCATGCTCCACTTTTTCTTCGCTGGCAATCGCGGCGGTCAACAGCGCATTGCGCGCGCGGCTGCGCAACTCATTCACCGTCGCCTCGTCGAACGACTCTATTTCCAGCATTTCTTCCAGCGGCACATATGCCACCTCTTCCAGCGTATTAAAGCCTTCCTGCACCAGAATGTCGGCGACTTCCTCGTCCACATCCAGTTTCTCCATGAATACCGCACGTGCCTTGGAAAACTCCTCGTTATGTTTTTCACTGGACTGCTCGACAGTCATGATATTGAGTTCCCAACCCGTCAATTCGCTGGCCAAGCGTACGTTCTGGCCGCCCCGGCCAATCGCTTGCGCCAAATTTTCTTCTTCGACGACCACATCCATACTGTGTTTCTCTTCGTCCACCACAATGCTGCTCACATCAGCGGGAGCCAGTGCATTAATGACATAAGTGGCCGGATCTTCCGCCCATAGAATGATATCCACACGCTCACCGGCGAGTTCATTGGTCACGCCCTGCACACGGGAGCCTCGCATCCCGACGCAGGTGCCGATGGGGTCGATACGCGGGTCGTGCGATTGCACCGCAATCTTCGCACGCGAGCCGGGATCGCGTGCGGCACTCACGATTTCCAGCAGTTTCTCCTCGATCTCCGGTACTTCCAGTTCAAATAATTTGACCAGCAATTCGTTTGAGGTGCGCGACAGAATCACCTGCGGGCCACGCGCGCTGCGATCCACGCGCAACAAATGCGCCTTGACACGGTCGCCGATGCGCAAATTTTCCTTGGGGATCATTTGCTCGCGCGGCAGCAAGGCTTCGATCTTGCCGAATTCGATAATCGCGCTGCCTCGCTCAAGCCGTTTTACCGTGCCGGAAATCAGATGCTCCTTGCGATCCATGAAGTCGCTCAGCACCTGCTCGCGCTCGGCATCGCGGATCTTCTGGAAAATTACCTGCTTTGCGGCTTGCGCCCCGATACGCCCGAAATCGATCGATTCCAGCGGTTCCTCGATAAATTCGCCGAGCTGAATGTCAGGGTTGCGCTTTTGCGCTTCTTCCAATTTGATGTGGATGTCCGGCGTCTCGAACGTTTCATCGTCCATCACTTCCCAGCGTCGGAAAGATTCATATTCGCCGGTATTGCGGTCAATCTGCACACGCACGTCAGCCTCATCGGCAAAGCGTTTTTTGGTCGCAGAGGCAAGAGCCGACTCCAGCGCCTCGAACACCACCTCCTTGTCCACGCTCTTTTCACGCGAAAGCGCATCCACCAACAACAAAATTTCACGGCTCATACTATTTTCTCCGGCTAATTACCTATATATGTAACGTGCACTGGGCGCACCATGGCGCGTAAAACGCACCCTACAAAACCGGCACCAAACGTGCCTTGTCCAAATTCGACAGCTCGATTGCTACCTGGCTGCCGTCCATATCCAACTGCAAAATCCCGTCACTCACCGCACCTATCACGCCAACAAAATTTTTCCGCCCCGCCATCGGCATGCGCAGCTTGATCTGCGCCTTTTCACCGGCAAACCGCACAAAATCCGCCTCCTTCTTCAGCGGCCTGTCCAGGCCCGGCGACGAAACTTCCAGGCGTTCATAATCGATATTTTCGACCGGAAACAACCGTGTCAATTGATTACTGACAGCCTGGCAATCATCCAGCGAAATACCTCCCGGTTTGTCGATAAACACGCGCAACATACCGCGCCCCGAGCGTTCGAAATCCACCAGCTCATAACCCAAGCCGTTTACCGTCGCTTCGACCAGCTTCACCACATCCATAATATGGACACCTCTAAAAATCCAGATTTCATCCCAACTGCTGCGTTGCGGAAAAAATTTCTTGCTTACATATAACCCATATGCGGCGCGGCAAAACAAAGTTTCAGTGTAAGGTAACCTTTAGGTTGGCTGGAACTAAAATTTTTTCCGCGCCTTGCATTTGGGCGAACTCAGAATTTTTAGAGGCGCCCATAAATACTGCCCACAAATAAAAAACGGGCTCGAAGCCCATCTCAAAACGCGGCGCATTGTAACAAAACTCAAGCTTAAAGGGAATTAACTTAGAAGATATCCTGATAGCGTGCCGTGATCGGGTAGCGCCAGTCCTTCCCGTAGCTGCGCTCGGTGATGCGGATACCCACTGCGGATTGGCGTCGTTTGTATTCACTGATGCGGATCAGGTGCACCACGCGGCGAACGTCCGCTTCGGCATAGCCGCGCGCGACGATTTCGGGGATCGGAAGGTTTTGTTCGACATAGCACGCCATGATGGCATCCAGCACATCGTAGGGCGGCAGGCTATCCTGATCGGTCTGGTTCGCGCGCAATTCGGCGCTCGGCGGGCGAGTGATGATGCGCTCCGGAATTACCGGGCCCAGCGTGTTCCGGTAACGCGCCAAGCGGTACACCAGCGTTTTGCTGACATCCTTCAATACCGCGAATCCGCCCGCCATGTCGCCGTACAGCGTGGCATAACCCACGGTCATTTCGGACTTGTTGCCGGTGGTCAGCACCAGCGAACCGAACTTGTTCGACAAGGCCATCAGCAAAGTGCCTCTTATGCGCGCCTGCAGATTCTCTTCCGTGGTATCCACATCGCGTCCGGCGAAAGCGGTATCCAGTGTGGCAATATAGCTCTGAAACATCGGTTCGATGGGGAATTCGTCATAGCGCACGCCGAGAGTTTTCACCATCTCGCGCGAATCGTCCAGGCTGATCTGCGCGGTATAGGGCGACGGCATCATGACCGCATGGACTTTATCCGCGCCCAACGCGTCGGCTGCTATCGCCAGCGTCAATGCCGAATCGATTCCGCCCGACATTCCCAGCAATATGCCCGGAAAGCGGTTCTTGCCGATGTAATCCCGCACGCCGAGGCACAAAGCGCGATAGACGCCTGCCTCTTCGGTCAAGGCCTCATTTTTTTCACCGGTCGGTCGCAAATCGTCCCGCATTTCCAGCATCAGCAAATCTTCTTCAAAATATTTGCCCTGCGCGGTCAGGTCACCGTTCCTGTCCATGGCGAACGAACCGCCGTCGAAAATCAGTTCATCTTGCCCGCCCGCAAGGTTGGCATAAACCACCGCCATACCGGTTTCCGCAATCCGTTTGCGGATGGCGCGGTAACGGGATTCCTGTTTGCGCATAGCGTAAGGGGATGCATTCAACACCAGCAGCACTTGCGCGCCCGCATCGCGCGCGCGGAGCGCCGCCTCGGGTTCCCAAATATCGGCACAGATGTTCAGCCCAAAACGAACGCCCCCGATCTCAAAAATGCATGGCTCGTCGCCATGGTCGAAATAGCGCTCTTCATCGAACACGGAATAATTTGGCAGTGCATACTTGAGGTAGGTTGCGGCAACTTTTCCATCACGAAGTAGAGAAGCAGCGTTGTAGCGTTTTCCGCCCAGTTCGTGCGGATGCCCGACTACCACGGCAATGCCCGATATTTTTCCGGCAAGCTCGGCCAAGGCACGCTCGCTCGCCCGGTAAAATCCATTGCGCAATAACAAGTCTTCCGGCGGGTAGCCGCAAAGGCTGAGTTCTGGAGCCAATAAAAGTTGCGCTCCCTGCTGTTTGGCCTGCTCGGCACACCGCAAAATATTGTCGGCATTTCCCGCGAGATCGCCCAGCACACAGTTGATTTGTGCAATTGCCAGCTTCATTATCACTCTTGAAAAATATTAAGAGCGCGCATCTTACCATCGCAAATAACGCTTGTTGCAGGCCATAAATAAAGACCATAAAAAGCGGGCCGCTTCCGGCCCGCTATGTATGATGCGAAACACGGCAACGGGCTACTACCCGCGCGACGCACGCTTGCGATCGATTTCCGACAAGTAGCGTTTGCGCATCCGGATAGACACCGGCGTTATCTCCACCAGTTCGTCGTCGTCGATAAACTCAACGGCGGATTCCAGCGTCAGGCGGATCGGCGGGGTCAGGCGCACTGCTTCATCGGTGCCCGAGGCGCGCACGTTGGTCAGTTTTTTGCCCTTGATCGGATTGACGACCAGATCGTTGTCGCGGCTGTTCACGCCGATAATCATGCCTTCGTACAGTTTGTCTCCGGGCGACACGAACATGCGACCGCGTTCTTCCAGATTCCATAAGGCGTAAGCCACTGCCTCGCCATGCTCCGCCGAAATCAGCACGCCGTTGCGGCGCCCCGGCATATCGGCCTTGACCGGCGCATAGTCGTCGAACACATGCGCCATGATGCCGGTGCCGCGCGTCATGGTCATGAATTCGGACTGGAAGCCGATCAGCCCGCGCGCCGGAATGCGGTACTCCAAACGCACGCGTCCATGTCCATCCGGCTGCATGTCCTGCAAGTCACCGCGGCGGCGACCCAGTTCTTCCATCACCGCGCCCTGATTGGTGTCTTCCACATCCACGGTCAGCACCTCGAAAGGCTCGCATTTTTCCCCGTTGATCTCGCGATACACCACGCGCGGCTTGCCCACGCCCATTTCAAAACCTTCGCGGCGCATGTTCTCCAGCAGGATAGTCAGGTGCAATTCGCCACGCCCGGCCAGCAGGAACACGTCTGTCTCATCGGTATCTTCGACACGCAATGCCACATTTACCAGCAGCTCCTTGTTCAGACGGTCGCGAATCTGGCGGCTGGTGACAAACTTGCCTTCCTGCCCGGCCAGCGGCGAAGTATTGACCATCAGATTCATGGTCAGCGTCGGTTCATCCACCTTGGGCATCGGCAACGCTTCCGGCTGGTTCACATCGGCCAGCGTGACGCCGATGCCGATCTCATCGATGCCGTTGATCAGCACGATATCGCCCGCAAGCGCTTCAGCCAACGGCACACGCTCAATACCGCGAAAACCGAGCACCTGATTGATGCGTGCACGCTTCGGCGGGTTGCTGCCGCTTAACACCATCACGTCCTGGCCCGGGCTGACGCGGCCTCGGCGCACGCGCCCCACGCCGATGCGCCCGACGAAGCTGGAATAATCCAGCGCGGAAATCTGCAATTGCAGCGGTGCGTTCACATCGGTATCCGGCGCAGGCACATGCTTGAGCACCGCATCGAACAGAGGGCGCATATCCGTGCTGGCTTGCGCCAGATCAAGCGTGGCGTAACCGTTCAATGCCGACGCATACACAACCGGAAAATCCAGTTGCTCCTCGGTCGCGCCAAGCTTATCGAACAAATCAAATGTCTTGTTGATCACCCAATCCGGGCGGGCACCGTCGCGATCCACCTTATTGATCACCACAATCGGGCGCAGACCGAGAGCAAGTGCCTTTTTGGTGACGAAACGGGTCTGCGGCATCGGGCCTTCTACCGCGTCCACCAGCAGCAGCACGCTGTCCACCATACCCAGTACGCGCTCCACCTCGCCGCCAAAATCGGCGTGGCCGGGGGTATCGACGATATTGATATGCACGCCTTCGTAATCGACCGCGCAGTTCTTCGCGAGAATGGTGATGCCGCGCTCTTTTTCCAGGTCGTTGCTGTCCATGACGCGTTCGGCGACATGCTGGTGTGAGGCGAATGTGCCCGCCTGGCTGAGCAATTTGTCTACCAGCGTAGTTTTGCCGTGGTCGACGTGGGCGATGATGGCGATATTGCGGAGTTCGCGGGACATGGAAACAGCCTTGCTATATGAAAAGGGCGCGCATTCTAGCACAGAGGGAAGTGCTACAATTTTAATGATAGGCGCACCCCCCGCGCTTCCAGCCGCAGGAGGAGAAAATTCATGGGGTTTTGAGTTGCCTATCCGGTGAAACAACCCTGTGTGCGCGACATTATTCGAGAATCGTGCGCACAGCGCACGCTACGCTGTGAGTGTAATGATACATAGCGGCAATGATTACTCGTACAAGTGCTTGCCGAAAGCCTTCCAGACTTCTCCGCCATGCACTTCCCGGCTTTCATTTGCGGCACTCCCCATCGTCTTCATCATCAGGGATGCCAATACAAAAATTTCCGCCTTTGTCTTGGCTTGCGTGTCGCTCGACGCAAACGCGATTTTGGCTTGCTCCGGTCCAAAAGCCCTGCACTCCGATGCCAGCTTCTTCATTGCTGCGTCGTCACGCCAATCCAGGCCAAGCGCCAGCATTTTTCTCATCAACTCAATTTCTATATGTGACGTTTCAGACTTGTGATCTTCAATCTGGCTCATTTGCTTATCCCGTTTTATCTATAACTGCTATCTTGTCTTGCCATGCGGCAATAGAGACATTTCTGAAGCAGTCTCTCTATATATTAGCCCATCCCGGACAGAGCCAAGAATATCGTTCCAAAAATATCGCTGGCTTTTATTTTTTTCATCGTTATAATGCGCGCCTTGCCGCAGTCTGGGAATTCCCTCGCGGCATTTTGTTCATCGTTTTCTGACCTATCTCTCGCGCGTATGCAAATCGCGCCTGTCTAAAAACTCATCAGTAATTCTGGGTTTTCCGGTTAGCAACGATGTTTTATGCGCCGGTTTACCGCCTACCCGTTCAACGGGTAGTTTTACTGCCTGCGCCCACCTCAGGAAACTGAAATATTCGTCATTCCGAATCTGGTTCGGTGCAACGAAACGGGTTTCCTTTGATATGAAGAAAGAAGCATTATGTCATTTGAAAATTTAAATTTAAACGCCTCCATTCTCAAGGCGATTGCCGATACCGGCTACACCGAGCCCACGCCCATCCAGGCACAGGCCATTCCCGAAATCATCGCCGGTCACGATCTGATGGCTTCGGCGCAAACCGGCAGCGGCAAGACAGCCGCATTCATCCTGCCCGCGCTGAACCGTTTGGCCACACCTTCCGCACTGCCCGGCAAAGGCCCGCGCGTGCTGGTGTTGACCCCGACCCGCGAACTGGCGCAACAAGTGTGCGATGCCGCGACCAAGTACGGCAAGAACATGCGTTTCAAGATCATCAGCATTCTGGGCGGCATGCCCTACCCCGTTCAGAATCGTTTGCTGTCCGGCCACGTCGATATTCTGGTCGCCACGCCGGGCCGTTTGATCGACCATCTGGAGCGTGGCCGTATCGATTTTTCGCGCCTGGAAGTGTTGGTCCTGGATGAGGCGGATCGCATGCTGGACATGGGTTTTGTCGACGATGTGGAACGCATTGCGCAAGCCACGCCCAAGACGCGCCAGACACTATTGTTCTCTGCAACGCTCGACGGCGTGGTCGGCAATCTGGCCTCTCGCCTGCTCAAGACACCGAAGCGCATCAGCGTCTCGGCCGCAAAAGACAAGCATGAGAACATCGAGCAGCGCATGATGTTTGCCGATGACGTGGCGCACAAGAACAAGATGCTCAGCCATCTGCTGACTGACGTGGACATGAACCAAGCACTGGTGTTCACCGCCACCAAGCGCGATGCGGACAGCCTTGCCGACCAATTGTCGGCACAAGGCCATTCGGTCGCGGCATTGCACGGCGATATGAGCCAGCGCGAACGCAATCGCACCCTGCTCAACATGCGCAACGGGAACGTGCGCGTACTAGTCGCCACCGATGTGGCAGCACGCGGCCTCGATGTGCGCGGCATCTCGCACGTGATTAACTTCGACCTGCCAAAATTTGCAGAAGACTACGTGCATCGTATCGGCCGCACCGGTCGCGGCGGCTCGTCCGGCATTGCCATTTCGTTTGCCTCGAACCGCGACGCGCAGTTGCTGAAGCGCATCGAACGCTACACCGAGCAGAGTATCAAGATGCACACCATCGAAGGCCTTGAGCCGAAATACAAACTCCGTACCGGCGGCCCTTCGTCGGATCGCCCGCGCGGCAACAGCGGCCCTCGCCGTAGCGGTGGTGGCGGATTCGGCAGCAGCCGCACCGGCGGTTTTGCAGGCCACGGCAATCCTTCGTCTCTCGATACCTCAAGAGGCACAGGACAGGCTCGCAATGCCGGTTTCCATCACAGCGCGCCGGATAGCCGTCACAACCATACCGGGCGAAAGGAAGGCCACGGCCAATGGCATGGCCAAGCAAACAGCACCCTGAGCCACACTCCGGGGGTTGGCGGCGGCCAGGGTTTTGGTGGGCATAGCCGCGGTCAAGGCGCAGGCCATGGACAACCGCGCAGCCAAGAGCGCAGTTTCGGTAACCAGAATCGCGGTGGCAACAGTGCGCCACGCCGTAGCGGCAGCGATCGCCCGAGTTATGCACTTGGACGCGGCCACAACAGCGGCAACAAGTATTGATATCCATGCAACACGGTTAACGCACCCTGGATTCTCCGCGTCATGCTCGACGTAGCCGAAATTGCCGAGAACCAGCTACATGACCCGATCTACCTGAAGTCGGTCACTGAGCTCGGCGACGACCAACCGCTGGTAACCACTCAGGATGTTTGCTCATCCACGGGTATCAAGCTGGTCAGCGGCGGGACACGGTTTAACAGCTCGCTCTACAGCAAATTGTTGCAGCACAAGCTTGCCCCGCCGCTGGACCAGTGTCTGGCCATTGAAAATTCGGTCACCAATACCAGCCTGATCGCGGAGCTTCCCGCTTTTCTCACGCAGGATGGCTGGCTGCAACCCATGCAGTCAGCCATGCCGGACTGCGGCATATTCGAAAAAGTCCTTGCGAAAGTGCCGCTTCACCCGACGATCTCCTTCAAGCTTGCGGTGATGCGCGAAAAGCGCCCGGAGTTGTTCAAGCACAGCATCTACCTTACTCTGATCTGCATCTACGCAGGTATCCGCTGCGAGCTGGATTCCGGCAAGCTGGTTCAACTGGCGACCGCAGCCCTGCTGCATGACATCGGCATCCTGCACATCGATCCGGCGCTTCTGGAGCGCAGCCATACACTGAACGATTCCGAACGCCACCACCTCTACGCACACCCGCTGACCGCATGGATAATCATGAAGGAATGCCCAGACTATTCGCATGAAGTCCTCGATGCGGTGCTGCAACACCACGAGCGCCTCGATGGCAGCGGCTACCCGCGCGGCCTGGAGGGCGACACCATCGGCCTCTTTGGAAGAATACTTGCAATCGGCGAAATCATCGCCAGCAAGCATGGGGATGAAAATTCAGCATTGGGAAAAATGCGCCTTGAAGCTATTTTAAAGCTCAATTCCAGGCGTTATGGGCACAAGTTTATCGGTTATTTCGATGTGTTCTACCACAGTGACGCAGAGGTTCCTCCCTGCACAGAGGCTTGCAAACAGCCCATTAAGGATCAACTGCATTGCGCGCTGTCTGCCATCTCCGGATGGGAGGTACTGTGGGAAAAATACTATCAGGGGTATCGCACGTTCAATGGGATCAACAAGCGGATTCAGAGCCTGAAGATAGAAATGATGGACGCCGGGCTCACCACTCTGGGAGTTGATGAGAGCATGCGCGGAATCGAGGATAGTCCCCGCGCCTGCTTTGAGATGCAAGTTTTACTGGATGAAGTGTTATGGCAACTGCATGGTGTACTGGAAGAAATAAAGCGGCGCTGGCAACACATTGACAAAGAAAGCCCCGAGTCCTGCGCCACCCAGATACTGAACTGGATGGGCGAAACGGAACGCGCAATGAAGCCCTGCAGGCTCGTCCATCCGCATTCTTCAGCCCATAACGGGTAACTCTGATTCTATTTTAGAACAACAATAATCATGTAGGGTGCGTTCCATGCACCAATGATGATGGTGCGTGGAACGCACCCTACGACATCGCACTTTTAATCCAAATAGTTCATTAGTCTTACTGTGTCACAAAGCGATCAAGGGATGCAGTGCAAGGCAAAATCGGGCGAGAAAGCGGAGTTTACATAGAGTAAATGAGCATTTTGAGCCTGATTTTAACGCCGCAATGCACCCTTCAGCGCTTTGTGACACAGTAAGATTAGAAGGCTCTAACGGAGCCCATATTGCTCCTTGATCCACAGCTCCACTTCGTCCTGCCCAAGCTTGCCGCTGACGGCCTTCACTTCGTTGTTCGCGCTAATAAAATAAGTGCGCGGCAGTTCGCCGAACCACTTCTTGTCGACTTCGAAGCGCAGGCGTTCGGTGTAGCTGTCCGCAAAGACCCAAGCCTCCACCTTTCCAAGGGAGAGTTTGGCCAGCGTGGCAGCGACCGATTTTTCCTCTTCCGGTGAATCGGTGGAAACCAGCACCAAATCAAGTTTAGGGTATTTTTTGACCAATTTCTTGAACATCCCCAACTCGACCTTGCAATAGCTGCAAGTCAACGACCAGAAGTTGATGATGAAAGGCTTTCCCTGCCGCGCGGAAATGATCTGTTGATAGCTGCCCCGGACAAACGGTTTTATTTCCTGTGCAGCCAGCGCAGTTAACGGAACAACAGACAATACGCCCAAGCATAAACCCATCAGGGCGCCAAAGCGTTTCATTTATTCTCCCCGCCGATTTCGATCAAGCGGTAACCTTCATTCTTGGTATTCCAGGACAGGTAAACCCGGTTGTTTTTGCCGATCATGAAAGGCCAGTCGGACACGTCGGACGTGGCCGCCAATTTCCTTGGTGCAGACCAAGATTTTCCGCCATCGGTGGAATGCATCCCGAAAATACCGGTGCTCTCCCCGTCGAATTCCTTCCAGGAAAGATAGACGCGGCTGCCCATGCTCAATACATAGGGGCGCGCCGGTTGTGCTTCGGGGTTGCCGAAATTCAACGCGCCGGAAAAAGTCTTTCCCCGATCGGTCGAATACGCATAGAACAGGCCGCGCTGCTGTGGTGCATTGCTGAACCAGGCGGCGTGATAGATGCCGTCCGGGGCGATGGAAAGGGATGGCCCGTGATGCGGACAGGCGGCGATATTCCAGTTTTCCTGGCTAAGCCGCACCGGCGACATCTTGCCATCCAGCTTGACCAGCGCATGATCGCGGATATTGATCCCATAGATATGGCGCCATATGACAACAGGGTAGCCATCGGTATCTACGGCCATGGCCGTGCGGCAGCATTCGCAGACATGATCGGCTATTTTTATGTTGCTGTGAAAACCAGCCCCGCCGTCATCCGACATCGCATAGTAAACGGATGCACCGCTAAATTTTTCCCCCTTTTTTTGTGCGGCGCTCAGGTCGCGTTTGTCGAGCCAGGCGATATATACATGCCCCTTGTCATTCACTGCCATGGAATCGAAACGGTGGCTGATGATTTCACGGTTGTCATTGACGGTAACCGGTGCAGAAAAACTCTTTCCGCCATCAATCGAGCGGCTGAAGCGGATATCGCCGCTCATGGGTTTCTCCAGCCCTTGCGTATAGGACACGTAAATCACCCCTTTGCGCACGATGATCTTGGGGCGGTTCTCGCCGTCGCCAAGAATATTCTCCGGCTCCGCGTTGACCTTGACCGGCGTGCTTTTTGTAATGCCATGGTCGTCGGAATAGCTGACATATACATGGCGGTCGCGGATGGAGGCCAGCCAAAGTTTTCCGTTTTCATCGAAAGATGCGGTAACGGCAAAAGAAGGCTTGGCAAGGCTTTCCTTCCACTTTTTATCTCGCTCTTCGCCAGAAGGCGGCGGCGCACCATGCCCGGCATGGCTTGGCTGATCGGCAGCCTGAGCAGCCCATCCCATGCATGTTGCAACAAAAAATAAACCCAGCAATGCTCTCTTCATTTTTTCCACTCTTTACAGTTTGTATCGCTTTTCCAAAAACGGCTAATGGCTCGGATCCGTCACGAAACCGATGCGCACGATTCCGGCTTTAGCTGCACTAGACATCACCTGGACTACCAACTCATACCGCGCCAATCGGTCGGCGCGAATATGCAGCTCCGGCTGCGGCTCTTTTTTGGCTTCCATCGCGAAACGCCCAGACAGCGTAGCCATCTCGACCTGCTCACCATTCCAAAAAAAACTCCCGTCTTCGCGTATTGCGAATTCAACATGGTCCGGTTTGGTGATATTTGGTTTGCTCGACGCCTTTGGCAAATCAATCTTCACCGAGTTCGTCAGCAGTGGCGCGGTGATGATAAAAATGACCAGCAATACCAGCATCACATCCACCAGCGGCACGACGTTGATTTCCGCCATCGGCCCCTGATGACGGCGCGGATCAAAACTTCCCATAGCCATAATTTTCTCCTTGAGCCAATTCTACAAATTCGTCATTTCTCATCAATTTTTCTTTTCGCCCATCGTCACCAACGCAAAAAGGTCATGCGCAAAATTATCCAGTTGCGCCAGCCATATCCGGTTGCGCCGGTTGAATGAGTTATAGGCCAGCACCGCCGGGATCGCAACCGCCAAGCCAACCGCCGTCATGATAAGCGCTTCGCCCACCGGGCCGGCCACTTTATCCAGCGTGCCTTGCCCGCTCATGCCGATTTGCACCAGCGCGTGATAAATCCCCCACACCGTACCAAACAAACCGATATAGGGTGAAGCGGAACCAGCCGAAGCCAGCACCGTCAACCCATGTTCGATCTTGATCGATTCCTGGTCTATGCCGTTGCGCAACACACGCGTCAGATATTCCGCCGTCCCGCCCGCCACCAACAGCTTTTCCACGCCACTTTGATGCCCATCGCTGACCGTCAACGCCTGCCGTGCCAAATCGGAAAACGCATTGTCCACAGTGCTTGCGCTCAGCGTCGCCTGCATCTCCTTCAAGGAAGATGCCTCCCAGAACTTTTTCAGAAAAGCCTCTGCCCGCTTGCGCGCTGTCCAATTCGCAATGGCCTTGGTCACCATCAAATACCAGCTCGCGATCGACAGTATGAGCAGCAAGGCGAGTACGCCCCTGCCCATGGCATCAACTTGCGTAAGAAAATGTGCAAAGCCCAAACCCTGTTCCATATCATCTTCCTTCCAAAATAAAAGCAAATGGCTGCAATGCAACCGCACGCACGGCGACCCCATTTTGTATTGCTGGCTTGCAACGCCAGGTTTTAACCGCGCTCACCGCCGCCTCATCCAGCGAGGTGAATCCGGAACTCGTCTTGATCGCCACGCCCGATACATGTCCATCCTCACCCAGCTCCACACGCAACAACACCCTCCCCTGTTCGTTGAGCCTCCTCGATCGCACGGGGTAGTTCGGCGGCGAGCGCTCCGGGCAACTCACCGAAAGCTCACCGCTCAGCATCACCGGCTGCGCGGGCAGCGGCGGTGCGGGTGGCGCAGGTGGTGTTGGCGGCGCCTCGACCACCGGCTCGGGCGGCGGCACATAGGTAACCGGCTCATCGGCCTTGACCACCGGCGTCTCGACCGCCAGGTGCAAATGCTCCTTGGGAGGTTCAACCGGCTTGGGTTTCGGTTTTGGTGGCTCGGGCTTTGGAGGTTCCGGCTTGGGTTGCTGCGGATTGATAAGGTTGACCATCAAGGTCAAAGCCTCATCCGGCGTCGGAATGATGCGATAACTCCACAGCCCATACAACCCTGTACCATGCAACGCCAGCACGAATATCAGGCCAAAGAGCTTCCCACTATCAAAGTGGCGTAACGCTTCAAACATTTATTTCTTTCGTGAGGTAAAAAGCAGCAGCAAGACGGCATTATGTCTTGACCATTCGCACTTAGCTATCCCACCGGAATATTCACTCGACACACTCGTCATATTTATGCCGTTCATCACAGCATTGTCAGAAATCAAACTTTACGCTGCCAAAAAATGTCCTCTGTTGGTAGGGGTACAAAGTGAAATACTTAAGATTGCCAATATTGTCAATGCCAGCAGAGGCGGTCCACTGCTTCGCAAATTTATAGAGCACTTTTGCATCAAACACATTAAAAGTACTGCGTCCGCCATAAACGTTCGGATTAGGGTCTGGATATTGCTTAGTTGTCGTGTTTATGAGGCCGCTATGCTGCCGCCCACTGAAACGATAGCCCAAACTGTATGAGAGATCATCCGATGCATGATAGGTACCCAGCAATGTTGCACGCCAAACCGGGATAAGCGGCAATTCCGTATTCTCCAGACTTGGGTTCGCAGTATTTTTCTTGATTCTCGAATGGATGTAAGCAATGCTGCCGGAAAGATCGAGGTTACGCATTAACATATCCTTGGTCTGCAAAGATGTTTCAATTCCGTATGAGCGAACCTTATCGACGTTCTGAACAGTCGTGAAGGTAAAGCCGGGCAAAGTCGTAACATCGCTCTGTGAAATAAGAGCATCGCGCTTTTCTTCCCCAAACAACGAAGTGCGCCACAGGCCACTCTCCAGGAATCGCTCTGCAGTGAATTCCCAAGAGCCGGCAGTCTCTGGTTTAAGATAGGGGTTGTTTGTCGGTGTCGCGCTGTTATATGGCGCCGGGAAAGCCGCAATCTGTGCTGCGGTAGGGGTGCCACCGCCAACAACAGTAATAGCAGTATTCTTAAACAACTCACCGACCGTCGGAAAACGTGTACCCCGACCGAAAGAGCCGCGCAACGCCCAATCATCGGACGCCTGATAGGCCAGCGAAGCCTTGGGTGAGAACGCATTCACGGAGCTGTTCCGATAAGTCACGTTTGCACCGGCTGCATAATTGCTCCCGTTGAACGCCTCCCATTTCTCCGAACGACCGCCCAAAACCAGTTTCCAGGCAGGAGCAAATTGCCAGGCATCCTGAAGGTATAACGCCTGCGTCTCTGTTTGCCCCCTTGAATTAGTGTTTAACGCTCCTCTCGCGCTCGTAAGCCAGTTGCCTGCACCGAGAGCATATTGATCTGTCTTCGTTTTGTAGCCATCAATATGATAACCAAAGCTCACTTGATGCTCACTCTTCAAATTGCCACCCGGACGCCATTCGCCGCGCAGATCCAGGTTACGCCACCCCGTTCCATCCGCAAGAGTGATCGTTCCTGCAGTAGCGGCTGTGCTCGGCGTTGTTCCAAAGTTACCCGAAGATGCACGAACAACGTCTTTATTTTGGTTAAAGTAGCTTGCCGTCACCTCCCAATCCCATGTCCCGCCGCTATTCGATTTTACCGATAACCCGTGCATGTGATATTCACTTTCACCGTGACTGGTGCTCGGCGCAGTAACAGAGTAATCCCTGCCATTGATACGCACATATCTAAAAGGGCCAGCCGCAGTGCTAGTGCCATAAATCACGTTACCCGCAGCATCTCTCAAATAGCTGTCAACCGTTTTATCGGAGGTGTTTTGCCAAATATCCAGAATGTAGGTGGCGCGTACCGTTGGAGAAAAGTCATAAGCCACCTTGATCTTGCCATCATCCTTTACAGTATGATCGGCGCTGATTGCGGCAGTGTTGACCCTTGGTCTATAGGCTATATCAAAGTCGGATACTGCGCCTGTCACCACCGTGTATTGCCCCGCTGCGGCAGCAGCACCTGCCTTGGCAGTGGCAGGTGTGTAATCTGTTGGATGGCTATGGTTATCCAGATGATCGCCGCTCAACCAGAATGACCAGTCGCCAGCCTTGCTACCTGCAGTTGCGGCACCGTGAACCCCCATGAAATTTTTGTCCGTGCCATATAATTTATAATTCTGGCCAAACACATCCAGCTTCGCATGTGCTTCAAACTTGGTCGGCATATGCGTTGTCATTAACACCACGCCACCTACCGAATTCCCGGGATAAAGCGCAGAAAACGGGCCGTATATGACATCGACCCGATCGATTTCTTCCGGCGACACCATACCCCAGCGCGGGCCGGGGCAACAGCTATTGGTAAGGAAATTCGAGAGAAGCAAGCCATTCGCATAAACAATGGTTTCCGCACTGGAGTTGACGCCATACATCCGCATCGCAAGGCCGCCGTTCACGTCGCCGATAAACCGCTCCCGAACATGAACGCTCGGCAGATACAACAGTGCGCCAGCCGATGACACCGAATTTACACTTTCAGCGATCTGCTTTGCCGTCACCCCTTCCGTGGTTGCTGGCAAATTTTCCGGCACAGCCGGTTTCTCAACCTTGATGATCATCTCATCCAACTGCTGGGCATTTTCAACGACTTGTTTTGTCGGCTCCCCTTCGATAGCTGCCGGTGAATTAGCGGGCGCAGTCGGCTTCTCAGCCTTGATGGCCATCTCTTCCGGTTGCTGCACATTTTCAGCGGCTTGTTTGGCCGCCCCCCCCTCGGGAGTTGCCGGCAAATTGGCTGATACAGCCGATTTATCAGCCTTGATAGCCGCTTCATCCGATTGCTGCACACTTTCAGTATCCGCCGCAATTGCCATGTTCGCGATGCTCACGCAAACACAACCCAGCGCAAATAATTTCCCGCTGTTAAAAAACTGCTTTTTCATCACCACTCCTCGCGCCACTAATTGTTAGTTTTTATGCATTCAAAAAGCGGGCGGATACTACAGACTAAAAAGCCACCTGGGAATGCGGCAAATTGTCGCACCCAAAAACAAATCGCCCCGCATGACAGGCATGAGGGGCGATTGACATCAATAGCCGGGCAGCTACCCCGGCAGGTTTAGCATCAAGCCGCTATTTTTTTGCATTCATTAAAACAGACAGCGCAAGAATCCGCCGAAACCTTGCAGGCTTCGTGTTTTTTCTCGAACTTGCGGCACTCCTTTTCGCAATCCTGACAAATGTCCATGACCACTTTTGCCATTTTGGCGAGATGCGGCGAATTGTAATTCCCAAGCTGCTCGATTGCGGCGCATGCGGCGATCATGTCATTCACCACCATGGCGCATTTACCCAGCTCCTTCTCGCCCTGGCCCAACAACTCAATACAATGTTGCAGACATGCCTGCCCTTTTTTCACGCTATCGGCGGCAGCGTCGATCAGGCCCTGGTTCTTTTTGCCGGAGCCGTGCATATCATGCATATGCTCATGGTCGGCAGGTTGCTTGGCCTTTTCTGCTGCAAATGCCGCATTCCCTGCGGCGGCGAGCATCAAGCCTCCGGTTGCCACTTTAAGCATTTCTCTTCTATCCATGATTGCTCTCCTGAGATGTTCGTAAATATAGGTTTGTAATACAAACACAAGCAACGCATTGCCAAAAAATAAAAATCACTGAAAAAAACAGAATGTCTGCGTTACTCTGTGCGATTATAACTGTACACAACAGGCAAATGTGCAACAGATGCCACATCCTGCCTGAATCAAAACCTTCTGCGACCACAAGAAAATTGCCCCGCATTTCCTGTATCTCACCAATTCAAAAATCGCCGATTCCTACTCAACATTTTTTGGTTTCCATTGCAGCCTCAGAATTTCAACGTTACACCCGCATAAACCGAACGCCCCATGCCGGGAACCGGTGTCCCATAGGGTGCATTAGTCCCATTTGACGACATGGTTGACCCCTGGCCGATGTATGCTCCGCCCAACGGCATGGCATAGAACTTGTCCAATGCGTTTTCCATACCGACATCGAATCTGACCTGCTTCCATTCATAGCTGCTGCGCAGGTTGAGCAGGCCATAGCCGCCAGTTTTCATCTCGTTGCGAACCTGCGATACCCTGGTTTTGGCGTCAACCAGATGCCCCTCGATGGTGTTGGTCCAATTTCCCGAACGCTGAACCACCGCCAGTTTTGCGTTCAGCGGCATGATATTGTAAAGATTATCGCCCGTCGTCTGATTCTTGCCGTCGGTGTAATTCAGGGTACCCTTCGCTGTGAAGTTGCCATAGTTTCCGGTTTTCGCCAAGGGGAAATGGCCGGAAACATCCATGCCATAGAGGCGTACGGACTGATTGACGAACTCGAGATTAACAAATCTTGTTGTCGTGGTCGGGTTTACTCCCGTGCAGGAGCTGTATGCGGAAGTACAACGGCGCGCATCGATATAATCCTGAACGCGCGTGTAGTAGGGCGTGATTTTTAACCCCCATTGCTCCTGTGCGGCATCATGCCAGTCGGCGGTCACGCTGAGGGTATGCGCCACTTCCGGCTTCAGGGCGAGGTTTCCGCGGTAGCCGTTGCCATCGTTGACGAGGGCGTTCATCGCCATCGCCATCCCGCCCGTCGACCAAGTATAACGCTCATAGACATTCGGCGAACGGGTTTTCCGGGCGAAGCCCGCCTCGAAGGCCTGTGTTTTATCCGGTGTATAGCGGGCCAGCGCGGTCATATCCCAATTGTGGTCGGTGCGTTGGCGGTTGCTGGCATTGAAGGTGCCCGACTCGGCCACATATTGCGCGCTGGTGCTATAACCCTGCACCGTGCCGGTATTCATCTTGACCGTATCACTTCGCACCCCCAACTGGCTGATCCATTGCGTGCTCCAGCGTGCTTCCCATTCGCCGAAAAAATCGAGGCGGTCGCGCTTGCCGTTATTGATATTCCAGAAGGTGTTCGGCATCATCCCTCCGCCGGAGGGTATCCACCAGTCGTTCAGTCGGTAACGCTGATATTCGCCGCCCACCCTGAGAATATCGCGTTCCGAAAGCAGAATATCCGCCTTGGCCAGCGTACCTGTGGTTTTTCCTTCCGTATCCATCGGCATCCCGGAAGCGCATGTGGCGGTCCCTGCTGGAGAGCAGGGCATGCCGGTGACACCGCCGACGGTAGATGCCGCACCATACCAATATTGCTTATCGTTGAAAAAATCCATCTTGTGCCGCGTTTTCTCATCATAGGCACGCGCTTCCAGAGCACCCCACTGATATTGCCCCTTGTAACGGAGATTGACCTGTTTACTGTCGTTGCCGGTCATGTCCATGCTCTGGTTCGGAAAGCCCTGATAGGGGATGTTTTGCAAACCCAGTTTCAGTTCAAACAGATGATTTTCATTGCGTAGCGCAAAGCCAAGTGCGTGATTCTCGGCTTTATAGGCGGTCGAGCCAACCTCGTCGAGCGGCAGAATATGCGTGCCGCTGCTGGTAGCCGTTGATGCCTTGAAATTCTTCGCGGCGTCATAATTGTCAGATTTCGCGGTCGACCCGCTATACGATACGCTCAACTTTTCACCCGCAACCGTAGCCGAAAGATTGCCGCCTTGTGCATTGCCGTTACTGCGGTAAAAAGCCCCGGCTTGCCCCTTGAGTAGCGTTTTACCATCTGTTGCGAATTCCGGTGCGGCAGAATCCACCTGAATCGTGCCGCCGATACTGTCGCCGCCCACACTCACAGGCGTGATACCGGCAAATACTTTGATGCTACCGACGTTGGACGGATCAATGTAGGAAAGCGGCGGGTTCATGTGATTCGCGCAGGAGGAGATCAAATCCATGCCATCCACTTTGACGCGCACACGATCATCTGCCATGCCGTGAATGACGGGAAGGCTCGAAACTCCACCGGCACCGGAAAGGTTGACGCCCGGCTGGCCGTCCAGCAGTTTCGCCGTATCGCTGGTGGATGCACGCTGGCGGGTAATGTCTGTTCCACCGAGTGCAGAATCGCTCAAGGCGGGTAAGGGCTGGATTTTTTCTCCAATCACCTTAACCTCTGACAAGGTTGTCTCGGTTGCTTCGGCTGCAAACACGCCAGGCGCAAAGGCCAATGCGACACAAATAGTTATACGCTTGAATTGCATTACTCGCCTCTTAAATGAAAATCATGCGGCGATAGTAATTACAAATCTCTTGCTTTGGAATGCGGCATATTGCCGCGCGACAATATGCCGCACCCTGATGATAGCGCACAGGCGGAACAGTGAAGATGCGGCTGCCGAGATTTTTAGCGTTAGGAGAAAATGCCCCTGAAATTACCTGGGCGCGCTATAAAAAACCGTACTATTGCTGGTGGAGACGACATCACTTTCTGCCGCCCACTATGACACGCACGGCAAAACACATCTTCATCGCAACGATGGCATAGCGCAGGAAAAACGTTTCCGCGTGCATAGAACGACCCTGCAGGATAAGCGAAACTATCCATTCTTCGTGGGTCTGAACCAGTTTGCCCACGACACGAATGCGCCGGTGGTGCGCGTTTGTATCCACACTTTTCCCTTGCCCGAGAATCGGCACACAAAGCCTTCCCCGGAAAAGAACAATGACTTATAGCCACCCATTTTGGTAATCCGATACTCCAGCCCTTCGGTGAAGGCAACAATATTCCCTGTATCGACGACATAATCCCCTGTGACATCAATCTCGATACTGGCGCCATAGGTATTGAACCAGAGATCTCCCTTGCCGCTACAACGAATCAAAAACAAGCCTTCACTGGAAAAAAACCCCTTGACCAAGCCCTGCCATTTTGTTTCTACCGCTACCCCCATGGAACAGGCAACGAATGCCGAATTTTGCAGATAAATGGTATTGCCATCGAGATATTGGTGCATCAAATCACCCGGTGCGGCGGGAGCAATGCCTATTTCGCCCGGCGCATTTTGCGCGGTGAATTCATTCATGAAGATGTTTTCACCGGACAGCATGCGACCAAACCCGCCCTTGAGTTTTGTTTTCATCTTGATATGGGTGTCCATGGTCGCCATGGCCGATGCTTCGACTTTCACAGTCTCGTTGGCAGGTATCTTGACTGTTAAAAAAGCGTAATCCGGTTTGCCTTCGATCCTGAAAGCAAAACCTTTTGGGGTGGCTGGTTCGAATGTGGCCCCACCCGAAGCGGCTTCAGTGCCGCTTGGGCCTGTTGCCGGTTTGAGTTCGCGCTGCGCGGCAACCGGCAAAATGGCCTTCTCAGCAGGCGTTTCAAGAGGCGTGGCAAGTCTGGCTGCGGCATTATCTATCGTGTGACCCAAACCGGCATCCGTCAGCATGCGGCTGATTGCCCGAGCCATCTTTTCATCTACGTTTCTCTTGAGGATCACAGGTGCCTTGGCAAAGGTTTGTGCCGCATCCTCCAGGCTGAGCTTGCAAATTTTGGCGAAGGCGCCCAGCGCTTTTTCTTGTGGCGTGCCGTTTAGCAATGTGCCGGTAAGCTTGACTGTAAACATGCCATCCACAATCTTTTGGGCAGCGTTATCTATCGTGTGGCCTAAACCGGCGTCCGTCAGCATGCGGCTAATTGCCCGAGCCATTTTTTCATCTACGTTTCTCTTGAGGACCACAGGCGACCTGGCAAAGGTTTTCGCCGCATCATCCTGGCTCAGCTTGCAAATCCTGGCGAAGGCGTCCAGCGCTTTTTCTTGCGGTGTGCCGTTTAACAATGTGCCGGTAAGCGTAACTGTAAACATGTCATTCATAGTGTTCTCCCTTCAGCGATTATCCCTTGCGCGCAATGAGGTTTGGGCCAAGACTCGCGCCAAAACTCGCAGGGACATGCGACTGACACCATACTGTCCCTTTGCCGCTGAATTTACACACGAGTGATTCTCCACCCAGAAACGAATGCAGCCAGCTCTTTCCGGCCTTTGTGATAGTGAACTTGAGTGACTCGTTGAACGCCACGATATGCCCGGTATCGACGATATAGTCACCATCCACGGCAACCGGGTATATCGCACCGAATGAAGACAGCACAACTGTACCGCGCCCTTTCAGATTCAACCAGAAAACGCTCTCGCCCGATATGATTGATTTGAAACCTTGCCATCCCATGCCGATTTCAATGCCTTCTTCGCATGCCAGAAAAGATCCGCTTTGCACGATGAGGTTTTCATTGCCCAGATCAAGCGTCATCATGTCGCCTGCAAGCCCCGTCCCGAGCCAAACTTCACCTGGTTTTCCCTCCGGGTGAAAATGATTAAGGAATAAGGATTCCCCTGCAAGCATGCGTTTCGCCGCTTTGAGCAAGCCGCCTCTATTTATTTTGTGTGTCGTGGTGGTGACGTTCATGTGGCCACTCATGGCAATCATGGCGCCCGACTCTGTAGTACAGGCTTGCCCGGGCTGCAACGTAACCTTTGCTGCTGTGTTTCCGGGGCGATGGAGAAGTTCTACCTGCATGATCGGCTCCTTAAAATTAGAATTTCGGGTTGAGCCATGCAGCCAACCCGGAAAGGCTGCGTGTTTGTATGACGATTTTTCCTTTCCCGTTTACCCTTGTAACCAGGCCTTCGCCGCCAAAAAAACTAGAGAAAATTCCCCCAGCCATTTGCAAGTTCAATTTGATTCCCGGTTCATAAACGACCAGATGGCTGGTATCGACAATATATTCCCCATCGATTTCTTTTTCGAGCAGCGCCCCGTAAGCGCCGTACCATACTTTCCCGTTTCCCGTTGCCTGCATCTTGAACAAGCCTTCGCGCGCGATAAAGGAAGCCAGGCCTGCCCAACGCAAACCCGAGGTTATTCCTTCCGTGCAGGCCAAAAAAGCGCCCGGTTGCAAGTTTATGGCTTCATTCTTGAGCTCTATGCAACGAATCTCGCCCGGCGTCGGTTGTGTCAGAATCAAGCGCCTGCTCCGTTTCGTATTATTCTTGAAACGGCTCACAAACAGGGTTTCACCGCCAAGGTATTTTCTTAATAGCCCCCTGATCAAACCGCCATTGAAAACAGCCGTTAAATCGATATCGGCATCCATGCTCGACATCGCATCGGACTCCGTGATCACTGTCTCTCCGGGGCTCAATTCAATATCGATATAAGAAAAAACACTGCCCCCCTTAATTTCTGCTTTCATGGCGCTCCTCCTTGAGGTTGTTTTCGGTCACGTAATTTTTCACGGCCTGTTTTAACTGCGTAAAATCCTCTTTGAAATCACGGTAAGTTTTCTGGCTATCCTTTTTTTCCAGCGCTCTCAAATAGCTGATGCGCTCTTCTGTGGCGGGATGTGTGCTTAAAAACTTTACGCCTTTCCTGACTACGTCTCGCGATTGTTCATTCTCGATTTTTTCCAATTGTTTTTTTTCTTCTGCCATCAGATGCTCAAAAAAATCTGCCAGGCCGCGCGGATCAATTTCCGCTGTTTGCATCAAGCTAAAACCCCTGGTATCCGCCTCTTGCTCAAAAGCGCGGGAGTAGCTCTGGGTCAGCAGCAAGGGCGCCGCATTGGCCAGCGTGGCAAGCAAGCCATTCACATCGCCAAACATCGCACCTGCCACCAGATATACACCGCTGCTGGTAATCAAATTGCGCACCCCATGTTGTTGCTCCGCATGTGTGATTTCATGAGCCAACACCCCAAGCAACTCTTCCGCACTGCCCGCATTCAGAATCAGCCCCGAGTGAATCACCACAAACCCGCCCGGCAGCGCAAAAGCATTTGATGAAGGCTCATTCACAATCTCGAAATGATAGGAGTGGCGAGAATCCGCCAATGCGCCAAGCAAGGGCTTGACCAGGGGCAACAAAAGCGTATCGGTTTGTTCCTGCGCAAGGAAATGGTGTGAAAACCGGTATTGCGCTATGGCCGTCTCGCCAATTTTCTGCTCCCATTGAGCAGGCACTTGTCTGGCAATATACGCGGACAATAAATCGATGCGAAGGATCAAGAAAACAGGAAGTGCAACACTTAGCAGGGCGCTCGCGATGAAAATCCCAAAATTTCTGCGTCGCAGACCCTTTGCAGCACTCATTTGTGCACCGATATTATGGTGGGCTTTCAGGCATGGGTTATCCAGTAACTGGCGGTCGCTGGTATACAGGGTCCAATTTTTTACTGACGGATGACCTATAAAAACCAAGCGGTCACTCGCACCGCCCAATTTTATTTCGGCACCGTCATAAGGTATGTGCCCCTGCAAATTCCCGACAGAAAACTCAAATCCCAGCACACCAACACGTAGCGTACCCGATGCTTTCCCGTTTGGCAGCGCATCGTTATACCCATGGCAGGAGTATTCAGTAATTTCACTCATGTGAGGTTTTTCCACTCCGCTGTAACTATGTATAGGTCGCTGCCAGCAATGTCTGGTAGCGCACCCCTTAATCCCAATACACGTCATTTAAGAAAAATTCCGTTCGCCCTGAGCTTGTCGAAGGGCCATGGTTGCGTGGCTGGTGGTTCGACAAGCTCACCACGAACAGTTAAGTGACGTGTATTGCCCTTAATCCACTGTTGCGCCATAACGTCGCAACAAAACTTCCATTACGGAGTCACGATTACGTTTGGCAATTTGAAGCATGGAGCCGTCGCGCGCAGCCGCATTCGGATTCGCTCCATGCTTCAGCAACAATTCCGCCATCGGTGCATCGCCCATCGCTACCGCTTCCATAAGCGGAGTAAAGTCACCCGAGCCTGGTTTGTCCACCCACCAGCCAAGATCGAGCAGTTGCGTTACTGCTGCCTGATCCTGGCGCATGACCGCAGTCATTACATCGTTGAACTTCGGAGTAATAACATTCTTCGGAGGCGCTTGGTACTGGCTGTCTGGCACAGTCACAATCGCACGCCCTCCATCTGTTACCGTAGGCGATTGTTCTTTATCTTCCTTGGCCGATAGCTGCCGTTTTACTTTCGTGCCAGTGACAATAGCCACTTCTATTGATGGTGTGTTTGATCCATCAGCACTCTCACGCTGCAATTTCTCCAATTTCTTAATGCGGCTTTTGGCTTGTTTGGCATATTTGCCTTGGGGGAACATATTCAGATAAACATTGTAGGCGTATATGCTGTTGTCATTTTGTACGTCTGCCCACGTCGAGATATCAACGTCATTGATGGTAGTGCGATTTATAGGCTTGCTGATTTTGGACGGCTCACCCCACTTCGCCTCATCTACTTTCCATCCCCCGTTTTCCTTGATTAAAGTTATTGTCCCATTCACTGTATCGGGTATGTCGCCGGGGTGCTGGCTCTGCAATGCAGTTACGCGCAACATTGCGTGGTTACCATCTGGATCAATCGTCTTGCTGGCGACCGAATAGCTCTTCGGAAGGATCTGCGCGAGGAAGCCGAGCATTGCCTGTCTCATTTCTACAGGCATTGACGCGCCCTCTATACCCTTTTGAGCGGTACCATACTTGAGCATCTCATCAAAATTTGCCGCGAGTCCGGCGCTGTGAAATTTCGCATATATGGCTTCGGGTTCGTCTGCTACAGAGGGAGTGATTGGCGCATGCGTAGCGCTTGGAACTGGCACGGATGCGGTAACGGAAGGTGGCGATACCGAAGGCTTGGCATCAACTATGGCAGGCTTTGCTGGTGCAGGTGGCGCCGCGGTTTTGATTAGTTCTACGTCGTCCACCACCATTTTCCATTTATCTCCATCTTGGTACGGAGGCTTGCTGACAATGAATGTTGTAGCCAGCGGCCCAATACCGGCCTCGAAATTATTTCCGTCAAAGCCCTTGAGTGGGCCTTCTACTGAAGTGGACCCTCCATCTTTAAGACGTTTATAGCGCACGGAGCCGTCTTGGGTAATGAGTAGGTACATAGTTTTTTCTTGCCATTCTCCAACGTATGCGGATTTCTCTGCGGGAACTGGTTTTCCGCAACCGAAGAGGGTAATGGCAAGCAACAGCGGAACTATCGTTTTATGGATTTTCATATGGCCTCGTTGTTGATGGCTAACAGTTGGCGGATTAATCTTCCTTGTAACGAATTAAAAAATGGCTGGGTATCCTTCATCCATCTCTCCCATATGAAGTGGATCGAAAAGTAGATGGCAAAAACGCCGGATACGCTGGCAACAGTTACCGTATATTCTGTTGCATTTGCTTTACCGTGTCGATTTTTACTGCCTTGATGATGCAAGCAAGGCATACAATCCATTCATACGCTGCATATCAAATATATGCAGAGTAGCATGGGTGCAATCAAAAGTCTTGGTCAAGCACTTTTCGGAGTGCGATTCAAACTGATGTGAAAATATCCTGAGATCAGGGAACTTCGCCAGCCGACCCTTTGCAGCAGCACCGGGAGCGCCGACGTCCCCGTCGGCATTCTTGTGCGCTTCACCATTTGTTGCCGACGAGGGCGTCGGCGCTCCCGTTTGAGTCGGGCGAGCAGCCTATTCTGCGCAATTACAATATTGGCCTGGCAAGCAGATTAAGAACCTATTTCACCTCCTCCACAGAAAGCACAATTCCAGGCGAAAATCCGAAGGAGTGTGGCAATACACTCCAAATTTATTGCCGCGAACATCTACCATACGATATGGCTACGCACCACTCATCGTCGTATCACCACTTCACATTTTGGTTGCGGCTCGCCAGCCTCAGGTTTTTTTGTTGTAAACTGCCCATAGCATGTTTCAATCCAATAAGGAATACATCTCTTGATTCCAGCCTTGTCGCCCCCAATATAAAAAACGCTTAATGCGAGGTGTGCCATGCAAAACATTCGATCTGCCGCCGTTGCAGGTTTGTTTTACCCCGGTGAAGCCAATGTGCTGATGCATGACGTGCGCGCCATGCTGGCTGCGGCGCATCCGAGCGAGCTTAATCCGAAAGTACTGATCGTGCCGCATGCGGGTTATATCTATTCCGGCGCAATTGCCGCCAGTGCCTATGCCGTTCTGAAAAATACCGCACATGACATCCGCCGCGTGATACTGCTCGGCCCCACCCACCGCGTCGCGGTGCGCGGCTTGGCGCTGCCCGACGCGGATGCTTTCGCCACACCGCTCGGTGATGTTCAAGTTGATCTGGCGGCTGCACAAGCCATCAAGCACCTGCCGCAAGTCACGTTCAGCGCGCAGGCGCATGCACAGGAACATTCGCTGGAAGTGCAACTGCCGTTCCTGCAAAGCGTACTGCCCGATTTCAAGCTCCTGCCACTGGCGGTCGGCATGGCCTCCGCCGAGGAAGTCGCCGAAGTGCTCGAAATTTTATGGGGCGGCGATGAGACGCTGATCGTCATCAGCTCCGATCTATCCCATTACCTGCCCTACTCCATCGCACAACGCGTGGATAACGAAACGGTGCAGTCCATCCTGAAGCTGCATCAGCCCATCGCACATGACCGCGCCTGCGGCGGCACGCCGATCAGCGGGCTGATCGTCGCGGCCAAGAAACACCATCTCACGCCGCATTTGCTCGACCTGCGCAACTCCGGCGACACCGCCGGATCGCGCGACCAGGTGGTAGGCTATGCCGCCATCGCCTTTACGGAAGACAAACCGGAGGCGCATGAAAACGATCAGGAGCATGGCCGCATCCTGCTGCAACTGGCGCGCAATGCCATCGCCGAACAGTTTGGCCGGGCGAAACAAAATGTTCCGCAAGCCGATTGGCTGAAGCAACCCGGTGCGACTTTCGTCACGCTCACCTTGCATGGTCAATTGCGAGGCTGTATCGGCAGCCTGGAGGCACATCGCCCGCTCGCCGAAGATGTGCGCCGCAACGCCGTGGCTGCCGCGATACATGACCCGCGCTTTTCACCGCTCACAGCGGAAGAATTTGCCGATGTGGCAGTCGAAGTGTCGCTGCTTACCCCGGCACAACCGATGCAATTCAGGGATGAGTTGGACGCGCTGACGCAACTCCGCCCCAATGTGGATGGCGTAATATTTGAATACGGCGGCTACCGCAGCACATTTTTGCCGCAGGTATGGGAAAGCCTCGCGCAACCGCGTCAGTTCCTCGCCATGCTGAAACGCAAGGCGGGATTGCCCGACGACTTCTGGGCGGAAGGCATCAGGCTGTCGCGCTATACTGTGGAAAAATGGAGCGAGAAGATCACGTAGGGTGGGCTATGCCCACCATGTCGGGCGGAGCCCGACCTACACTTCAAGGAGGTTTGACATGGACGAACCGATCAGCATCGACGAGCAATACCCGGCCAGATACTGGCACCTGCTTGATGATGGCCGCATCCAATGCGATGTGTGCCCGCGCGACTGCAAACTCCACGACGGGCAGCGCGGCGCATGCTTCGTGCGCGGACGAGTCGGCAATACCATGGTGCTCACCACCTATGGCCGCTCCTCGGGTTTCTGCGTCGATCCGATCGAGAAGAAACCGCTGAACCATTTTTATCCGGGCAGCAGCGTGCTGTCGTTCGGCACGGCGGGCTGCAATCTCGCCTGCAAATTCTGTCAGAACTGGGACATCTCAAAATCGCGCAGTTTCGACAAACTCGCCGATCAGGCCGGCCCTGAGGCCATCGCGCGCACGGCCGCAGGAATGGGGTGCAAGAGCGTGGCCTTCACCTACAACGACCCGATCATCTTCGCCGAATACGCGATGGACGTGGCCGACGCCTGTCACGCGCACGGCATCAAGACGGTGGCGGTCACATCCGGCTACATGCACGATCAGGTGCGCCGCGATTTTTACGCAAAAATGGATGCCGCGAATGTCGATCTCAAGGGGTTTACCGACGAGTTCTATGTCAAACTTTGCGGAGGCCACCTTCAACCGGTATTGGATACGCTGAAATACCTCAAGCACGAGACGCGGGTATGGTTCGAACTCACCACGCTGCTGATCCCCGGACACAACGATTCAGCGCAGGAGATCAGCGCGATGAGCGAATGGATCGCCAAGGAGTTGGGTGTGGACGTGCCGCTGCACTTCAGCGCCTTCCATCCCGACTACAAGATGACCGGCATCCCCCCTACCCCGCCGGAAACATTGACGCAGGCGCGGCAAATCGCCCAGGCTGCGGGGCTACTGTATGTCTATACCGGCAATGTACATAATGTGAGCGGCGACACGACATACTGCCCAAACTGCCAGCATCCGCTGATCGTGCGCGACTGGTACGAGATTCGCAGTTACACGCTCACCGCACAAGGCACTTGCCCGCAATGCGGAACAGCAGTGGCCGGACATTTTGAACAGTTCAAAAAAGCGTTCGGGTCGCGGCGCATCCCCGTCGTGATGAAACCCCATTGATAGCGCCCCTATGTCCTTTGAACCCAAATAGTTCATTAGCATGCGTCATTCCCGCGCAGGCGGGAATCCAGTTGATTAAATAATCCTCGCGTAGCGAGCCAAAAACATGGCCTTGTCCGCTTCGCGGCGCGTTTGTTTAGCTGGATTCCCGCTTTCGCGGGAATGACAGGCCAATGGATTATTTGGGTTGAAGATGGGAGCGGCTATTTTACGATTGTATCGATCGCGATATTCAAGCCTTTGGCGCCCGGCTTAACGATGCCCGTCGAACCTTGCAGGTCGCCGGGTTGGCTAACCGGATTACCGGATTTGGTTATGCGCGCCACCACCTCAATCCTGTTAAAACCGGATAGCTTTGCTTGCGGCTGCATCGCCATGCCGTCATCAAGCGTGAATCGCAGGGGCAAGTCTTTTACCTGCTTGCGCAATACGGCCAGCAGCGTTTTTGAGGCTTCCGCATCGCGTGCAAAGATGAATACGTTATCTTCCGGCGCGGCCTTACCGGCCAATGCAGGACTCAATGAAACCCTGCCGGAGATTGCCGATGCCGGGTTATCCGCCGCTTTCCCGGGAGCTTTCCCGGCTTGCAATTGCGCCGGCCTTTCCTTGCCGCCTTTTTGCATCGCAATAAATTGGCGCGCCTGCTTGATGCCGTCGCGGATCATTTGCAATTCGGAATTATCCTGCGGCAACAAATCGGCCAGCTTCGTCCAGTGCGTGATGGCCGCAGCATAGTCGCCGCGCTCCATCGCCGCAGAACCGGCCAATGCCAGCGCCATGGTGTTGTTGCCGTCCAGTTCCAGCGCCTTGTTGAGAAACCTGGTCGGTTCCCCCAGCAACGACTGGTTGTTGGTCATCGCATAAACGTCCGCATAACTTGCCCATATCTGCGCTTCATCGGGCACCAGTTTGACCAGTTTCCCATAGGCGCGCACCGCATCGGGAAAACGCTGCAACTCGGCATAGGAGCGCGCCAGCACTACCCAGCCGTCCGGGTCTTCCGGCTGCTGTTCCAGTTTCTTTTCCAGCTCCTGCAGCTTGGCTTCGGAGCGGATGACGCCGAAATCTCCTGCCATAACGGCATCCTGTTGCGGCAACAGCGCCTTGGTATTGCCTAGCGTGAGATAGAGCGGCACG
>Ga0209343_10000383_pt1 | contig 61785 bp, 46 predicted proteins | sample RifCSPlowO2_02_FD_184026 | JGI IMG/M metagenome (GOLD analysis project Ga0209343, IMG submission 184026) | Groundwater microbial communities from Rifle, Colorado - Rifle CSP2_plank lowO2_0.2 (SPAdes) (version 2) | ecosystem: Environmental > Aquatic > Deep subsurface > Groundwater | place...
ATAACCATAAATAGATTCATTACAGGGGTCAGGTTGAGATCAGTATCTGAAATAGAATGATGCCTTCTCTTACTGGGTCTGTATGCCACTCTTCCTCCTATTTAAGAGATTGATAAGTTTTACAGAAAACTCATCTATCTCATCTATTAACCTGTGTGCCTTTGCCTGAAGGACAGTATACCCGGCAAGCATGGGTATAGCTACAATAAGACCAAAGGCAGTAGTATAAAGGGCTACAGAGATACCATTGGCAAGAAGGGATGCCTTCTGTGAAGGGTCTGCAACGCCAACGGCTGCAAAGGCCTGAATCAGTCCCTGTATAGTGCCGAGCAGACCTAAAAGGGTTGCTATATTGGCAAGTGTGGAGAGGTAAGAAACCCTCTTATCTATTGCAGGTACTATCTCCAGTGCCTTTTCATCTATTGCATTCTGTATCTCCCTATCTAACACATTGGATACTGAAATGCCAGTATAGAGGATTTTTAAAAGAGGAGAACTGGAATCCTTGCACAGCAGCTTCGCCTTTTCTATATTCCCATCCTCTATAAACTTGCTGACCCTATTCCATAGGGCACGGGCATCTACATTATATCTGAAAAGCAAAACAATCCCACGCTCTACCATTATAGCTATTCCGATAACTGCGGTGCCAAGAATAAAATACATGAATATCCCACCATCTCTAAAAAAACTTGCCAATGTTTCCATATTTACCTCCCTTTTTTATTTTCTATATTCACCTATTTCTTTTGTTCTATCCTCTGGATTTATTTCAAGCTTTGGGTATACAGGTTTTAATATATCATCAACAAAACTTTTTTTGAAGATATTATCCCTCCATAATTTAGACCTTGGTATAATAAAAATAACCCGAGGTCTCTCAATGGTGCCTTCCACCTTTATAACACGCTCTATTACAGCAGGTTCATCTGAATGTCGTGCCCCCTTATCAGCTCCATAGGCAGGGGTAACAATTAACAAAAGAATGACGAATGGCAAATGACAAATGACAAATGATTTACACTTCATTGACCCTCCTTCTTTGCCATTCTCACCTTCACCATCTCTATCCATGATTCAATATCTTTAGTCTTCTCCCCTCCTTTTTCTATATATGCTGTATAACTTTCAAATGCCTTCGCCATATCTCTAAAATAGATTTCATATATTATACCCATATTTTTGTAAGGGGTAGGGTCAGAGCTATCCTTATCCACTATCCTCTGATAAATTTTTAAAGCAGCCTCGTATTCTCCAAGTTTCAAAAGGGTTTGTGCCTGATAAAAGAGTAGCTGTATATTTTCTCCTTCTGTAACCTCCGCTGTCTTAAACGCTTCATGGGCATTTTTGAAATCACCCATTTTATACATCAGGACACCAATATTATAGTGATGAAGTGGCAAATTTAAAGTATCTGTGGACTCTAACTGATGGTAATATTTAATGGATTCCTCCACCTGTCCCATGCTCTGATAAAGATTTGCAATATTAATCATAACAACTGGCAATTTCTCAAAGGAGAGGGCTTTTTTAAAATAATCGATTGCCTCTCTGTTCTTTTCCATCGATATGTGCATAATTCCAAGGGCATTATAAACCATCGCAGGTGGTGCTTTATATTTTAAAGACTTAAGGAGCTCATTTTTAGCCTTCTCCATGTTCTGAAGCTTCATATATATGATTCCCAGATTGTAGTATGCCTCCCATCTGTCTGGTGCAAGAGTTATCCCCTCGTTATAAAGGGCAATTGCACTAATCGGGTCATCCTTTATTAATTGAAATCCATTGTTAAAAAGGGCTGCTGCCTTTTTCCATCTTTCATTCTCACTATTTTTAGCCCTTTTTGGTGTCACCTCTTGAGTCACCACCCCTTTCTCATGTATATCCACCGGTATATTCTCTTCCTTCCGCAAACCTGCACATCCTGATAATAGTAACACGATATAAAAAACAGAAAAAAAGAAAAAGATTTTTAGCCACAGATATACACAGATATACACAGATAAAAAATTTTTTAAAAAAAAGATTTTAGTCAGTGAAAGTCTGTGGCTAAAAATTTTATAATTTCCTATTTTACTGTTTACTATATTTCTGCATTTCATATCCTGCTACCTCTATCATTGCTGGTTCTGGATATATAAAGATAGGTTTCACCTCTTTTAATGTAAATTCCCTTTTATAAAGGGCAGGTCTTAAAGCTTCAAGCCTATCGAGATTCTTCTGCATCCATTCATTATATATTTTGTATTCCCTGCTGATCTGCATACAGCTTTCATAGACCTTAACAGCCTGCTCATCATAGGGATATGCCTTTTCTTCCAGCAGAAAGTTATACTCCTCCATCTCCTCTTTTGTCAAACCAGCGGGTTTTTCTGACTGAAGAATAGAATCTCTGAAATTCTCTAAGGCAATCCCCATCGAAAAGAATATCTCAGGGAGAAGCTCGGATATCCCCAATTTTGCTATACTGGAATAATCCTTAAGGAGATTATTTAAAAGCTCAGACTTCCTCTTCAATGTATCTTCAAAGGGGTGGGTAAGTTTTACATCCATATAAATATTCTGTCTTTCCCCTAAGAGGAGAAGCTCTGTCCTTGTAATGAACTGATTATTTATATTTCCCTTTAATTCTATTAATCTATTCAAAGTCTCCATACCCTCTTTTTTTCTACCCAGTTTAAGTTGAGAATAACCCAGCCTGTATTGTGCCTCTATCTCTTTATCCTGTGGTATCAGCTTATATTCTAAATATCTTTTGAAAAGATCAGATGCCTTATTGTATTCCCTATTTTTTTCATAAAGAATACCCGCCACAAATATGAACCTCTGTAAATCCTTTAAATCGGTTACGAGCAAAGATGCCTCCTCATAAAGCATTGCTGCCTTCAGCGGTTCTCCCTTTTCCAACTTCTTTCCTGCCTCCAGAAGAAGTGATACACCCACCGTAGAATTTGGATAGGACTTTGAAATACTCTCAACCACCCTTTTAAGCTCTTTTATGTTTCCAGTCTGAATATGGATATAGCCCAATTTCATTAATGCCCCTTCGCCAACAGCGGACCCGGGATAGACTGTAAAGGCTTGATTAAATTTTTCAGCAGCTTCATTAAGCCTCCTCATCTTTAGATATCCTTCTCCAATACGAAAGCGAAGCATGGCAAGGGTCTCCCGTAATTCCGGCTCCTTTGACTGAGATATTAGCTTTGAATATATCTCCTCTGCCTCATTGAGTCTATCCTCTGCTAAATAGAATTCCGCAATCTTTTTATAGGCGGATATGGATTCCTTACCCTTGGTCAGGGGCATGAGATTTTCTCTTGCCCAGTTGAATGCACCTGTCCGGGCATACATATCAGATATCATGTAAAGTGATTTTTCCAATACACCACTTAAAGAGATGTCCTTTCTGTAAGCCGTCAATACCCTCACTGCATCCTTTATTGTCTCTCCCCTCTTTTCATCAGCTTCATTAAATACTACAGCGTAGGAGAGAATAGCAGAGTAGGCTATCTCCCCCCTTTTGCTGCCTTCAGGATATAGCCTTGCCGCCCTCTCATACTCCTGCCCTGCCTCATGATATGCCTTTACTGTGAAGAGTGCCTCTGCAAGTAAGAGGTTCATCTCCTTACACTCTGGTGAATTTGGAAAGAGACTTAAGTATAACCTGTATCCTTTTATGGCGAGCTTAAGTTTATTCAAATCACTTTCATTCTTTCCACTATCATGATATATCCTGGAGACATAAGGTATTGTTTTAGAAATAAGGCTATCAATCTTATCCGAACCATGTGGATAGCTCTTCCTGTACCATGCTGTTGTTGAATTATACTGATTCACAAATACCCATTTTGTATTAAGGGCAGATTCCCTATCTCCGATAAATTCATAAAGGATAGCAATCTTTTCATAGATAAAGGGGATATCTGAATTATCCGGGAATATCTCTATAAAAGACTTATAAATATATATAGCCGCCTCATATCTTGTCTGCTGAACAAATGCCTCTCCAAGTTTATTAAGAACCAGAGATGTATACCTTCTCAGTCCCTTGTATTGCACATACTCTGCTACTTGCTCCATGTTATCAAAATGCCCAAGACTCATTATGAGACAGGAGAGTGTCTCCTCCAGCAACCCACCCCCCTTAATTTCACCTTCCCAAGTCCTGTCTATCAAAGACATAAATGTATCTGCTGCCTTTCTAAACTCATCGCTCTTATAATAGACCCAGCCCAGCTTATACAGTGCCTTATCATAAAAGACCGATTTCTGAAAACTCAATACCCTAATGTATGACTCCATTGCCTCTCCCATCTGTCCTGTTTCAAAATAGAATTCACCTATTCTGAAATTAACCTCAGGAAGATAAGCGCTTTTAGAAAAGTTTGTCAGAAGATCTTCAAATACCTTTATAGCTTCATCCCGTTCCCCCTGCTCATAGAGGGCATATCCAAGGGCATAGTAAATTGCATCCCCCTCTTTTTTATAGCTGTATGTATCTTTAATTATCCTAAAGTATTTAATCAGAGATTGATAATCCTGTTCAGGCTGTTTAATCTCTTCTTCTTGCTTCTTGCTTCTTGCTTCTTGATCAAGTAGTGCCTTTTCATATTCCTCAACTTCTTTTTTATATAGTATCTCCTTTGCCTCAAAATAACCCTCAGTAACTTTCAGTATGGTATCAAGGGAAAGCTCCTTATATCCTATAAGATTCATATGATCTTCCCACTCCCTAATCCTTTCTTTTAGAATTCTCTCTTCAAGAGACTCATCTTTTACAATCTTTGACTCCGATTTCTCAATTCCCCTTTTTTCTACAGTTTGACAGGAAGGCAGAAGCAAGAAAAAGATTATTAGCCACAGATTTACACAGACAAAAACAGATAAACACGGATAAAAATTTTTAAAAAAGATGTTAGTTTGTGAAAGTCTGTGGCTAAAGATTTTATTATTTCCCTTTTTCATTCTGCATCCTCTTCTTTTCCTTTTCCATCTCTTTCGCTACTGTTTCGAGTGCTGTGGCAATACGCTCTTTAAAACCCCCCGTATTATATTTTACCGCTAAAAATCTCTCCTTAATATGGTTGTCCAATCTGATAAGGGTCTCATCGAGTCCCATCTCGGTATCCAGAATAATCCTTTGCAGTTCCCCCCTTATCCTTTCCAGTTCCTTAATAGCCTCATATCCTTTTTTTATCCTCTTTTGAAGCAATGGTTCAATTTTTGATAGAGAGTCTTCAGTTGTTATCTTTTTATCCCCCCGTATATTGTCTATGTCTTTTCCAATCATCTCTATTATCATTAGCAGCTTCTTTAAATCTTCAGGCTTATTAAATACCTCCATCTTAGCTATTGGGTCTATTACATCGATAATCGGACATGTAACAGGTGACCTAAGGCATCTCATCGCCTCTTCTACTTCAAGCAAAATAAGCCTGACCATCTTCTCTTCAGTTTCTGTAATATGCCGCTTTATTATCTGATTCCAGCGGTTATAAAAAACTTCTTTACCATAATTGAATAATACCTCATTATGTTTTTCCTTCGTAAGACGTGTTTCTGCCATTTTATTTATAGCAGAGAGGATATTAATTACCCTTTCAATATCCCTTTCAATCTCCTTTGCCATACCTTCCAATCCTTTAATTGTATTCTCTATATAGGTCTCCCTTTCCATAAGCTCCTTCTCCTTCACTATAAAACCCGTTCTCATATTATGAAAAAGCTCGTATTCCTCCAGAAGGTTAAAAAGATCTTTATCATTATTATCACGCAGTGTGGAAAGATAATACTCCTCTTCCTCTTTGCTTGTAGAAGCCGATAAGATACCTGATTTCTCTGTACCTCTGTGTGGCTTTTTTCCACTAAGGATTGAGATAAACCGCTCCCTTATCGATTTATCTTCAATCATCCGATCAAGTCTCTCCTCAGTTGCAGTAAAGGTCTTTGAGAGCATCTGAAAGTGCTCTAACGCTTTCTTAATATTACCCACCTTAAGATAACAATAACCCAGAATTATCTCTGCCTCCTGCTCTATAGAGTCGTATGGAGGAACTGCCTTTATACCCTCAAGAATAGTTATGGCTACATCATAGGAATCCAGTTTTATCAGACTCCATGCCTGTCCTAATAGGGCATTTCTATAAAAATGACTACTATATGGAACCTTTAGAAGCTCATTAATTGCCTCTAAGAAAAGATCCTCCTCAAAAAGCACCTGTCCAAGCATAATATAAACCCTTTCAGATAGCTCTCCTTTTACAGAAGGATGAAGCAGGAGTTCCCTCAAAATTGCCTCTGCATTCTCCGGTTTTTGTTTCCTAACCTCTATCTGGGTAATGGCAATCCTGGCATATGGATAGAATTTATCATCTGGTGAAATCTGTAACAGAGATTGTCTTGCATCCTCCAATCTGTTCAGATGTAAAAGGCTCATCCCTTCAAAATAGTTAATTGCACCCCTGTTATCAAGCTCCATGCTTAAGAATAATCTCTCATATTCATCCATCTGATAAATGGCATCCAGTAACCTGATTATCTCAGACATATCTTTAGGAAGGGATTGAAAGGTAAAGGATGGATAATCACTCCTGTCGTGTAGTCTCTTAATATCTGAAAGTTTAAGAAGGAGAATGACCTTGTCTTTCTCTTTAAAAGGACCGTTAATGAGGTCGTTAGCTATTATAGATGAAGTGAGATAATCGCCTGTAAAATAAAGATAGAATGCCCTCTGATACTGATATTCTCCCTGTGAGAGTATGGTCTTCGAAGCGTCCTCTGCAAAGGCAAACTGGGTAGTTAGAAGGAAGAGACAAGAAAACAAGAAGCAAGACATCTTACCTATTGCCCCTTGTCTTTTTCTTCTAACCTGTAATTTAACATTCATTCAACCCACTCATTATGCTATTGTTTCATTGCCTCTAAAAAGAATACTGCTCATATTCTATTGTTTAAAATCAATCTGTGATACCTGTAAATCTACCTTACCATCCTTCTTTTCAAAGAAGAACTGAACGAAAGTATCTTTCCCCCATGTTATGTTTACAGAAATTATTTCCTCACCCTTGCTGGGCGGTTTATTTCCCTCTACCCAGTAATACACCGCCACCAATCTCCTGTTTCCCTCTCTGACCTCTTTATGGAAAAACTGATGACGTCCACCGTTCCACAGTGCCTCATTTTCAAGAGGTGTATAGAAATGGCTCTCGAGGAGTTTGATACCATCAAGTAACTCTATAGAGATCAGCTTTATTTCACTATTACGATTTACAACAGATATATTCAGGGTGGTGCTGGGAAAATTCCATATATTCTTTTCCAGCTTCTTTAAGGATTCATCAATAGAGATGTATTCGTTATTTAATCTGGTAATCAAATCTCTTATAGACTCCTCCCTTTTCTGGGACTCAGCTTTTACAGGGCAGACATTATTTAAGAAAACTATCAGCAGACTTACGGCTAATCCTGTTATTATTCTCATTTAATTTACTGTATAGAACAAAAACCTAATTGGACACAAATGAACGCAGATTATAAGGATTTGCTGTAAAAAAAACAAAAATCTGTTTTTTTATGCGTAAATCTGCATCCTAAATTTTTATAATTTCCTATACATTAAAAAAATAACACAAAAAGATAAAAAAAGGCAACCAAAAATGCTTCCTAAAATGCAAGTCTTTGAATCTCCTTGACAACCAACCATCTAAAGTTTATATTCTAATCGTATAGGCAATTTCTATAAATCCATATGGATAAAGAACTTAAAATCACCTGTCCTGATTGTGGAATAATTCTTACTGTTGATAGAATAACCGGCAAAATTGTTGAGTCCCGTAAACCGATAATAGAAGAGTCAACAGGAGATAGGTTTGCAGATGCCCTTTTCAAGGTCAAAAAGAACAAGGAAAAACTTTCTGCTACTAAATTTGATGATTTAAAAAGGGAGCAGGAAAAAAAGAAGAAACTATCGGAGGAGATTTTTAAAACTTCTATGGAAGAAGCAAAAAAGAACAAAGATGTTAAACCCTCTGATATTTTTGATATGGATTAATGAATGCAAAAAAATTAAAGGAGGGATGTATTATGAAAAAGTTAAAGGCTATTTTGGGATTTTCCCTTTCAATTTTTATCTTATTTGTAACAGCCTCAAATGTAAATGCAATAACTGCGTGGGGGAGAAAGTATGGGGTAAGCTGTAATGTCTGTCATATTGCAGGTTATAAACTAACATATGCGGGGCAGCAGTTTTTAAGACACGGGCATCAGTTGCCCGGGGCTGAATCAAAAGAGGCAAACATGTCTGACTATTTCTCAATAACAATGAAAATCCGTGCATGGGATAAAAATACCACAGTTCAGCAATCAGGAACTGCAGACGCAATTACGACAAAAAATTCCTTTGAGGCGCATGCATTAAGCGTATATTCAGGTGGTCCCCTTGACAGCGGTTTTACATATTTTACAGAGATGTATCTGCACGAAAATGAACGGAAAAACCCAGCGGAAAATTATGAAGCAACCGAGTCTGATATGGGTGACTGGGCGAGGTCAAAATTGGCAGAGGCTTATCTTCAATACGGATATGAAAAAGATGATTTATATTTCACTGCAAGGGCAGGACGAATAATGCCGTGGCTGATACATCTGCATGGTGGCGGTGCGAGATTAGAATACTCAAGACCATTACCTTTAACTTCAACAGTTGGAGATAACCCTTACCGCCCGTTTTCAAGACAATTTGGTGTAGGTGCCGGTGTCGGCTATGGAGAGCTGTTCTTTGAAGCTGGCGTAGTAAATGGGACAGGAAAATATGAAAATACTGTTGAGATCGGAACTGACAAGGCTAAGGACATATATGCATCCCTTGATTATTCCATTGGGGATAACGGCAGTATGGTTGGATTATATTATTATAATGGCCAGTATCCATTAGATTTATCATATATTCAAAAAGATTTAACTACTTTAAAAAAGGCTGAAACCGCTGATAAATTCAATCAGATAGGTATAATGGGGCAATATGTAGCCGAATATGGCGCTTTAATCGCAGCATATTTTAATGGTTCGGATTCGTATACACCCCTTAATGGAACTTCTGAGACTACATACAAATCTCAAAGCTACTATGCTGAACTTCAGGGCTACTTTAATGATGGTGCCCTTTCACCCTATTTAAGATGGGAGTACTTTGACCCGGATACAGACAAGTCTGACAGCAGTGAAAAGTCAGGACCTGTACTTGGAATCCATTGGAAACCATTTGAGCATGGAAGATTTGTGCTGGAGGCATCAAACTATACTACTGCCAACTCTTCAACCAAAAAGACAATAGAAAGAGATATAACATTAGAGGTGCAGTTTATGTTCTAATGCCCAATCTCCCTCTCCCTCTATAAAAGGGGTGAGGGAGAAAGAGGGACGAATTTTATAGGAGGAACAATGTTTAGTAAAAATGGAGAAACAAAACTAATTCTTTTATGTTCAGTGATTTTTATGCTCCTTGTCTCATTTGCAACTGCCACAGAGGATGGTAAGAAGATTTATGAAAAGAAGTGTACCACATGCCATGGAAAAGAGGGGAAAGGTAATGCAGCACTGTTAAAGACGCTCAAAGTTAATGCATCCCTTCTTGACCTGCTGGACAAAGGGACACTGGAAAAATCGGATGAGGAGCTTATATCCATAATCTCTAAGGGGATAAACAAGATGCCTGCCTATGGAAAAAATTTAAAGGATGAAGAGATAAAGGATGTTATATCCTACATTCGTTCTTTAGTAAAATAGTGCTGACAATGCCTATACCTCCGTTATGCATCGGATACACAAGAAATAAGAAAGAGACACCTAACTGAAATCACATCTTTGCAGTACATACCCTGTTTCTACCGCTCTTTTTTGCATCGTAGAGGGCATCATCTGCCATTTTTATCAACTCAAGTTTATCATTAACATTGTCACTCAATTTTGCTACTCCCATACTGATAGTTACCTTTAATGGCTCTTTTTCTGCTTTGAAGTTATGAGATTCCATAAGTTTTCTTATCTTCTCAGCTATATTAACTGCATTATTAATATTTGTATTGGGTAATATTGTAGCAAATTCCTCTCCGCCATATCGGGCAGGAAAATCTATCTTACGAATATTCTCTTTAATAATAGATGCAACCTCTTTAAGGACACTGTCTCCCTGAAGATGTCCATAGGTATCGTTAATTAATTTAAAATGGTCTATATCCATCACAATCAATGACAAGGCACTATTAGACCTTCTCCCCCTTTCAATCTCCCTATCAAAGACTTCAAGGAAATAACGTTTATTGTAAAGACCTGTAAGACCGTCTGTTATAGATAATTCCTTTGTCTCGTCATATAAAAGCATTAACTTAATAACCATAGAAAAATCATGGGCAAGAAGGTGAATAATATTTTCAGACTCCTGCGTAAAGGTATTCCGCATTACAGCAAAGAAAAATAGATAACCAATGCATTCATTATAGATATTTAATGGGACAATTATTTGCGAGGCTATCTTATTAATCGTCTTATTGTCTATTCCCATACTGCCCCTGATAAAATAAGTTTCACAATCTCTCTCTTTGCTATCCTTAATACCAAAAGTGCATAAATGATTTTTTATCGTATCTATATCTTCATCTGATAAAGGCTGTTTCAAATCAAAATACAGACTCGTCTTATTGGCATTAAGAAGACAGATACATAGACCTGAATAATCAATAAGGCTATTTGCAAGAACTGTAAGCTCTTTCAAAAGGTCATCTCTGCTGTAAATAAAATTAGCGAGGTGCCTTGCCTCATTAGAAAGTGTTGACTCAAAGAGCAGCTTATCGAGAAGTCTATTCACATTAGACTTTATCATCTTCCAATCCGCATCTTTTTTTGAGTCGGTAACATTGATTTTTCTATCCCCGGCCGGTTGAACAATCTTATTCAGAAGTTGATTAACAGCCTCTTTTAAAGGAGATAATTCTGAGCTTTTAACTATATATTGGTCTGCCCCTGCCCGTATTCCCCAGAATCTGTCCTGTCTCTGGTCTAAACTGGTGAGGAGGATTATAGGAATATGGACAGTCTTTTTGTCATTTTTCAAGAGTCTGCACAACTGGTAGCCATTTAACTCCGGCATCATTATATCTGAAATAATAAGGTCTGGTTTATCTGAAAACGCCCTGCTGACACCCTCCAATCCGTCGCTGGCAGTTATAACTTCAAATCCTTCCTTTTCAAATGCCATCTGGAGACTAACGAGCTGTGTCCTGCTATCATCAACAATCAATATCTGTTTACCATCCATATAGCTACCTGTTTTTTACCTATTTTCCGTTTTTCCAATTTTATTTTGCATTTCCCATCCTGATTAATTAGTGTGAATTAATCAATTTTTTGTTATGCCCCATTTATTTATCTCTCTGGGAATCTCTTCTACAGAACATACCTTCGTTGATGCACCATTTTCAATTGCTGCCTTCGGCATACCAAAGATGGCTGAACTCGCCTCGTTCTGGGAAATTGTCACCCCCCCTGCCTTTCTGATTGCCATCATACCATTTGCACCGTCATTGCCCATGCCTGTCAACACAATCCCCAGACATTTATCCTTATACGCTAAAGCTGCTGACTCCATCAAAAAGTTAATAGAAGGCCTATGTCCTAAAATTGGAGGCGTATTACTTAAAAACAATTTTCTATGTTTGGTTATTCCAAGGTGATGATAATCAGGGGCAAAATAGACAAAACCTTTTCGGATATCTTCGTTATCTTTTCCTACTTTTATCTTCAGCTGACAATTCTTCTGCAACCATTCAATAAGCCCATTTACAAAACCATATGCAATATGTTGAGTAATAACTATGGGAAAAGGAAAGAGGAGAGAAATTTCTTTGAGAATATAGTTTAGCACCGGCGGACCTCCGGTTGAGGCACCTATAACCAGAACTCCATCCTGTGATTTTTCGCCAGCATTTTTTATATTATTATCTTTTTTAAAAGGGATATCTGCCTTTTTCTTCCTTTTATCTATGGAGATATCCAAATATTTACTGATTCTTTTAAAAGGACGGAACTTGGCTACCGTTTTAACACCCCTGATAAGTTCCTCCCCGATTATCTGGAGGGGAACTCCTTCTTTCTGTCTTGGTTTTTCTATGACATCAAGGGCCCCTGCCTTTAAGGCATTAAAACCTATATCAAGTTCACTTTTAACCAGAGAGCTTACAACCAATATGGAAGTGGGTATATTTTCCATAATATATTCAGTCGCCTCAAGGCCATTCATAACAGGCATATGTATATCCATAGTAATTACATCAGGTCTCAGGAGCTTTGTCTTCTCAATACATTCACGACCATCTTTTGCCAATCCAACGACCTGTATCTCTGAATCAGAATTCAGTATCATCTTTATAAATTCTGAAGATAGCTTTGAATCTTCTGTAATCAATACCCTTATCATATCAACCTCTTTATCGTCTCAAGAAGATTAGACTGGTCAAAGGAACTCTTGACAATATATGCATCAGCCCCTACTTCTATCCCCTTTTTTTTATCCTCCATTGATTCAAGAGCTGTAACAAGGATAACAGGAATATGTTTATATTTTTCGCTCTGCTTTATCTCTTCTGTCAATTCCAATCCATTCATGTTAGGCATCTGAACATCGCTGACGATAATATCAAAATCCCTGTTTTGAAGTTTTAAAAGGGCATCCTGCCCATCAACAGCCATTTCAACATAATATCCATAAGATTCAATAATATTCTTTTCAAGGGTTCTTGTCATAAGAGAATCATCAACTACCAGAACTGACAATTCTTTTTCTATTTCTTCCCTCTTTCCCCTCTTCTTCGGTGAGGCTATTCCCCTTAGTTGAACGGTATTAATTATATCGGTAACATTAAGGACAGGGGCAATATTGCCATCACGCATAATTGTTACACCTGATACATTCCTGACCCTTCTCATATAATTCCCAAGTCCTTTAATAAGTATCTTCTCTTCGCCCATAAATTTTTCTATACCAAGGGCTGCAAGGTTTTCTCCAGACCTCAAAACAACAACAGGTCTTTTTACATCAGTATAATCCCCGCCTTCCTCTTCAGGAATCTCAAGTACTGAGGATAAACGAACATATGGGATAAATGAGTTAAAATAATGCAATGCCGGAAAACCTTCAACAATCGGTAAGTCATCTTCTGATATACTGATTATCCTCTCCACCATAGCTACAGGCAGAAAATATATCCCGTCAGAAACTGATATCTTAAGGGATTGAGTTGTGCTTAATGTCAGAGGAATTGTCATTGCAAATGTGGTCCCTTTGTTTTTTACAATTTCTATATCTATAGTCCCATTCAGCTTTTCAATATTATCCTTAACCACATCCATCCCAACACCCCTTCCAGAAATATCCGTAATAATATCACTGGTAGAAAAACCCTGATGAAAAATGATATTCAGTATCTGCCTTTCTTTCATCAGGCTGAGTTCTCTTTCAGAGTAAAGCCCCTTTTTGATAGCAGATGTTTTTATCTTTTCTATATCAATCCCTTTACCATCATCTGAAATCTTAATAAGGGCATTATTCCCTTTATAAGAAACATCTACACGGATAGTCCCTTCCTCTCTCTTTCCGAGTTTGACCCTCTCCTCAGGTATTTCAATTCCATGGTCAATGCAATTCCGAATTACATGCATCAGAGGGTCCTTAATTTCTTCAAGTATAAATTTATCCAACTCAACATCCTCTCCTGAGACCTTTAATTTTATCCTCTTCTTTAAAGAGGCTGAGAGGTCTCTCACCATCCTCGGGAACAGGTCCAGAACAGTCTTTATGGGGAAGATTCTCGTCTTCTTCACATCATCCTGTAGTTTTTCTATTATATTGGATAACTGCCGGTAATCATCATAAAATGTCCTGTAGAGCGATTCAATCCGTTCAGATATAAAAGAAAACTTCTCTCTTAACTGGGAGGTGTGATTATTATCTGCAGGGAATTTATCTATATCCAGCCTTTTATGACCGCCCCCTTTCTTAATAATCCTGCCCAGTGTATTAAAGTCCTCAATTATAGACTGAATATCCATAAGACGCTGGTGTGCCCTCAATGTCATAATTATCAATTCGCTGGTTTGCTCCATAAGATTGTCAAGCTTTTCAAAACTAATTCTCACGGTGCCTTTTTGCTGGGTGGTTCCGTGGAGGGGGGGTATTTTATTTCCGGCAGGTGTTGTCCCAATGTTTAAGGTCTTTGGCTTTTTTACATCTCCATCTTCTGATTTTTTGAGAGAGGTTATTAAAGAATCTATAGAAGAGAGGACACCTTTGAAATCAGGAGTGGTCTTAGTCTCTCCTCCTGTTTCTATCTGGTCTATAAAGGTCTTTATGAAATCAGCTCCTCTAAGTAGTGTGGTAATCACACCAGAGGTAATCTGAATCCTTTTATCTAAAATCCCCTCTACAGCACGTTCTATAGAAAATGAAATGTCCCCCATATCTTTATGCTTTATAATTCTGGCACTCCCCTTAAGGGCGTGTGCCTGTTCGTAGGCATTCTCTATCTCCTTTCTATCGTCAGGGTTCTTTTCAATTTTAACTAAACTATCTATCAGCATTTGAATTGCATCATCTGTCTCCTGCAAAAAGAGGTTGACATCCCTGTCACCACCCGAGTCTTCAAAAGATTCAGTGGATTTTTTCACATCAGAATCTGCCCCTTGATTTTCTGACTGTATATTATGTATATGACCTTCTGAAACCTCTGTTAATTGATTAAGAAGCAGGGGAATCCCTGTCTCTCCTTCTTCTACACCGGTTTTAGAAATCCTGTTGACAATCAATCCTACAGTATCAAGGCTCTTCAAAATGAGGCTGATAATTTCACGGGAAAGGGGTATTTCATTTTTCTTTATTTTTCCAAGGATGGTCTCCATCTTATGAGCTATATTTTCAATGGAGGTAAAACCTAACATCCTTGCTGCACCTTTCAGGCTGTGTACCTCACGAAAGACCTCTTCAATCAGACCTGATTGGTCAGGATTTTCGTCAAGGGAGATAAGACCTGAATTTAATTTCTGGATGTGTTCATCACACTCTATTTTGAAAATCCCGAAAAGCCTGTTAAAATCCTCTCTGCTTAAATCCATTTTCCTCTCCTGACATCTGATTCAATCATACATCACTTTCAGAATCCATACCCTCATCCATAAGCTCCTCCGTCTCCTTCTGAATCTCACGCCTCATTTTTCTTCTATCTACAAGTTTTTGGAGCTGCTGAATGATAACGATATAATCCTTGGTAGCAGTACTTGACTCATGCATACCCCTGTTAATCTGAACCATAGCCTGCTCTACCTGCTCGGTTGCAGACGATTCCTGACGGGATGCAATGGCAATTTCATTTGCAGCCTCGGCTGTGGATTTTATTGTATTTATAGCATTATTGATTGTTGAACCTGCCTCCATAACATGATTTACCCCGATATCCACCTTTTTCCCACCTTCTTCAGTAGTCATAACCGTAGTGTTGACAGAGTCCTGAATATCATGAATCAGAGAGGCAATTTTTTCTGTTGCCTTTTTACTCTGGTCTGAAAGAGAGCGAACCTCGGAGGCAACAACAGCAAACCCCCTCCCCTGCTCACCTGCCTTTGCAGCCTCAATCGCAGCATTTACGGCAAGCATATCAGTTTTGTTGGCAATATCCTCAACTACATTAATGATTGCCCCAATCTGATTGGTCTTTTCGCTGAGGGTCAAAACATTTTCTGCAATATCTGTTACCTTCTTTTTTATCAAATTCATCTCGGAGATGCTATTCTCAACTGCCTTCTGTCCCTCGTAAGTTACAGAAAGTGCCTCATTGGCTTGACTTGATAATGATTCTGCCCTCGCACTGATTTGTTTGGATGATACATTCAATTCTTCAATAGCTGCGGTAATCTGGTTAACTGCTGTTGCCTGCTGAGAGGTAATTTTATCCTGGTTATCCGCCGCATTTGATATCTTGAAGATTGCCCTTGTCAAGGGTTTTATTATTTCCCTGTTTATCAAAATATTCATAATAATACCAACCAAAACTATAACAATAAATACTGAAACAACCGCCCACAGAATACTACTCCTTATGTTATTAACTAATTCCCTCTTGGAAATTGATATCTGAAGGATGCCGCGAACAGGGTTTTTATCATAATCATGACATGCATCACAACGTTCATCCTTAATAATTGGAATAAGCCTTGTATTAACAGGCTCACCATTCATCTCTTCCTCATAGGATACCTCAATTTTACTATCTATCACTTTCTTAAGTCTCTGGATATTCTCTTCCTCAAATTCTTTTGGGGGCTCAGAAACAGCCTTCCGTGGAAATGTCTCACTTCCAAGATATTTATTGACATCATTAACAGTCTCATTATCAATAAATGCCTCTACACCGCTTTTGCGGAAAATTCTTATTTTCTTGAGGCCGGGAGTATTTCTAACCTCGGCAAGCCAATCCCTGACAATTTCTGCATTGCCTGATACCATTATAACCTTAACCCCCTTGGAGATTGCAGAAGAGAGAAAATCTACTTTACCCTCTTCAATCCTTTTCATATCTCTGATATTGCCTTTAATAGAAAAAACAGATATGATGCCAAGCCCGATAGCGAGGGTTAATGTTATAATAACCATTAGCTGCCGCTGCACCTTATTTTTACTGAAATATGAAGATAATTTCATAATTTTCCTCCCTTTAAACCTCCTCATTTATAATCAATCTTTCATCATTAAGAAGTCCTTCAGTGTCTATTATTAAAAGAGGGGTATTATTGACACTTGCCTCATATTTTATAATTTTATTTTTATCCTGAAAAAATGATGAAACAGGTTTAACACCATCAACGGACAATTCAATAAGACTGTCAAATCTATCTATTACAACACCTGCCCTGTTGTTTAAATGTTCAAGAATGAGAATTTTATGCGGCAAACCTTTAGTGAATTTTGAGTCCTCATTACTGCCCATATCTTTCTGCAGCTTAAATAAAACATTCAGATTTATAATGCTCAAAATGGTTCCTCTGTAATTTATCAATCCAGAGAGGACAGGTGAAGTGCAGGGGATTCTGGTAATAATATCATATTCATACACCTCCTTAAGATACTTTACCTCTATACCAAATAGTTCACCTGCCACATAAAAAGAGATAAACTTCAACAGGGTTTTATCATCCCTATAATCTGCTTTGGCAAGACTTAACTTCTCGGCACGCTCCTTAAATATCCTCTCCTTCTCATCCTTTGAGACTTCCCTGATGGAGTTGGATTTTTTTTGGAGTTCTTCTGCCCTTTTTCTGAATTTTATCCAAATAGTGTCATCCAATATCTGCATGGCAAACATCAAGCCCCAGTAATTCTTCCCTTTCTTTGAGGGTTAGAATGTTATCCAAATTCAAAACGACAGTTAACTGTTTATCAACCTGAACTGCCGCATACATATATTTGACATCAATTCCATTTAACATTTCGGGCGGAGGTATAAACTGGTCTTCATATACATCTATAACATATAAAACCCTGTCAACAATGAGTCCTGTTATGGTGTCATGAAAATTCACAATAATGACTGTATCATTAAGTTCATCTGACTTGCTTTTCAATCCAATACGCTTTCTTAAATCTACCACAGGGACAGCGGCTCCCCTTAAATTAATAATTCCACGGATAAAAGAGGGGAGATTTGCAAGTGGAGTAATATATGGCAATGGTATAATCTCTTCAACATTCTTTACATCAAGGGAATAGCGGGCATTTTCTAAAAGGAATACAATGAGATTCATGCTGTTCTGACCCTAAGTTCCACTAAGCCTAAAAGGGCTCCAACTGTTAAATCCTCAGGCTGAAAAATGATTTCATCCGCCTTCTTTGAACCCAGCATATCTCTTACGATATTATAATACTTCTCTGCCTGTGTCCTGAGTCGTTTTAACATATAAATATTGCCCAAAACAAAGTAGCCAATAATGAAGTTCTGGTCTATGTAGATAGCCTTTTTTATATCACTCTCTGCCTCATTAAGCTCCCCCTTTGCTAAATGTATTAATGAAAGGGTATAATATGGTTCTTTATAAAGGGGATTAATCTTAATAGAACGTTCTGCCCAGGCAAGTGCCTCCTCAAAATATCCCCTGTTAGCTGCAATATAAGAAAGCATCCATGATGCCCTTATATTAGAGGAATTAATATCAAGAATCCTCAAAAAATACTCTATAGCCTGTTCATATTTTTTTTCATTATAATATCTTATTGCCTCGCTGAACAATTCCGTCTCTTCACTATTGATTTTGCGATGTTCATTAAAAGATAGATTTTTTTGCCCTGATAAACCATTTTTTTCTTTCACCAATTTTATAAAATCATCTTTTTTGACAGAACTTTTTCCTTTACCACCCCCTAAAGATAAAGGTTTAGAGACGAGGGATATGCGATTATCAGGTACTTCCTTCCCATTTTTCTGATAAACTATTGCCTGGGGGAAAACCCTTGGCTTGAATAAGGCATAATTTTCAGAGGAGTGCTCGGCATGTCCAACAATCAGATACCCGCCAGGTTCCAGCACATTATGAAACTTATTGGCAAGCCTTATGGTTGTTTCTTTTTCAAAATATATTGTTACATTCCTGCACATAATAAGGTCAAATTTTCTGTTCTCTTTTCCAGAATCTGGTGGATAATCCGAGATAAGGTTATTTCCAACAAATTTAACAAAGGGCTTATATTCCTCTTTGATTTTATATTTATCTCCCTTTTTGATGAAACAGTTATTAATAATATCTGTATCTACTCCCCTGAATGACCATTTTTTATATTCCCCCTTCATTGCCCTTTGAAGGACATTCTCATCTATATCAGAGGCAATGATAAATACCTTCCATGTTTCAATTTGAGGGATAAGTTTTTTAAGCAGAATGGCAATTGAATAAGGTTCTTCACCTGTTGAACAGCCAGCACTCCAGATGGATAGTGTTCTTGAGGTGGTAGCTTCTCTTGAAATTAATTCTGGTAAAATACATTTTTTCAGTAAATCAAAGTGCGGTTTCTCTCTAAAAAAGAATGTCTCCCTCGTTATCAACAAAGAAGTCAGCTTCCTCAAATGCCCCTCTCCCCTCTTTGAACGAAGGTAAAGCATATAGGCACCAAAATCAATATTTTTAGAATCTAAAAAATTGGAAATTATGAGTTTTTCTATTGAAAAAAACTTTGATTCTGGAAAAAAGAGGCCTGTCCTCTCTTGAATAAAATCACGAAGTGAAAGGAGATTATCTTTAGTGATAATTTTATTTAACATTCTATGTTTAGTTAATTCACACTGAAAAGTGACATTTTTTTCACCGTACACCAAATAATCAGAATCGGGGCAAAAAATAGCCTATTTTTGCATTTCCATATAATTTACCCCATAAAGACAGGTAAGTCAAAATATTTTTAGAATGGGAGACTTATACAACTATTTGACTTTGCTGAAATTTTATGATATTTTCCTTTAAAAACTGGGAGGGGATATGAGTACCTTTAAGGACCAACTGTTTCAGGAGTATGCCACAAAGGGTCTTGACAGACTCCGTTCAGAACTTCGCAATAAATATAAACCTAAAAAGGAGAATCGTTTTGATTACAAAAACATTACCTATGAAATCGGGGCAATAAAGACATGCAGGGAAGGCTTAGAGTTTGAGATAAGTTCCAAGATACCTCTCGAACTGCTTTCACCTAATACATCCAAGAAAAAATACTTCAATTATGTAAAAGATATCATGCTTAAAAAGGATAAAACTCCTTTAACGGTTAATATGGAAAACATTGTTACAACCTTAAGCGAGAACGAAAAAAAAGAGAGGGACTATGTAAAACTGACATATATATATTCTGAGGATGAACTCTACAATAGCGATGAAATTACAAAAAATGTAGAGAGGTTGAAGAAAAACCCTGCAGGTATTCCGGCTATCTCTGGCGTAACAACTATATTTGGAAAACTTGTTCTCGTATCCATTGAAGAAACAATTTATAAAAATGCAAAAGAGAATATAAACTCTTTCATAGATGCAAATGAGGAGGCAAGGAAAAAATACTGTAGTTAATTCACACTGAAAAATGACATTTTTCAGTATCAACTAGTTAATTTTTGTGCTTTGATTCTGCTTCTTACTCTTCTCCCTTTCTACTCATATTTCCTATGGAAGGAAGAAATGTTTTTATAGCTAAACAAATATTGTTCTGAAAAGACAGAGATTTTAAATTTTAATTTGGATTTTTTTATGGGCAAGATAAACTACTTAAGAAAAAGAATAGACAGGATTGATAAAGATATCCTGAAGCTATTAAACATCAGGGCTGAGATTGCCATGTTAATTGGAGAGGAAAAATCAAGGGTAAAAAGTAATTTTCATGTTCCTGATAGAGAGAGGGAGATAATAGAACATCTCACCAGAATAAACAGGGGACCGTTTCCGAATGATTCTTTAAAATCTGTATACAGAGAGATATTATCTGCAACCCTTTCGCTGGAACGTCCTTTGACTATTTCATACCTTGGACCGGAGGCTACCTTTACACATTTAGCAGCTATAAACCAATTTGGCTCATCTGCAGTATATGTCCCTATGGACAGATTGGATATGGTCTTCTCGGAGGTGGAAGCAGGCAGAACCGATTATGGTATCGTCCCGATTGAAAATTCAATGGAGGGGGTTGTAACATATACTCTCGACCTCTTCATGGATTCCAATGTGAATATATGCGGAGAGATACTCCTTGAAATAAACCATTATTTGATGTCAAATTGTAAAAATATAAGGGATATAAAAAAAATATATTCCCATCCTCAACCCCTTGCCCAATGCAGATTATGGCTTGAAAAAAATCTTCCCGGTATTCCTTATTACGACGCACCAAGCACCTCAAAGGCAGCAAAAATGGCTGCCGGCGAAAAAAGGGCTGCCGCAATAGCCAGCGAGGCAGCAGCAGGACTTTATGGACTTAATATACTGGCAAAAAAAATAGAAGATAGCAGGGGCAATTATACCCGCTTCCTGATTATTGGTAAGACAAAAAGGAAGAAGAGCGGAAACGACAAGACATCAATACTTGTATCAATAAAAGACAGAGTTGGGGCACTTAGCCATCTCCTTGACCCATTTGCAAAAAACAAAATAAATCTGACAAAGATAGAATCAAGACCCCTTAGGAAAAGGGCGTGGGAGTATGTTTTCTATATAGACTTTGAGGGGCATATAGAGGATAAAGGGGTTATGAGGACAATAGAAAAACTTAAAAAGGAAGTTTTGTTTTTAAAGACACTCGGCTCTTATCCTAAATGGAGTTAAAAATACCGGAACATATAAAAAACCTTATCCCCTATGAACCGGGTAAACCCTTAGAGGAACTTGAGAGGGAATTGGGGATAAAAAACTCCATCAAGCTGGCATCCAATGAAAATCCTATCGGACCTTCACCAGAAGCACTCAGGGCAATAGAAAAGATATTGCCCAATATCCACCGTTATCCTGACGGCAGTGGATTTTACCTTAAAAAGACAATTGCTGAATACTTTAATCTGCGACCGCAGAATATAATCCTCGGCAACGGCTCAAATGAGATTATAGAGCTGTCGGTCAGGACATTTCTGAATCCCGGAGATGAAATTGTGATGGCTGACCAGTCGTTCATTGTCTATCAAATTGTCACCCAATCTGCCAATTGCAAGGGGATAATCGTTCCATTGAGAGATTTCACCCACGACCTTGATAGAATGGCTGACGCAGTTACTGAAAAGACCCGAATGGTATTTATATCCAATCCCAATAATCCTACAGGAACAGCAGTGGGTACAAAAGATGTAGAGAGGTTTATGGGAAGGTTAAGGGATGACATAGTTGTTATATTTGATGAGGCATATTATGAATATGTGGAGAGAAAAGATTTTCCTGATACTTTAAAATATGTAAGGGAAGGTAAAAATGTAATAGTATTACGGACATTCTCAAAGATATATGGAATGGCGGGTCTCCGCATTGGTTACGGATTTGCAAGGGATAAATTAGTTGGCTATATGAACAGAGTTCGGCAGCCCTTCAATGTAAATTCTCTGGCACAGATTGGTGCTGTGGCGGCACTGAAAGATAAAAGTCATTTAGAGGGGAGCAGGGAGGTTAATAGAAAAGGAAAGGAATATTTATATGGAGAGTTTAAAAAGCTTGGGTTAAATTATGTCTCAACAGAGGCAAATTTTATTTTAGTTAAAGCTGGGAATGGACGGAAAATTTATAACAGACTTTTAAAAAAAGGGGTAATAATCAGATCTTTGGATGGATATAAATTTCCTGATTATATAAGGGTTACAATAGGATTGCCTGATGAGAATAAGAGGTTCATAGAGGCACTAAAAGAGAAAATATGACTATCCATTCTAATTCAGACATCATTTCTAAATTCAGCTCAATCTCAAAGATAGCAGGCATCATCACCTCTCTCACTGGGTGCGAATCCTTGATAGTATCGCAATGATAAAGAAAGGGAGGAAATATAATGTGGTCTAAAGAGCATACAAAAAGAGTGTCGGAAAGTATGGGGAACTCAGCGAACAAAGAGGCGAGAAAATGTCATTGCGGGACGAAGCCGAAGCAATCTCTAAAAGCGAGATTCCTCGCTTATCTCGGAATAACAAGCGAGGAACAATATGGAGGACATTATGGCTATTAATTCTTTCATAATTAAAACGGCTGAACTTCTTGATAAAGAAAATATAACCATTAGTCCATTGAGCGGACTGGACGCTTTAGGCATTTAACTTAATGAAATGAAAAACAGAACTGACATGGGGACGATATGGATAGAAGGGCTTGATGAAAAGGATAAGGGGCAGGTTGTCATCAGGGTGCATTCTGAAATGGTGAAACTGCATCGCCTGCCGGAAGTTGCCAAAATACTCGTTGAGAAAACCATACCTGTATTGGAAGATAATTTGGAAGGTGATTATCCTTATAATATAAACCTGAATACCATGATATTTGAACCTGATATAAACGAACCCGAGGATGCCCCTACAAAGACGAGAAAAAAGATGCTTTGGTCAAATATAGGCTGGAGCAGGCAAAAGAGGAAGGGATAGTTTATATCTGATTCTTTCCCCGCCTGAATTAAAAAAAGAGGCGAGGGGGGAGATAAGGAAGTTGGGGAGGGTGTATGAAAAAGGAAAGCAATAATAAATGGTGAAGAAATTGAAATTTCCACAGGCAATTATCATTGATGCTTCTGCTGGTTCCGGGAAGACCCATGCTCTGACTCAGAGATTTATCCGGCTTATCCTTTCCCGCCATATCCCCTACAATGACCTGACAAACATTCTGGCAATTACCTTCACCAATAATGCCGCCAGGGAAATGAAACAGAGGATTCTGGGAACTTTGAAGAAACTTGCCCTGAATGAAGAGTGTGTGGAAAAAAAACAGATATGTGAGCTGGTTAATTTAAAACCAGAGGAAATAGTAAGGGGTGCAGGGCAGGCAGTTGAAGCAATCATTGAGCGGTATTCAGATTTTCATGTCCAGACCATTGATAGCTTTATGAGAAGGATTTTATCTGCATCAACCCTTGAACTTGATTTACCTATGGATAATGAAATCACGGAATCTTACCGTCCCCTGATAAATTCTGCTATTCCCTTACTGATAGACTCAGTGGGAGAGGGAGCAACCCCCTATCCCCATCTGTTAAGAGGGATTTCTCTGAAAGAGGTCAAAGAATTTCTGGATTTCTTAACTCAAGAAGCAGAGACCTTTCCCTGGAATCCTGAAGATACCATACGGAGAGAATTTGAAAGTTTCTTAAGAGAAGAAGGGAAGATTCTTGAGGAGATTGCTTTTGAAGATAAATGGTCGTTAACAATGAAAAAGTTTGAAGATGTTTGTCAGATTTATAAAAAAGTGGTGGAGAATGGATTGGAAGACAAGATTAAAGATAAGACTAAGGAAGCAATTAAGAATAAAGATATAAAAGAACTCATCATAAACTTCAATAAAGAAAATCTCTGGTTTGATGGAAGGAAAAAATCCGGCTTGAATGAGACTTACCCTGACATGGAAAAGTCTCTCTTACCGATTGTTGAAGAAATGACTGAGTTATTTTCTTTATCAAAATATTCTCATTACAGTCCGCTCTATCAAGAATTTAAAAAATGTCTTGATAAGGTTAAAAGAAGGGCGGGAATACTCCACTTTGATGACATAAATAAAAAACTGTCTCAATATTTGCAGGAAAATGGGATTGTCCCGGAGGTTTTCTTTAGACTTGGTGACCGTCTCTATCATTTTCTCCTTGATGAATTTCAGGACACTGATAGGGTGCAGTGGGAAAATATAAGACCTCTTCTGGAGGAGGCATATTCAAAGGGCGGCTCTCTTTATGCGGTAGGTGATATGAAGCAGGCAGTTTATATGTTTAGAAAAGCAGATTACAGGATAATGAGGGAAATAGTAGATGGGATAAAATCAAAAAGTAAAGAGGTTCTATCACCCAGCGTTGCTGAAAATGCAGAGGTGATTCCATTAATGGAGAACTACCGCAGCGGCGGGGTAATTTTAGATTATGTTGATGATATTTTTAAAAATAAGCTAAAAAATAAAATTGGTGATGAGGATATTCTAAAGGAGGACCGAACCGGTTTAACAAATTATAGTCAGGCAGTTCTGAAAGAAAAAAAGGGGGCTGGTTATGTAAAGGCAATTGAGGTGGCGGTGGATGAAGATGAAGCCCGGGAAAAGGGAGTCCTCAGAGGAATTCTGGATGATGTTCTATCGAGATATCCGAATAGTAAAGTGGCGATTCTGTGCAGGAGAAACAGGGAAGTGGAGGAGATTGTCGGCTGGCTTACTGAATGGCAGATACCTGCAGCCTCTTTCAGTTCCCTTGATATCCGAAAAAGAAAAATCATCAGGGAAATAATCAGTCTCCTCCAGTTTCTTGATTCACCGATTGATAATCTTAAGTTTGCTGAGTTTATTACCGGTGAGATATTTATGGCAGCGGTTAAGTCTTCAGGCTTGTCCCCGAATGTTTTTATCGGGGGAAGGAGGCTTGAGCTAAGTGATATTTTTGAATTGCTTTTCCAGAGGGTAGAAGAAGGCAGAAGGGATTACCTTTATATCTGGTTTAAAGAACATCACCCTGACCTGTGGCAATCTTTATTTGAAGACCTCTTTAACAAGGTTGGTTATCTCCCCCTTTATGAGCTTGTTTCCCTTATTTATAGAACCTTTAAAGTTTTTGAAAAATTTTCTGGCGAAAGTGCTTTTCTCGTCCGATTTCTGGAGTCTATTGGTAGTGTGGAAGGAAGAGGGATGAATAACATCAAGGATTTTCTGGAAATAGTTTCCGAAGATGATGGCGAGTCAATTCTTGAGGTTTTCCTGCCTGATTATATTAATGCGGTTAAGGTGATGACCTTTCATAAAGCAAAAGGACTGGGATTTCCTGTGGTGATTAATATGATTTACGATGGTGGGCAGGGACGGAAGGATTCCAGATATTTTGAAAAGGATAGGGAAAAGATAAGGATTCATTACATAGTCAAAGATTTTTGTGATAAATCTTCAAAACTTGCCGGGCTTTATAGCGAAAAAGAGCTGGATGAAAGGATTCAAGACCTTAATCTGCTATATGTGGCTAATACCCGTGCAAAGAAAGAATTATACAATGTAATTATTCATAAAAAGAGGCCCACCAGATACTTAAAAGAATTATTTGATAATTTTGAAAATGGCAAAAAAGAGAAGGAAGAAAGAGGAGAGTCTATCCCAGATAAAGACATTCTGGGACAGGAAGAGCCGAGAGGTATCATAATCCCGGATAGAGAATCATTTCAGTTCAGAGAAGAAGGGGAGGCATGGTCTATTGAGCGGATTGAAGAGACACGAAGAGGCGAATTTTTCCATGAGATTTTATCCCGGATTACCTTTGAAGATGAAAAAGATATTGAAGAGATTATTAAGAATATCTCAACCACCAAAAAGGAAAAATATGATGAGGAGAAGGTAGGGAAGATAATAATTGAATTCCTAAGCCTTGAGGATGTCAGAAAATGGTTTAAAAAACAGCCCAACCGTCAGATTCTCAGAGAAGTAGAATATGTTGATGAAGATGGTTCGCTGTATCGCATGGACAGGCTGGTGATTGACCCTGAGAGAATAACTGTAATTGATTTTAAAACCGGTGAGGAATTACCGTTCCCGGATAAAGAGCTTCCGGGACAGGCTTATCGGAAGCAGATTAAAAAATATATGAAGTTATTGGAAAAACTTTATCCGCAAAAAGAGTGCAAGGGGTATCTGGCATTTATTGAGACGAAGTACTCAGAGGAAGTGCAGTGAAAAATTTAATCCTCTCCCCATCTCTTGACCTGATTGAATTTACGGGTAATATTCTTCTTGAAGACAAAGAAAGTCTTTGTCAAAATCTGATTATTTTTCCCGGCAAAAGACCTGCCTCCTTTTTGAGAAAATATCTATCTGAAAAGTTAAAATTACCCTTTGAATCACCCCGTATCTTCTCAATTGATGAATTTATTGATTTTGCCTACCAATCACTTACACTGCCTGATAGAAAGATAGATGATATTGATGGAATCTCTCTCCTTTTCAAACTGAACCAGCAGGAAATATTAATCGGAAAGGAGGGTTTAACCCTTGATGATTTTCTGCCATGGGGATTAAAGATATTTTCTGATTTTGAAGAGATGCATATAGAAAAGATAAAACCGGAACAAATAAAAGGGATAGAGATAGTTGCCGAGGATAAGATACCTGCAAATATTAAGGAAAAACTTGGTAAATTATCTGTCCTATATACCTCCTTTTATGATTATCTTTTCAGTCATAACCTTTCCACGAGGGCTATGAGATACAGAAAAGCGGCTGAAGATGTGAAAAAAATAGATATCACTCCCTTTAAAGGGGTACTGTTTATTGGTTTTTTTGCCTTAACCAAATCCGAAATAATACTTTTTAAGGAGTTAAAGAATTATGACAAGGTCAACTTTATTTTTCAGAAAGGGCATAACATCGAGAGAATCATTTCTGCATTAGAAATAGAAGTAGAGGAAAAGGAATCTCCTCCTCAGGGACCGACTATTCAATTCCATAAGGCTATGGATATTCACGGTGAGATATTTGCCCTCAACCAAGTATTAAGCCAGAAGAAGAATTTTGATAGTAAAGATTTAATTGTCCTGCCTCTATCGGATACTCTCTTTCCCCTTCTTCAGCAGACATTAGGGTTTGCCAAAGAATATAATATCTCCCTCGGTTACCCTCTCTTTAGAACACAGGTTTATGGGGTGGTGGAAAAATTGAGTCGTCTGCTTACAACAAAAGAAGGCGATAACTACTTTCTACCTGACTATTTATCCTTTGTCCTGCATCCCTATGTGAAGAATATCCGCCTTGGTCCAGCCAGTTATCTGTCCAGAATCATTTTTCATACCATTGAGGAACAGGCAAAATCACTAAAAAAAACCTTCATCCTGCTGGAAGAGATAGAGGAAAACAGTAATATTATTAATGACTGCCTTAGAAAAATAACTGGCTTAAATGACTACATTGCTGAACCTGAAATTAAAGGGCATCTAAAAAATATTCATCAGGTAATGATTAGACCCTTTGAAAAGATAGAAGACATTGGAGATTTCTGCGATAAACTCCTTAAGTTTTTTTCCTTTATTTCCATGAACAGTTCGGCCAATTTGCACCCCTACACTGTGCCTTTTATTGAAATAATATTAAAGGTTCTGCATGAATTAAAGACCTCAGAACTTAAAAATGAAAGATTTAAAGAGGTAGACAGTTATTTCCATCTTCTGAGGAATTATATTCAGCAAATCAATTATCCCTTTACAGGCACACCGGTAAAAGGACTCCAGGTTCTTGGCTTTCTGGAAACAAGAAATCTTAAGTTTGATAGTGTCTATTTTCTCGATGTTAACGAAGGAATAATCCCGGCAATCAGAAAAGAAGATACGATTTTGCCGTATATAGTGAGAAAGACGCTCGGATTACCTACCCATGAGGAGAGAGAAAAGATTTCCTCCTACTATTTTGAGACACTGATTGCCGGAGCAAAAGAAGTACATATTTTTTATGTTGAAAGTGCTGATAAAGAAAAAAGCAGGTTTGTCGAAAGATTAATCTGGAGATTACAAAAGGAGAAAAAGACACTGGACTTACCGAAGATTGATGAGACTTTTTTTGAAGTCAATTTTGCCCAAACCAATCCACAAGAAGTTAAGAAAAGTGATCATCTGATTAAATATATTCAGGACAAACTTATCTTTTCTCCTACCGGGCTGGACACCTATCTTCACTGCCCTCTTGACTTTTATTATAAGGAAGTTTTGAAATTAGAGGAAAAAGAAGATATAAGTGATGATTTAGACCGGAGGGATATCGGAAAGATTGTTCATAAAGTTCTTCAGAAATTTTTTAACCAGAAAATAGGGGAAAAGCTAATAATCAAAGAGAAAGATTATCAAAATATTGAGGGGATTGTTGAAGAGGAGGTTTATCCTCATTCAGATAGAGGACCGATTTATCTGATAAAGCTGCAGATTAAGAAAAGAATGAGAGATGTCCTGGAGTATCATGAGAAACATTGCAAAGAGACGATGATCCTCAAATGTGAAGATAAAGTTAAAGTCGAAGTTAATATACCATGTGAAAAGAAAGTTAGATTAAAGGGAAAAATTGATCGTGTTGAGCGGCGGGGAGAAGAGACTTTTATTGTGGATTATAAAACCGGTAAACAAGCATATATGCCTGATTATGAAAAGTTCATCAATTCTTCCCGTCAGGAGTGGCATAAAACTCTTAAATCTGTTCAACTCCCTTTTTATCTGCTTCTATATAGACAGAAAAACAAAGATATTCCGATAGAGAAAATAAATAGCTCCTTGCTCCTTTTAGGGGGGAAAAGTATAGAAGAAAAACAGTTACTTGATGAAACTTGTCCTCGAATCCCCGATAAAAATATTCGAGAACAAGTGTTTTCATCGGGGAAGGGAAAGAAAAAACAAAAGGAATTGCCCTCCAGAAAAGAGATTTTAGAAGGATATCAGAAGGCAATCTTTACCCTGATTGATGAGATATTAAATCCTGTTGTTTCTTTTACTCCTGCCCCTGAACCGGAAAAAAAATGTCTTCTCTGTGCCTTCCGCGTTATCTGTGGACATCAATGGCTGGTCAAGGAATGGTAAAGAAAATGAATTACCCCGCCATGAACAGGCTGTCTGATAATTCGTTTTTGCCTTTTAAAATATTTGTAGAATCTCACCAGGAATACTGCTAAACTTATTTATCAGAGCATCTTTTCAGGTATTTTTATCTCCTTCTTAAAACTATTTTACCTTTTGAGGGTTATTTCTGAAAACTTATTCTGGATAAATGTGATGAGTATATATTTTAAAACAATAATTATAATCGGTGTGGGGCTTATCGGCGGCTCTTTTGCAAGGGTATGCAAGAAAAAAGGGCTTACTGACAGGATTATTGGCTTTGGCAGAGGTGAAGAGAATTTAAAGAGGGCAGTAGAGCTTAATGTTATAGACTCATACGCTTTAAATATTGGTGATGCTGTCAGAGATTCGGATTTCATATTACTTGCAGCACCTGTATCAGCCATTATAGAGATTGCAAGGGATATGATACCCTATCTTAAAAAGGGGGCTATTGTTACTGATGCCGGGAGTGTTAAGGGTGAGATTGTCCGCAAAATAGATAAGATATTGCCTGAAGGAATATTTTTTGTTGGTGCCCATCCGATTGCAGGGACAGAAAAGTCAGGAGTTGAAGCCTCATTTGCAGAGCTATTTGAAGGCTCAAGATGTGTAATAACCCCCACTTCAAAGACAGACCCTGCTGCCCTTGAAAAGGTAAAGGAGATATGGAAGGAGACAGGCTCAGAGGTGATATTGATGGATGCCGATAAGCATGATAGATACCTTGCTGCTGTCAGTCATCTGCCTCATGCTGTTGCCTATGCACTTGTAAATGCAGTTGGCAATCTTGAGGAGAGGGAGAAGGGGATTCTGTCCCTCTCTGCCGGAGGGTTCAGAGATTTTACGAGGATTGCGGCAAGCCATCCTGCCATGTGGAGAGATATATTTTTGATGAATAAAAGGGAAATAGTAGAAATGATAAATATTTTTAAGTCAACATTGGAGAATATTAAAGAGGCAATTGTTAATGGCGATGGTGGAAAACTGAAAAGAGAGTTTGAAAAGGCAAGGGAGATAAAATTTAAAATTCAAAATTCAAAATTTCAAATTCCGAATCTTCAATCTTCAATCTTCAATCTTCAATCTATAATCGTTGCCATTGATGGTCCTGCAGGATCGGGTAAAAGTACAATAGCAAAGATGATGGCAGAGAAACTTAAATTCAGATATATAGATACGGGGGCGATGTACAGGACAGTGGCACTAAAGGCGATTAAAAACAATATACCTCTGACTGATGAGAAAAGAGTATCTGATATAGCAAAGACTATTGAAATAGAGTTTCAGGTAAACAACAATAATCAGAGTATATATATGGATGGGGAGAATGTCACCTTAAAAATACGGGATGAAAACATTGGAAAAGGGGCATCAATTGTATCTGCCTATTCAGACGTGAGAAATGCAATGTTGCTAAAACAGAGAGAGATGGGCAAGTCAGGTGGGATAGTAATGGAAGGTAGAGATATAGGAACTGTAGTATTCCCGGATGCCCACATAAAATTCTTTCTTGATGCCTCTGTTGAGGAGAGGGGGAGGAGAAGATTTATAGAATTGAAAGAAAAGGGAGAAAAAGTAACACTTGATAAAATAATTACTGATATAAAGAAGAGGGATAAAAATGATACATCCCGCAACCTTGCACCACTAAAAAGGTCTGATGATTCTATAGTTATTGATACAACAGGAATTTCTATTGACGGGGTTGTAAAAAATATGTTACAAATAATAGATAAGGGCTTCAGAGTTAGGAGTCAGGGGGTTAACTTCTAAACTCTTAAACTCATGAACTCTTAAACTTAATTAGGGGAGGTTTTTACACAAAAATGGAAAAAGAGATGCCTGTAGATTTAAGTGATGATAATGACATAGATGTTGAAAATGCACCAACTGTGGATGAGGAGATAGAGAGGTTATATGCAGATACCCTGAAAGGTTTTAAAGAGGGTGAAATTGTAAAAGGGCATATTGTGAAAATTGACCAGGATTCAGTTGTGGTAGATATAGGATTTAAGTCGGAAGGCAGAATATTAAAAAGCGAATTCCCGAATCATGGCAGGAATTTAAAGATTGGAGATGAAATAACTGTATCCCTCGAAAGGGTAGAGAATAAAGATGGGCAGGTTGTCCTTTCTAAAGAGAAGGCAGATAAGGTAAGGGTATGGGATGATATAATAAAAGCCTATCGCAATAACGAGCCTATGGAGGGAACTGTTGTAGCCAGAATAAAAGGGGGGCTGACAATTGATATTGGTTTAAAGGCATTTCTTCCAGGGTCGCAGATTGACCTGAAGCCCATTAGAAATCTGGATAGTCTTATAGGGCAGAAATTCAGAATGAGAATTATAAAGTTGGATAAAAAAAAGGGGAATATTGTTCTATCACGCCGCATCTTATTAGATGAGGAAAGAAAGGTATCAAGAGATAATATTCTTTCTACTCTTGAAGAGGGTAAAATTATTGAAGGAACTGTAAAGAATATAACTGAATATGGCGCCTTTATTGACCTTGGGGGTATAGATGGGTTGCTTCATATAACTGATATGTCCTGGGGGAGAGTAAGTCATCCATCAGAAATCTTTGCAGTGGGTGATAAAGCCAAGGTAATGATACTAAAGTTTGACAGAAATAATCAAAAGGTGTCTCTGGGATATAAACAGATTACTCCAGACCCCTGGGCAAAGATAGAAGAAAAATATGCTGTCGGGGTAAAGGTGAGGGGTAAGGTGGTCAGCATCACCGACTATGGTGCATTTATTGAATTAGAAAATGGAATAGAAGGACTTATTCATGTGTCTGAACTGTCATGGAATAAATATTTAAAACATCCATCAAAAATTGTTGCTATAGGCGATACAGCAGAAGCAGTGGTTTTAAATATTGACAAGGAAAAAAAGAAAATCTCATTAAGTATGAAACAGGTTGAATCCAACCCATGGATAACTGTAGAAGAAAAATATGCTGTGGGAGCCATTGTTGAGGGTAAGATTAGAAATCTCACAGATTTTGGTGCCTTTGTTGAACTTGAGGAAGGGATTGATGGTCTAATCCACATATCTGATTTTTCCTGGACCCAAAAGATTAAACACCCCTCCGAGATACTAAAAAAGAGAGATAAGATTAAAGCGGTTGTATTAAGTGTGGATAAAGAAAATGAGAGACTTGCACTGGGTATCAAGCAGCTTACCCCTGACCCATGGGAAGTGGTATCTGAAAAATACAGGATTGGAATGGATGTAAAAGGAAGGATAGTTAAAGTTACAAATTTTGGTGCTTTTGCAGAACTTGAAAACGGTATAGAAGGGCTCATTCATATATCTCAGTTAAATTCAAAAAAGATAAAAGACCCGACAGAGGCGGTTTCAGTAGGAGATGAGATAAATGCAAAAGTGATAAAGGTGGATATCCCAAATAAAAGAATAGCTCTCAGTATCAAAGCTTACAACGAAGGACTGGATAACTTTGAAGGGATAGATATACCTGAAATTGAAGGGATTGAATAGTCAATTTAAAATGGATATCTGGAGGAAAAAACCTTTTTTGAAAAGCCTCATTACCCTCGGCATTGTAACTTTTCTGTTATTTTCTGCAGTATGGTGGATAAGTTCCTTTATCATAAAGGAGGATGGGGACTTTGCTCATAGAGGTAAATTAGCCCTCGTAAGAATTGAAGGGGTAATTACTGAATCTGATGATATCACCAAGCAGATAAAAAAATATCGTGAAGACCCTGCCGTTAAAGGTATTATCCTTCGCATTGACAGTCCGGGCGGGGCTGTTGGTCCATCACAAGAGATATATAAGGAAGTTTTAAAAACAACAGGAGAAAAAAAAGTGATAGCCTCAATGGGTGGCTTGGCAGCTTCAGGCGGATACTACATAGCATGTGCCACAAATAGAATATTTGCCAATCCCGGTACAATAACAGGGAGCATAGGCGTAATAATGGCATTTTCCAATATTGAAGATCTAATGAAAAAGATAGGGTTAAAAACTGTCATAATCAAAAGCGGCAAACATAAAGATATAGGCTCACCGGTAAAGGAATTGACAGATGAGGAAAGAAAGATACTTCAGGATGTATCAGATGATATACACGGACAATTTATTGAGGCAGTTGCAAAAGGCAGAAGTCTTAATATAGAATCTGTAAAAGAACTGGCAGATGGAAGAATCTTTTCCGGAAAACAGGCAAAAGAGGCAAAACTTGTTGATGAACTGGGGACACTGGAAGATGCTATTTCTTATGCAGCAAAATTGACAGATATTAAAGGAAAGCCCAAAATTCTTCAGGAGAGAAAGGAAAAAAGCTTTTTACTGAGGCTTCTAAAGGGGGATTTTTCATCTTTAATCCCTTCTCCTTTAGATACTAAATTTTTGGGTGCCCAATATATATGGCAGTATTAGGGATTGAAGATTGACTATTTAAGATTGAAGATTTATATTTGATTAAATTCAATAGGCAATCGTCAATCGTAAATTGAGAGAGGGGGGTTTGTTATGACAAAAGCTGAATTAGCAGAAGAGATATCAGTAAAGATAAATCTTTCAAAAAAGGATACCGAGCAGATAATAAGTATAATATTTGAAAGCATAATAAATGCCCTCAGTAAAGGAGATAAAGTAGAATTGAGGGGCTTTGGCAGTTTCAGAATAAGACATAGAAGTTCAAGAGATGGGAGAAATCCAAAAACCGGTTTAAAGGTTAAAGTTCCTTCTAAAAAGGTGCCTTTTTTTAGGGCAGGAAAAGAATTGAAGGAAAATGTAAACAATATATCAGGTAACCAACTGATTAAATAGCATAAAATCATAATACTATAAAAACAAATGTGATATTGGAAACAGTGGATGTTTTACTCGCTAAACACACCCATTCTTCTGAATTTTCTCTTCCTCTGAAAAACCAAACTTTTTGAGGAAATTGATAAAAGCTCTTTCAAGTGTCTTCTCAAAACCCTCCTTAATATTGAAGCAGTGGCTTCAATGTTTTTGTGGGCACCTCCGAGTGGTTCCTTTACTATCTCATCTATCACACTCAATTTAAAAAGGTCATCAGCAGTAAGACACAGTGATTCTGCCGCCTCTTCAACTTTTTTACAATCCTCCCATAATATTGCAGCACATCCTTCAGGAGAGATTACAGAATATACAGAGTTCTCAAGCATCAGGACTCTATCCCCTACCCCCAATGCCAACGCACCGCCGCTACCACCCTCACCTATAATCACGGCTATTATGGGTACAGACAGATTAGACATCTCAAGGAGATTTCTTGCTATAGCCTCAGCCTGTCCTCTCTCCTCTGCACCAATACCCGGGTAGGCACCAGGTGTATCCAGTAATGTTATAATAGGTTTTCCAAATTTCTCTGCAAGTTGCATAAGACGAAGAGCCTTTCTATACCCTTCGGGTTGAGGCATGCCAAAGTTTCTGTACATCTTTTCTTTAAGTTCTCTCCCCTTCTGATGACCTATAATAAATACACTCCATTCTTCCAATCTGGCTATGCCACCAATAATAGAATGACAATCTCCAAAATGTCTGTCACCATGTAATTCTACAAAATCCTTACACATAAGATTTATATAATCCATAGCATAAGGACGGGCCGGGTGTCTTGCCAGTTGTGTCCTCTGCCATCGGGTAAGTTTTGAAAGCAGGTGTTTCTTAAGACGATTTGCCTTTTTGTGTAAACGCCTTATCTCTCTTGAGAAATCTATGCCATTATTCTTTGAGATATCCTTAAGTTCGGCTATCTTTTTCTCAAGCTCAATTATCGGTTCTTCAAAATCTAAATATTGTCCGGCCATAAAATAATAAATAATGAATTATGAATTAAGAATGAAGAATTATGTTAGAGGTTTTTGTTTATAACTCATAATTTGTAATTTCTGATTCTTTCTCCTACTCAAAATATACTGCATCTTCACCAACAATCCCCCCAATTTCTTTAATCAGAAAATCTGATGGATTAACCTGAAAGGTTTTATCTGCCTCTATGTTTATCTGGCTTTTGTCAGGGAAAAATAAATGCAAAAAAATATTATTCTTGCCCTTATTTGATAATAAAATTTCCTTCAGACGGATTAATATATCCTTATCAAGTCCAACTGCCTGAAGATTTATATGCACTCTTGAAGATAACCTTTCGCTTATATTTGAAAGAGGAAATATCTCTCTGGTAATTATTTTTATAGAATCTTCTTCGGCACTAATATTCCCTCTAATCCAGATAGGGTCATCCCCTTCTATAAGATTTGCCGATGTTTTATATATGTCTGGAAATACTATTATCTCGGTTGAGCCATGGAGGTCTTCAAGTGTGGCAAATGCCATTTTATCACCCTTTTTAGTGAGCTGAGTTTTATACTTATTTATAACCCCTGCAATACTTATCTCTCTCCCATTCCCAATATTCTGAAGGCTCTGGGTATTAGCATTTGTAAAATGTTTTATTTCCTTTTCAAACTTGGAGAGGGGATGTCCTGAGATATAAAAACCGAGGGTCTCCTTTTCAAAGGATAAGAGTTCCTTCTCTGTCCATTTAATCTCGGATTTTAAGTTATCATTTACAGATTGCACGGTTTCAACCGAACCCATATCAAACATAATATACTGCCCCATTTCCCTGTCTCTTTGAACAACCTGGGCATTATTCATAACCCTATCAAGATTATTCATCATCCTTGCCCTATACTCTTGCGGGGAAGAATTTACAGAACTTGCAAATCCATCAAAAGCCCCGCATTTTATAAGGCTCTCTATTACTTTTCTATTCACAGCCCTTAGATCTACATTATCACAAAAGTCAGGGAATAAACAAAATGCCCCTCTTTTTTCTCTTATTTTTAATATTGACTCTACGGCACTGGTTCCTACATTTTTAACTGCCGTAAGACCAAAGCGAATACTCCCCTTAATAACCCCTCTCTTCCTATCCTCCAACTCAAGGGGATTTAAAGTGGCGGTCTCGTCATACCCTACCGTAAAATCTCTGAAACTTTCATTTATATCAGGAGGGAGAACTTTTATCCCCATATCCTTGCACTCGGATATATATTGTATTACCTTATCCATATCGCCAATTTCGCTTGTGAGGAGTGATGCCATAAACTCCAATGGATAATGTGCCTTTAAATAGGCGGTCTGATAGGCAACAAGGGCATATGCAGCACTGTGAGATTTATTAAATCCATAACCTGCAAAATGCTCCATCAGGTCAAATATCTTATCTGCTTTATCCTTAGATATATTATTGGCTGATGCACCTTTTACAAATCTCTCTCTCTGCTGTGCCATTTTTTCTGGCTCCTTTTTACCCATTGCCCTCCTGAGTGTATCTGCTGTACCCATACTAAAACCTGCAAGAACACCTGCAATATTCATGACCTGTTCCTGATAGAGAATGACACCATAAGTTTCTTTTAAAATATCGTCCAGTTGTGGGATTATATTCTTTATAGGCACTGTCCCATGTTTTCTCTTAATGAAGTCATCCACCATGCCGCTGCCAAGAGGTCCCGGGCGATACAGTGCTACAGTAGCTATAATATCTTCAAAGACCTCTGGCTTTAATTTTCTCAATATATCTCTTACACCAGAGCCCTCAAGTTGAAATACACCAAGGGTGCGTGCTTCACTCAAAAGTCTGTAGGTTTCCTTATCATTCAGCGGTATATTTTCTATGTTGAAATTACTTTCATGCTTTTTTCTTACGAGGTCCTCTGTATTCCTTATAACTGTAAGTGTAGACAGTCCAAGAAAATCCATTTTCAGAAGGCCTAATTTTTCTATATCATTCATTGGATACTGGGTCATCACCTCACCTTTGTTTCCCCTGTAAAGAGGGAGAAATTCAGTAAGAGGGGCAGGCGATATAACAATTCCAGCTGCATGAGTAGAGGCGTGTCTTGGAAGCCCTTCAAGTCTTTTAGCGATATCCAGAAGTGTCTTCACCCCTTTGTCCTTTTTTTCAATCTCACCAAACCTCGCTTCTTCTTTTATTGCTCTATCCAGATTAATATTGGGTATATTAGGAACCAGCTTTGCAATCCTATCTACCTCACTATATGACATTCCCAATGCCCTTCCAACATCTCTTATAACACCCTTTGCATTCATGCTTCCAAAGGTTATTATCTGGGCAACATTTCCATATTTTTGTGTAACATATTCTATTACCTCATCCCTTCGCTTCTCACAGAAATCTATATCTATGTCAGGCATGCTTATTCTTTCAGGATTTAAAAATCTTTCAAATAATAAACCGTATTTTATCGGGTCAATGTCAGTAATCCGTAAGGTATAGGCAACAAGACTTCCAGCGGCAGAACCTCTTCCCGGACCTACAGGTATCCCCTTTTTACGGGCATAGTCTATGAAGTCCCAGACAACAAGGAAATATCCAGAATAACCCATAGCCTTTATTGTCTTCAGTTCTTCCTCAAGTCTGCTGAAATATAACCTTCTTATTTTCTCACCTTCCTTAATTTCCCTTTCCAATATTTTTTTAAGCCTTTTTTCCAAACCATGGACAGCCATATCATGAAGATAGCTGTCAAGTGTGGAATCAGGAGGGACATCATAGTGAGGAAGGCAAATCTGATTAAAATTCATATCAAGATTACATCTCTCTGCTATCTCCATTGTATTTGAAATAGCCTCAGGAATCTCTTTAAAAAGAAGTTTCATTTCCTGAGGGGGCTTGAAATAAAACTGGTCAGTTGAAAATTTCATCCGCTTCTGGTCATTAATTGTCTTTCCAGTCTGTATACACAAGAGAACCTCATGGGCATTAACATCACTTTTATCCATGTAATGACAATCATTGGTAGCAACCATAGGTATGGAGAGCTTACGGGATATATCTATCATATGCCTGTTAATATCCTTCTGTTCAGGCATATTCTGGTCCTGAATCTCAAGATAAAATCTTCTATCCCCCATTACTTCCTTGTAAAATGAGGCTACCTTATGGGCATCCTCAATCTGCCCCTTGATGAGGAACCTTTGAATTTCTCCCTTCATACAACTGCTTAAAGCAATAAGTCCGTCGGCATGCTTTGAAAGGAGTTCTTTATCTATGCGGGGTCTGTAATAAAAACCTTCAAGATAACCAGCACTAACAAGGAATATCAAGTTTTTATATCCTGCAGCATTTTTCACCAACAGGATAAGATGATTGGAACTGTCCGCTATCCCCTCTTCGGAAGATTTTTCAAATCTGCTCTTTGATGCAACATAGACCTCACAACCTATTATAGGTTTGATACCATATTTTCTGGCAGTCTGATAGAAATCTATGGCACCAAACATATTGCCATGGTCTGTTATAGCGAGTGAGGGCATTTTATATTCGTTTGCCCTCTCAAATAACTTCTCAAGGCGGATGGCACCATCAAGCAGGCTATACTGGGTGTGAAGGTGTAAATGGATAAAATCAGAATGCTGCAAAATTAATATTCCTCCTCCCTTTCAATTTCAAAAGGAAACTCATCTTCTTCATCTAACTTAAATTCACCCTCATCTGTCTTTGCCACCTCTTCTACCTCTGGAATGGTCTCTTCCAATGACTCTTCTTCAGGAGGTGCCGTCACTTTAGGAACTGAAGTCTGAATGGGCTTATATTCACGACGGGGGCTATTTGACTGGTCAGCCTTGCATTTTGGACATATTGCCTTTGGTTTGTTCAGGTCATAAAATTTACATCCACATTTAAAACACTGATATCTCTTACCATAATTAATTTTTTTCATAAATCCCCCCTAACTCTATTCCCACTCAATAGTACTTGGCGGTTTTGAACTTATATCATAGACCACTCTATTTATCCCCTTTACCTCATTAATTATACGATTTGAGATATTCCCAAGTAAATCATAAGGCAGCTTTACCCAGTCTGCTGTCATCCCATCTGTACTTGTTACAGCCCGCAATCCAATTACATTTTCATAGGTCCTCTCATCCCCCATTACACCTACCGTCTTGATGGGTAAAAGCACTGCAAAGGACTGCCATATCTTTCTGTAAACCCTTGCCTTTTTTATCTCTTCAAGGACAATAGCATCTGCTTCCCTTAATAAGTTAAGCCTCTCCCTTGTAATCTCTCCTAAAACCCGTATAGCAAGTCCGGGTCCCGGAAATGGCTGTCGCCATAGGACTTCATCAGGGAGGTCTAATTCCTTTCCAAGCAACCTGACCTCATCCTTAAACAATTCCCTCAATGGCTCAATAAGTTCAAATTCCATTTCGGTAGGAAGCCCCCCTACATTATGATGGGTCTTTATAGTAGCTGAAGGTCCCTTAACAGATGTACTCTCAATTACATCAGGATAAAGGGTTCCCTGAGCAAGAAAATCGAACCCCCCTACCCTATTTGATTCTTCCTCAAATACAGCAATAAACTCTCTGCCTATAATCTTCCTTTTCTCCTCAGGGTCACTTATACCCTCTAACTTATTTAAAAACCTGTCTTCTGCCTCTGCATAAATCAAATTTATATGAAAATTATCTCTGAATGTGGATAAAACCTTCTCTGCCTCTCCCTTTCTCAAAAGCCCATTATTCACAAAAATACAGGTAAGTCTGTCACCTATAGCCAGATGAACAAGGACAGCCGTAACTGATGAATCAACACCTCCGCTTAAGGCACACATTACCTTCTTTCCGCCTACCTTTTTTCTAATACTCTTTATTGAATACTCTGCAAAAGATGCCATTGTCCAGACAGGTGAACAATGACAAATATCATAAAGAAAATTTTTTATAATTTCCATTCCATCTGGTGTATGAACCACCTCAGGATGGAATTGCAAACCAAAGAGATTTAGATTGTTACTCTTCATTACAGCAACAGGAGAGTTATCAGTGTGGGCAATACTTACAAATCCTGCCGGCATTTTTTCAATCTTGTCACCATGGCTCATCCAGACTATTACTGTTCCACCCTCCCCTATTCCCTTAAAAATATCAGAATCGTCATCAATTATAAGCTCCACCTTCCCATATTCCCGCTTAACGGACTTAGATACCTCCCCACCAAGGATATATGTCATTAACTGCATACCATAGCATATACCAAGCACAGGGATGCCAAGCTCAAAAATTTTCTTATCTATAAGAGGTGCCTTTGACATATAAACACTCGATGGTCCCCCCGATAATATTAATCCTTTGGGTTTCTCCTTCTTAATCCTCTCAATTCCCTCATTAAAAGGGATTATTTCACAATAGACCTTGCACTCCCTAACCCTCCTCGCAATCAACTGGGTATACTGAGAGCCAAAATCAAGAATCAATATCTTTTCCTGATGAATTTCTTTCATGAGTTACAATAATAGCAAACATAAAAATTATTTCAAGTAAAAATTATAAGAGCGGAATTTTGACTATTTTAATTAAAATATGTTATTCTTTAAACAGTAGATACTGAAAAATGACTTTTTTGAACGACTTTTTCCGGTGGATTATAAAAATTTTTTCTTACACCGCAATTTTCTTTTGTTCCATAGTGTAATAATTTCAAATAAAAGAGCACGACCCAGCTCCACTGTGTGCCCGAAATTAACGGAAGTGAAAAAATATCATTTTCCAGTGTGAATTAAATAATAGACAATTAGATAACCATTAGCTCTATATTCCACAGAGAAAAGGGTAATTAGTTGGAGGTGTTATATGCCAATATATGAATACAAATGTTCAAAATGTAATAGCAAATTTGAAATTATGCACCTGTCATCAAAAATAGAAGGTGCATCCTGTCCTAAATGCGGGTCTAATAAAACTGAAAAGCTTATGTCGTCCTTTGCAGCAGTGGGCTCTTCATCCGCTTCAGATTCCTGCGATACGGGAACCTGTAGTTATCCCCCTTCTGACGGTTACCCACCATGTGGCGGAGGGAGTTGTGGAATGATGTAAGCACAGTTAAAATTATTTTTAAATCCCTCCTTTTATCTCTGTGGCTTTATAATCACCTTGATGGACTCCTGTGCCTTTGCAACGAGTTGAAACCCAAGCCCTGTCTCTAATAAACTCAGACGATGGGTTATCATATCTTTTACCTCTAACCGATGGACCTTTAACAATTCAATCGCCCTAATAATATCCGATGGTGCCCCTGCATAAGAGGTAGTCATTGTTATCCCATCCCGCCAGATGTCCCATAGTGGGATTGGCATATTAATACCTTGTTCTACAGGTGCAAAAAACAGAATTGTGCCTCCCCTCTCTGCCGATTGTAATGCCTGTGTCATTGCACTTGTTGCCCCTGCGCATACTATTACCAAATCTGCAAACCTGCCGTCATTTGTCTCTCTGAGACGGGCGGGGACATTATCTTTTGCATTAATTACAGAATCTGCACCAAATTTCTTTGCACAATTCAATCTGTAATTATTAATATCAGTTGCAATAACCCGTCCTGCGCCGAGGGCACAGGTCAGCTTTATAAAAAGGAGACCTGAAATGCCACTGCCTATAATAAGCACACTCTGTCCTTCTTTAAAGTGAGAACGGTTTAATCCCCGAATTGCACATGCCAGAGGCTCAGTAAATGTTCCTTCTTCAAAAGAGAGTTCATCGGGCAGTAGAAATATACCACGGTCAACATTGATTTCTGGCACACGGATATACTCTGAAAAGCCACCCGGGTCAAAATTTGTATTGCGAAGGGTATCGCAAACCGAATGATTTCCATTCAGGCAATAGTAACAGATATTGCATGGGACATGGTGGGATACGATGACTCTATCGCCTTTTTTATAGCCTTTTACACCGTCTCCAATCTCAGCAATTTCACCTGCAACCTCGTGTCCAAGGACTAAAGGAGCCTTCTTGATGCGATACCACTCCATCACATCACTACCGCAGATTCCACTTGCAATAACCTTTACAAGGAGTTCCCCTTTTGATATTTTTGGGATAGGTCTCTCTTCAATTCTTATGTCTTTATTATTATGGTAAACTGCAACTCTCATGGAAAGGTAGGGTTAGTTCCCTGAATGAACCCCCGACTGAATCTATCAGGGGCTGTTCTGGGAACAGCTACTATAAATTTATTTTTTTTTCTTTTCACTTTCGTATATCTTATTTGCCTCTTTTGCTGAGGCATTTTCGTGGATAACGGCACGGATTGCCTTAATCATAGCAACGGGATGTTGATTCTGCCAGATATTTCTTCCAAGGTTTACACCTATTGCACCTCTTTGCATACCGTCATGTACAAATTCCAAAACCTCAAGCTCTGTATCCGTCTTCGGTCCGCCTGCTATGACAACAGGGACAGGACATCCGTTTACCACCTTATCAAAATTTTCGCACCAATATGTCTTTACGACCTTTGCACCGAGTTCGGCGGCGATACGACAGCAAAGGGCGAGGTAACGGGCATCACGTTTTTCCAATTCCTTGCCAACTGCTGTAACTGCCATTACCGGAATTCCATATTCCTCAGCCTCATTTACAAGGTTTGACAGGTTCATGAGGGTTTGATGTTCATAATCACTGCCGATAAATACAGATAGACCCACTGCAGATGCATTAAGCCTGACTGCCTCTTTTATAGAAGTTGTAATGCCTTCATTGGCAAGGTCCTTACCCACAACACTTGTGCCTCCTGATACCCTCAAGATAATAGGAACACTGTTGTCAGGAGGGACACATGAGCGTAATACCCCTCTTGTAACAAAAAGTGCATCACTGTATTGGAGAAGGGGTTTAATTGTTTCTCCCGGTTTCTCCAATTTTGAAGTTGGACCAAGAAAATATCCATGGTCAATAGGCATGAACAGGCAATGCCCATCAGATTTAATCAGTTGAGATAAACGGTTTTTCATTCCCCAATCCATAAATAAACCTCCTTTAAAATTTATACTCTGAAAATTAAAACATAAACAAGATTTATATGTCAATTAAATTAGCAAGTTAATGGGGTCAGGTCTTTACTTTTACTATTTATTATTTACAATCCGGCTTATTGTCGTATAATACAGCCCAAGATAATCGGCAACCTCTTTCTGGCTGTAGCCATATTTATTAACCGCTTTTTTTATATGTGTGTTCCTATTTCTTTTATTCAACAACATTTCTCTTATAAAGATTTCTTTAAGTGCAGGTCTGTTTATGTATCTCTGACTCTTTGGTATTTCTTTGATGTCCTCATGTCCTTTTATATATCCAGTTAGTTTTTCTACAAACTTATCACTCCCAAGGATGCTCTGACCTTTCACATCTTCCCATATCCCCTTCTCTCCTATCTTCGCTCCTACAAATTCCTTGTATCTCTTTTCTGCTGTCCTTTTCTGTTTTGCAAACTGACCTAATATCCACTCTGTTGTTAAACAAGGATGTGACTTGTCTTTCCCCACTGTTGCACGGTAATTGCTCCACTTCCAATCCTCAACATTCTTTACGGCTTTTGCCCGCACAGGGTTTAAAACTACATACCGGCAAACCTCAAGTAAATGACTCTCTTTCTGTATGAGTATTGCCTTGTATCTGCCCTGAAATATATGACCTGTCCGCTCATGTCTCTTATTGAATGTTTGAGTATATAATCCGTTTAACTGCCTCATCCCCTTTGAGAGATTGCCATCCGGGGTTTCTATAATAAGATGGTAATGATTATCCATCAGGCAATAAGCATGGCATATCCAGTTGTATCTTTGATTTACCTTATGAAGTGTGGAAAGAAAGACATTGCGGTCTGCATCGTCTTTAAAGATAGGCTTTCTTTCATTGCCTCTTGAGGTAAGATGATACACAGCCCCATTGTATTCAATTCTCAATGGTCTTGCCATGAAATATATTATACATACCTAAAACATAATAGCAAGATTAAAGACCTGACCCCAGCTTGCAGTTTGCTCTTGATTTTATAGTTTATTTATTGCAAAATCTTTGAATGGATTTGTTCAATGGAGAGCTTGAAGATATAAAGGGGAAGATGACCCCTCTTGCAGACAGAATGAGACCCTCTACCCTGAAAGATTTTGTCGGACAGCAGCATCTGATAGGTGAAGGGAAACCCTTAAGAAAATTGATAGAAAGGGATAGTGTTGGCTCTATAATATTTTGGGGACCTCCTGGTTCTGGAAAGACTACACTTGCAAGGGTTATTGCAAATACAACAAAGAGAAGGTTTGAAGAATTAAGTGCAGTAAATGCAGGTGTCGCAGATTTAAGAAGTGCCATCAATATTGCACAGATGGAACTTCAGGTTAAAAAGATAAGAACAATTCTTTTTATAGACGAGGTTCACAGATTTAATAAGGCACAGCAAGATGCAGTTCTCCCCTTTGTAGAAAAGGGTATAGTTACGCTCATAGGCTCTACAACGGAAAACCCATCTTTTGAGGTAATCCCTGCCCTACGCTCCAGATGTCAGATATTCAGGCTTGAATATTTATCCTATGAGGATATTGAGTCAATCCTCCGGAGAACGATTAATGATAGAGAAAAAGGGCTTGATAAATATAAACTCAATATAGAACCTGACGCCCTTCACAATATAACAATACAGGCAAATGGCGATGCAAGGTTTGCACTGAATGCACTTGAGGCTGCAACTTTCTCATCAGAACCAGACAGCGGAGGCAAGAGAAAGATTGATATAAAAATTGTAGAAGATGTGTTGCAGAGGGCGTCACTTCTTTATGATAAGATGGGGAGTGAACATTATGACCATGCATCAGCATTCCAGAAATCTATGCGGGGCTCAGACCCGGATGCATCAATATACTATCTTGCAAAGATGATTGCAGGAGGTGAAGACCCTCGCTTTATTGCAAGGAGACTGATTGTAACTGCCTCTGAGGATGTGGGGAATGCAGACCCTATGGCACTGGTTCTATCAGTCTCTGCCGCTGATGCGGTGGAGAAACTTGGCTGGCCGGAGGCAAGAATACCTCTTGCACAGGCAGTTATATATGTTGCTATTGCCCCCAAGAGCAACTCTTCTATAATCACTATAGATAAGGCACTTCACGATATTGAAAGGGACGGAAAGAGTTACCCTGTTCCAAATCATCTTAAAGACAGCCATTACAGGGATGCTGTAAAATACGGTTTTGGAAAGGGATATAAATATCCCCATGAGTTTCCGGAACACCATGTGAAACAGGATTATCTCCCTGATAAGCTGAAAGGGAGAATCTATTATGAGCCTGATGGTCAGGGAAAAGAGGCAGAAATAAAGGAGAGGCTGGAGAAGATTCGCCAGAAGAGGAATGACAAATGACTATTGACAAATGACGAATGAAAAAATCTCAAATCGTCAATCGTCATTCTAAAATTGTCATTTGTAAAAGGAGGAATCATGATTATCACAAAACAGAAAAATTTTGATGAGTTACTCAGAATGATGGATGGACAGAGGTCAGTGTTTATTGTGGGGTGCGGGGAATGTGCAACTACATGTAGGACAGGGGGAGAAAAAGAGGTTGCAGAGATGTCTTTAAAATTGGCTGAAAATGGGAAGACCGTAACCGGCTCTGTTGTAATCAATGCACCATGTCTTGAACTTGATACCCGACGGGTATTGAGACAGAACAAAAACCTGGTTGATAAGACAGAGGTAATACTTGTTCTTGCCTGCGGTGCAGGTGTCCAGGCAGTTGCAGAGGCTGTGGAGTGCAGTGTATATCCCGGATGCGACAGCCTTTTTCTTGGCAATGTATTCAGGCATCTGTATTTCTATGAAAAGTGTTCAACATGCGGGGAGTGTGTCATAGGGAGTTACGGGGGTATCTGTCCTGTAACAAGGTGTTCAAAGAGCCTGTTAAACGGCCCATGCGGGGGGAGTGTGAAGGGTATGTGTGAGGTGGATAACAAAAAAGAGTGTATATGGATTGCTATATATGATAGGATGAAAAAATCTAATTCACTTGATAAATTGGCAAAGGTGCTTCCAGCTAAGAATCACAGTGCAGGGACAAGTCCGGGGAGGGTGATAAATGGGGTTTAGAGAGGCATTTGATAAAAAGGATTTCGTAGTTACTGTTGAGATTCCGCCGCCCAAGGGTGCCAATGTAGTTCCAGGTATTGATATTGCGGAGAAAATTCTTGGGAGGGTTGATGGAGTAAATGTGACGGATAACCAGAGGGGCATTATGAGGATGTGTCCTCTTGCATTCAGCCACCTGCTTAAAGAGATGGGGCATAACCCTATAATGCAAGTTTGCACGAGGGATAGAAACAGGCTCGCCCTCCAGTCTGACATTCTTGGGGCAGGTGCCCTCGGGATTGAAAATATTTGCATCATGACAGGTGACCACCCAAAACTTGGAGACCACCCTGATGCAAAACCTGTGTTTGATATTGATTCTATCCAGCTTATAAAAGTAGTCAGGGAACTGGAAAACGGTATTAGTATGGCAGGCAAAAAATTAGACGGCTCACCAAGGTTTTTTGTGGGCGGTGTCATGAACCCCTTCTTTGAACCATTTGAGCTTGAGTTAATAAAATTAAATAAGAAGATGGGTGCAGGGGCTGAGTTTTTTCAAACCCAGCCCTTTTTTGATAAGGAATCACTGGAGAGATTCGTTGGGCAGATAAAGGGAATAGATACAAAATTTCTTGTCGGCATATCCCCCCTTAAATCTGTAAAGATGGTAAATTTTATGAATGAAAAGGTCTTAACCAGAAAAATACCTGAAAATATTTCAAAAAGAATTGAGTCGGCAAAAGACCAAACAGAAGAAGGGGTAAGAATAGCTGCTGAATTCATAAAAAATATAAAGGATATTGTTAAAGGCATCCACATCATGCCCATCGGGATAGAGCAATATCTCCCCTATCTTTTAGATGAGGCAGAAATTTGACACATTGTTGTAAGTTGTTGGCTAATGCTGTTACTTCGCCGGGGTGGCGGAATTGGTAGACGCAAGGGACTTAAAATCCCTCGGCGGGCAACTGCCGTGTCGGTTCGAGTCCGACCCTCGGCACCAAAAATTAACGGGTTATTGAATGGTAATATCCTCCACTATGCCTAAACATTAAGCATCACTCTTTCTCTTTTGTTTAATCCTTAAGCAGCCCTTTACCACTATAATTTTAAAACCCCTCTTAATATAGTGTGTGTTGAAAAATGACATTTTTCTCACTTCCGTTAATTTTTCTTTTGCTCTATTTATTTGAAATTATTCACTATGGAACAAAACAAAAATTAAAAAGTCGTTCAAAAAAAGTCATTTTTCAACAGAAACTATATAAGGTTTCCACAGCAATATATTTTTGTGGCACATCTCTTGCTGAGTAATCAGAACATGAAGACAATTGTCAGGTTTTTGCTTGTATTTTATTTTTTATCTCTCTTCTTCAGTCCCAATGTATATGCTGAGAGAATTATTACCTCTGAAGATGTTCAGATTAATCTTGATATTGTCTGGATATGCATTGCCACAGTCCTTGTCTTTTTTATGAAGGCAGGATTTATCATGGTGGAGATTGGCTTTACAAGGGGAAAGAGTGCTGTTAACGCCATCATGAAAAATATGATGGACTTTGCAGTTAGTGCCATTGTCTTCTGGGCAGTAGGTTTTGGAATTATGTTTGGGACATCCAATGGACTCTTTGGCACTGACGGTTTCTTTTTGCATGACTATGCCGATTCCCGTGACCCATGGCTCTTTGCCTTCTGGATGTATCAACTGGTCTTTGTATCTTCCACAGCAGCCATAGTATCAGGTGCAATGGCAGAGAGGACGAGATTTCCTGCATCCCTGATGTTTACAGTGTTTATGTCTGCCTTTATATATCCAATGTTTGGAAGCTGGGTCTGGGGGAGTTTCTACCATGGAGAGGGGTGGCTTGAGAAACTCGGGTTTACAGACTTTGCTGGTTCAACAGTTATTCATGCCATTGGAGGTTGGGCGGGACTGGCAGGGACTATAGTTCTTGGTCCCCGTATGGGGAAATTCAAAAAAGATGGAACTATCAATCCCATATTAGGTCATAATCTCCCGCTGGCTGCCCTCGGAACATTGATTCTATGGTTTGGATGGTATGGTTTTAATGCCGGCAACACCCTTGAAGGTGGAAGTAAGATTGCCCAGATTATGATAAATACCACCTTATCCGGTTCAGCAGCAGCCATATCCGGAATGGTCACCGCATGGTTTAAGTTTGGCAAACCCGATGTCGGAATGACACTCAACGGCGCCCTTTCAGGTCTGGTTGCAATTACTGCAGGCTGCGCCCATGTAGAGCCTTTATGGGCAGTAATTATAGGTATAGCTGCAGGGATAATTGTAGTCTTCTCAGTTATTCAATTTGACAAATTAAAGATAGATGACCCTGTTGGTGCAGTATCTGTGCATGGTGTCTGCGGGGTATGGGGGACGGTTGCCCTCGGAATATTTAAGACAGGTGAGATGTTCAGCATTAAGAATATCGGTATTCAAATCCTCGGCAGCGGAATTGCATTCTTATGGTCATTCTTTGTGTCCTATGGGATTTTCAGTTTAATCAAAAAGGCAATCGGACTAAGGGTGTCAGAGGAGGAGGAATATCAGGGGCTTGACTATTCAGAGCATACTGCAACTGCATACCCTGATTTCCAGATTACGAATATAAAGTAACAAGTTATCAAGTTTATAAAGTAAAAAGTTATTTAACTTTAAACTTTACGAACTTTAAAAACTTTATGAACTTTAAAAACTCAGGATTAAACATAGATGAAGGGTTCAGAAGGAGGGTGCCAAGTAAGGGACAGATAATTGTTATCGTCTTTTTGACAGCGGCAGGGCTATCAATATTCTATGGGTTCTCAACCTTGTCATTTCACTATTCATCCACTAATAAATTCTGTTCTTCACAATGCCACGAGATGGTTGAACCATATCAACAGTATCTCAAATCAAGTCATTATGACAGTAGTAGAGGGGTAGTGGCTGATTGTGCTGACTGCCATCTCCCGCCGGGGGAGGTCAATAAGTGGTATGCAAAGGTCCGTCAGGGTGTAAAGGATACGATAATGCATCTTCTCTTGAAATCTGAAGATATGAATCATCAAAGGTGGAAGATGCTGGCAGTAAAAAATATAAGGTCAGAATCATGTGAGAGGTGTCATAAAAACCTTTTTCCCTCTGAGCTTCATAGGGGCGGGCTTTTAGCACATAAGGCATTTAAAAGGGGAGAGGTAAAGAGCTGCCTCAACTGTCATGTGAATCTGGTTCATGTAACGAGGGAGAGCTGATGAATACAGAAGTCAAAAGTCAGAAGATAAAAGTCAAAATATTTTTATTCTGTCTTCTGTTCTCTGTCCTCTGTCATCTTGCTTTTTCCAACAATGTCTTTGCAATAAAAAAGACACGGGAAGAAATAGATACGGCAAAGAGGTGTGTCCTCTGTCATACCCAGATAAGTCCCGGAATTATCAATGACTGGGAGAGGAGTAATCATGCAAAGGCTTTGGTTACATGTATAGACTGCCATCAGGCAGATATTACCGATACCGATGCAAAAAAACATGAAGGAATGATTATCTCTGCTATTGTAAGTCCAAAGGACTGCTCAAGATGTCATCCAAAACAGGTTATGGAGTTTAACGAATCCCTCCATTCAAAGGCTGTATCCTTTGTCCAGAATCTGGAGGGGGATAGGGCAGGTGATGACACATTGGCTTATAAGATAGAGGGGAAGGCAGCAGCAGTGATGGGTTGTGAGAAATGTCATGGGACAATAGTCAAAGTAAAAAATGGTATATTTGATAAAGATACATGGCCCAATACAGGAATAGGAAGGGTTAATCCCGATGGGAGCAAAGGGGCATGCACCACCTGTCACACAAGACATCTCTTTTCAATTGCAGAGGCAAGGACACCAGAAGCATGCGGGACTTGCCACATGGGTCCAGACCATCCACAGTATGAAATATACATGGAGTCAAAGCATGGTGTGATATACAGTTCTGAAAAACAGAAGTGGAATATGGATGTTGCTTCATCATCATGGGATACAAGATATTTCAGGGCGCCGACCTGTGCGATATGCCATATGTCTGGGATTGGCGGGCTTGAGCCGACTCATAATGTAAGTGACAGGCTTTCATGGGAGTTGGAATGGCCTATGTCCGAGAGGACAAACGACTGGAAGGGAAAAAGAGAAAAGATGCAAATGGCATGTCTCTCATGTCATTCAAAAAATTGGGTTGAGGGGTATTATCAGCAATTTGACAATGCAATTACCCTTTACAATGAGGAATATTATAAACCTATAAAAAAGGAGATGGATGAGCTTTACAAACTGGGTTATCTGACAAAAGATAAATTTGACGAGGAGATAGAGTTCAAGTTCTTTGAATACTGGCATCATGAAGGGAGGAGGGCAAGGATGGGTGCATCCATGATGGGGCCGGATTATACCCAGTGGCACGGTTTTTACAAACTGGCAAGGAACAGGCTGGAATTAAAGAGGATGATTAAGGAGATAAGGGAGAGGAAGGAAGCGAAAAGGGAAGAATGAAGAAGCCGGAAGATAGAAGTCAGAAGACAGAAGTCAGAATAAAAACTTTTGGTTTCTTGCTTCTTGCCTCTTGCCTCTTACTTCTCACATTTTACTGGAACAAGCGGGGTGAGGATACCTCTGCAATATCCAGTGGTAAGTCTAATGAAATGCCATACAAGGAAATGGCAGAGATTCCGGCAGGCTTATTTATCATGGGTAGTAAGGATGGCGAGTTTGACGAGAGACCTCTGCATAATGTGGAACTGGATAGTTTTTATATGGATAGATATGAAGTGACAAATCTTCAATATCAGAATTTTATATCTGCCAATCCTCACTGGCAGAAGGGGAAACCAAAATTAGATGAGGCGGATGGAAATTATTTAAAGGATTGGAATGGGGCTGAATTTTTAGAGGGGAAAGAGAACTACCCTGTGGTTTATATAAGCTGGTATGCTGCCAGTGCTTATTGTAAGTGGGCTGAGAAATCTCTACCCACAGAGCCGCAGTGGGAGTATGCTGCCAGAGGGAGCTATGAAGGTATGAAATATGTGTGGGGGAATTTTTTTGAGTCTCATCTGATTAACAATAAGGGGATAATGCCGGTGGATAGCCATAGTATAAATGGCTTCGGACTCAATGGTATGGCAGGAAATGTGTGGGAATGGACTGCAGATGGATATGAATTGTATATGGAATGGGTAGAGAGGAATCCGACACCGAGATTAAACAATCATCTTAAGGTAATCAGGGGCGGTTCATGGAAAAGCGGTATGGATGACCTGAGGGTATCTATTCGTAGAACAGAAAGACCCAATGCCTGCAGGGGGGATTTAGGGTTTAGGTGCATAAACAAGCAATGAGCAACAAACAATGAGCAATGAGTAATAAGTTTTTTCCTCATTGCTTTTCACTTTTTTTTGCTCAGCACTCATTGCTCATCGCTCATTGCTTATTATGAAGGGAGGAGAATATAGGGAGGAGAATATGAGTATATTGCAAAAGAGTAATTTAAAAATTTTGGGGGTTGTTGTTCTGAGTGTAATAACAGTTTATTCACTCTTCGGTAAAAACTCTGCTGGTTATTATCATGTGCTTCAGAAATGGCCCAGCGGGGAACTTAAGATTGTTACAGAACCCGGGTTATACTGGAAGGGGATATTCGGTTTATTCAGTGATGTAACGGAGTTAAAGGTATCCGGAGCGGTTGTCTTTGAAGATCGGGTAGAAAAACTGAGGAAAGAAGAAAAGAAGATTGTGGATTCTATCAATGTAATCTTTAAAGATAATGGTGCTGCAAATATAAATGGTCTGGTAAGGTATGTCCTGCCGTCAGATGCGGATAAGATGAGGTTGCTCATCCGCGAATCACAGAATGAGGATATTTTACAAAACAAAATATTAAGAAACTATATCAATACCGTGATGACTCTCGTTGCCACCTCGTATAGCAGTACAGATTCCATTAGAGAAAGGGGAAATTTTATCAGAGATATATTTGACAGTTTACAGAATGGTGTAATTGCCTATGAAAAGAGGCAGGTAGATGGGAATATTATGTTGATTCCTCTCACAAAGACAGAAAACGGGATTACAATACCTGTCAGGATACCAGGGGTTACCGATAGATACGGGATTGTATTTAAGAATTTTACCTTAAAAAAGATTGAGTATGATAAACAGTCCCAGTCAAAGTTTGATGAGCAGAGACTTTTAGAACAGCAGAGGAATAATGCGATTATTGCTGCAGAAAAGTCAAAACAGGATGCGATTACCGCAAAGGCAGAGGAGGAGAAGCTTCAGGCAGAGATGAGGGCAAGGGAGGAACCGTTAAGGTCGGAGGCAAAGATACGGGCTGAGAAAGAGGCAGAGGTTGCAAAAATTGAGGCAGAAAAGGAGAAGACATTGGCAATTATAAATGCCCAGAAAGAAAAAGAGACAGCACAACTGTTATTAGAGAAAACTAAATTTGAGAAACAGGCAATGATTGAACAATCTGAAGGTAAAAGGATAGCTGCACTAAAGGAAGCAGAAGGGAGACAGGCACTGGCAAAGGCAGATAACTCTCTTGAACTAAGACTTGGGATGAAAAAGGACACACTCATAGGTGTTGCCAATGCATTGAAAGATGTAAAGGTTCCATCCGCCATTGTAGGTAGTAGTGGTGGTCAAACTTCTGGAAATCCAATCCTTGATATATTCATGCTGAACCAGTTAAAGGAACTTACGAAAGAATAAAAGAAATAATTAATTCACACTGATTTCAAAGAAGGGATTTAAAAACGGATGGGTTCAGATTTAAGGAAGCAGCCGATAGGAATGTATTAGGGAATCCTCACATTTCTTAAGAATTCAGCGCTCTCTTCAGGCATACTTGTGTTTATATACATACCACTTCCTAATTCAAAACCGGCAGCCTTTGAAAGTCTAGGGACTATGCTTACATACCAGTGAAAATATTCTAAATCCGAATCCTTTGATCTGACTGAACGGATTACAAAGTTATAATCAGGGTTAATTAATCCGTGATAAATTTTTGAAAGTATGCTCTTAAGGTTAAGTGCAAGGTCTTTACTCTCGGTTTCACTAATATCTCCGAAAGATGCAGAATGCCTCTTGGGAAATATCCATATGTGAAATGCAGAGAGTGCTGCATATGGAACAAATGTTAGAAAGTATTCGGTCTCAATGATAATTCTGACACCAGCCTCCCTTTCTTTCTTTGCCACCATACACATGAGACATTCGCCGGTGTCATCAAAAAAGTGTGAAGCAGCTTCAAGTCTGTCCCTGAACTGGATAGGTGTTACGGGTGTTCCTACAAGTTGTGAGTGGGGATGTTCAAGGGATGTTCCAGCCCCTGCCCCATGATTTTTGAAGATTATTACATGTTCAACCCTCGGGTCAAGGTATGTTTCAAGGAATCTGTTTTTGTAAACTTTTATTATATCCTCCATCTGTTGCAATGGAATCAATGCCGGGCTCATATTATGTAGGGGGGGTTCAATTATTACTTCATGTATACCAACACCTGTAATGTTGCGTATAAGCAGACCGTCATTTTTTCTCTCTTTATTGCCAAGGTTGGATAATGCAGAGAATTTGTTTGGCACAACCCTGATATTCCAGTTTTTTTCTCTACCTACTCTGAATAGTTCTCCGGGAGTTTTATCTTCATTTCCGGGACAGAAGGGGCAGGTTCCATCATATGGAGGGGCGACCTTCCTGTTTATGGTAGATTTAAAATCTTCAGGTCTTTTTGCCCTCTCGGTAGCAATTATTACCCACTCCCTTGTTATAAGATTCAGTCTTAGCTCTGACATAGCTGCATTCTACCACATAATTTTATATGGCAGGCGAATTAATCTGACCACTTATCAACCAATTATTCAAGTATGCTGTTCAGATTCTGCTGAATTTTTTCTGCCATCGCAATCAGGGTTTCGTATCTTTCACTATCCTTTTTTACTACATCCTCAGGTGCCCTTGACATAAAATTGCGATTTGAAAGTTTCTTATTCAGAAATGCAATATCGTTATTAACTTTATCAAGTTCCCTTGTCAGTCTTCCCCTCTCTTCCTTAATATCAATGATACCTTCAAGGGGGACAAAAATCTCCATATCCCCTATTATGGCAGTAGCAGACATCTTAGGTTTTTTTCCATTTCTTATAACACTCAATGTATTCAATCTTGACAGCTCGGAAATGTATGAACTCTGTTTTTGAATCGTATTTATTTTTTTTTCATCTTCTGTCCTTATGATTGCATTCACTTTCTTTACCGGAGGCACATTCATCTCGCTCCTTATATTCCTTATTCCCCTTGATATTTCCATAATAAGATTCATTTCCCTCTCAATATCTTCATCTACCAATGACTTATTATATGCGGGATATTCAGCGACCATGATGCCTTCCCCTCTACTGGATTCAAGCAGGGGTAACTGCTGCCACAATTCTTCTGTAATAAAAGGCATAAATGGATGAAGCAGTCTCAAGCTATTCTCCATGACATATAACAAGACAGCCTGTGCGGTCTTTCTCTCTTCTCTGGATGCCCCAAGCCTTGCTTTTATCATCTCTATATACCAATCACAGAGTTCACGCCAGAAGAATTGATAAATAGCACCAGCGGCATCATTAAACTTATAGTCCTCAAGCCCTTTTCTGGTATCGCTTATTGCATTCTGCAGTCTGCTCAGAATCCACCTGTCTGATAACTGAAGATTCAGGTGTATCAAATCAGCAGTAGAAATTGTGTCTTTAAAATCAGCTAAATTCATCATTGCAAATCTGAAGGCATTCCAAATCTTATTTGCAAAGTTTCGGTAACCTTCTATCCTTTCCTCTGATAACTTTATATCTCTGCCCTGTGCCGCAAATGCTGCCAATGTAAACCTGAAGGCATCAGTTCCATATTTTTCCATCATTGTAAGCGGGTCTATAACATTCCCCTTTGATTTGCTCATTTTTTGCCCTTCTGCATCTCTAACGAGGGCATGGATATATACCTCTCTGAACGGTATATCACCCATAAATTTAAGCCCCATCATAATCATCCTTGCTACCCAGAAAAATAAAATATCAAAACTTGTCACCAAAACCGATGTTGGATAAAAAACATCCAACTCCCTCGTTTTCCGGGGCCATCCAAGAGTTGAGAATGGCCAGAGGGCTGAACTGAACCATGTATCAAGGACATCACTCTCCTGTTCAATATTCTTGCTTCTGCATTTTTTACACTCTATCACATCCAGCCTTGAAACCATTATCTCTCCACAGTCCCCGCATGTCCAGGCAGGTATCCTGTGACCCCACCATATCTGCCTTGAGATACACCAGTCTTTTATATTATTCATCCATTCAAAATAGGTGTTTTCCCACTCCTGCGGAATGATTTTTATCCTCCCTTTCCTTACTGCCTCTGCAGCAGGTTCAGCCAACTGTTTTATACTGACAAACCACTGTTCTGACAGATTTGGCTCCACAATCGTCTTACAGCGATAGCATTTCCCCACAGAATGAGTATAATCCTCTGACTTAATTAAAAATCCATCCTTCTCTAAATCACCTGTCAGAGCCTTTCTACACTTATATCTATCCAGCCCCCTGTATTTTCCGGCATTCTCATTCATGGTTCCATCTTCTGCAATTACTTTTACCTGCGGCAGATTATGTCTTATTCCTATTTCAAAATCATTTGGGTCATGGGCAGGTGTAATCTTTAACGCCCCTGTCCCAAACTGCATATCTACATATTTATCTGCTATCACAGGTATTTTTCTGCTGACAATCGGCAGGAGGACAACTTTTCCAATGAATCTTTTATATCTATCATCATCGGGATTAACCGCTACTGCCGTATCTCCAAGCATTGTCTCAGGACGGGTAGTGGCAATAAGTATAAAATCTTCTGTCAGATTTCCGGTATCATCCAGTATTGGATACTTTATATAATAGAGATGTCCTTTCTGTTCTTCATGCTCTACCTCTAAATCGGAAAGGGCGGTATGGCATCTTGGACACCAATTGATAAGCCTGTTACCCTTGTATATCAATCCGTCTTCGTATAATCTTACAAAGACCTCCCTTACTGCCAAAGAGAGTCCTTCATCCATTGTAAATCTTTCCCTCTGCCAGTCGCAGGACGCCCCCAGCCTCTTTAACTGTCTTATTATCTCCCCACCCGATTTCTCCTTCCATTTCCAGACCCTCTCAACAAACCTTTCTCTGCCAAGTTTATGTCTATCTACCCCCTCTGCTAAGAGTTGTCTCTCCACAACATTCTGGGTAGCTATCCCTGCATGGTCAGTCCCGGGCATCCAGAGGGCATTAAAACCCTGCATCCTTTTCCAGCGGATGAGGATATCCTGAAGGGTATTATTGAGGGCGTGTCCGATATGAAGTGCGCCTGTTACATTCGGCGGGGGAATTACAATACAGAAGGGTATTTTATCCACACTTTCATCGGCATGGAAATAGCCCTTATCCATCCAGAACTTATACCATTTATCCTCTATTTTTTTTGGGTCAAAAACCTTTTCAAGGCTGGTCATAACTGAAGGCTAACTTATCTCACCACTCTTCATCTTTTCATTCTCTTTTTTTCTAAAAGATTCTGCAATGGTAGCGATAATCTCATAGACAATATTTTCCGTTGTTTTCAGTAACTGCGGAGTTAAAGATTGGACCAATTTTTCAGTTGTATCACTTATTAGCTTTTCTGTATAATTTTTTAAACCCTTTTCAAAGAAATCACCAAATTTCCTTTCAAAGGCATCCTCTACAGCTTTAATAACAATACCTTTTATTTTCTCTTCTGTAATTGATTTCTGTTCTAACTTTGATATAAGATTTTTTATATCCCTGTAGGCTTCAGCAATCTCTCCTCCCCTGCCCTTTTCTAAGATATTCTCATCCTCTTCAAATTTCTCTATTTCAGCTTTTACCTTTTCTATGTTTTCACCATCCAACAATCCATATGTATCTATTTTTTCTTCCTCCATTTTGGTTTCAGGAGATACAATCTCAACAAGAGATAGCGATTCTTCACTTATAATCTCCTCACCTATAATTTCATCATCAAGCTTTAAATTCGATGTCTCAGTATTTTCCTCCGCCTTTTCCTCTTCAATATCCTCCACCAAATTAATCTGATGCCCTATATTTTCTTCTGCAAAATCCATAACAGTCTCTATTGCACTTTTTCTGCCTGCAATATCTTTTACCTTTTTTATAAGTTCGTCTGATTTAAAAGGCTTCGTAATGCAATCATCAGCACCAACCTTGCCAATCAGATGCAGGTCAAATTCATCAAACTCGCTTCGGAGTAATAAGACAGGTATATCTCTATAGTTTTCATTCTTTTTTATCCATTCACAAAGGTCAAAACCATTCATACCGGGCATTGATATATCGGCAATAACAACATCAGGCTTTGACTCCTTTAATTTTTCAATTGCCTTATCCCCGCTGTAAACAGAAATCAGCGTAATATCTTCGCCCTCAAAGGCAAGTTCCGCTACCTTTTGAACTGTAACACTGTCATCTGCAAAAAGGACTTTAATAGACATGGGAATTAAGTTAATTAGTTCACACTGAAAAATGACCTTTTTTTCACTTCCGTTATTTTTCCTTTTGCCCTATTTTATTGAAATTATTACATTATGGAACAAAAGAAAAAATAAAAAGTCGTTCAAAAAAGTCATTTTTCAGTATCAATTAATTATTTATAATACTCCTGTAGTGATTTAACATCAAGTCCGCTTTTTTGAAAAGACTTTATGGCACTGGCGGCAGCAAATGCACCCGGAATAGTAGTGCAATAGGGAATATTATGTGTCAGCGCTGTTCTTCTGATTGAATATGAATCAAGTGCCGATGCCTTCCCAAAAGAAGTATTTATGACAAGGCTGATTTCCTCATTTTTCATGTAATCTACAATATTAGGTCTCCCCTCCTTAACCTTAAATACCCTTTCTACAGGAATACCTGATTTCTCAAGGGCTCCTGCAGTGCCGGAAGTAGCTGCTATATTGAATCCCATCTCTCTAAACTGTTTTGCAATCTTTATTACAGCAGGTTTATCTTTATCTGCCACACTTATAAATACCTTGCCATTTTGCGGAAGCAAAACTCCTGCACCCAATTGAGACTTGGCAAAGGCAATGCCAAATGATTCGCCTATACCCATCACCTCACCGGTAGATTTCATCTCAGGACCAAGTATTGTATCAACACCAGGAAATTTTATGAATGGGAATACTGCCTCCTTCACTGAGATATATCCTACCTCTTTTTCTCTGATAAATCCAAGCTCGCCAAGACTCTTCCCTGCCATCACCCGTGCAGCCAGTTTTGCCAGCGGAACTCCGATAGCCTTGCTTACAAATGGTATTGTCCTTGATGCCCTTGGATTCACTTCCAAAACATAAATGTTACCATTCTTAACTGCATACTGAATATTTATCAGACCCACCACATCCAATTCTTTCGCCAGCGCCCTTGTCTGTCTCTTTATTTCTTCTATCAATTCCTTTGAAAGAGAATAAGGTGGAAGAGAACATGCGCTGTCACCTGAATGAATACCAGCCTCCTCTATATGTTCCATAATTCCACCGATTACAACCAGATTCCCATCTGAAACAGCATCCACATCAATCTCTATTGCATCCTCCAAAAACCTGTCAACAAGGACAGGATATTCAGGTGATGACTGAACTGCATGGGTCATGTAATGGATTAAGGCTTTGTCATCATACACAATCTCCATTGCCCTTCCACCGAGTACATAGGAAGGTCTCAATATAACAGGATAGCCTATCCTCTTTGCAATTTCTAAAGCCTCTTTCTGAGAAGTAGCTGTGCCATTTTCCGGCTGTCTCAACTTTAGTTTATGGAGTAATTCCTTAAATCTCTCCCTGTCCTCTGCCCTGTCTATGTTATCGGGAGATGTGCCTATTATCTTTACGCCTGCCTTTTCAAGCGGGATGGCTAATTTAAGAGGTGTCTGCCCACCAAACTGGACAATTACCCCATCAGGTTTCTCAACATCCACAATGTTCATCACATTTTCAAATGTCAGGGGTTCAAAATAGAGCCTGTCAGAAGTATCATAATCTGTGCTGACAGTCTCTGGATTGCAATTTACCATTATTGTCTCAAAGCCATCATCTTTCAGTGCAAAAATACCATGTACACAGCAATAATCAAACTCAATCCCCTGCCCTATCCTGTTAGGTCCGCCTCCGAGAATCATTATCTTTTTTCTCTTTGTCGGTTCTGCCTCACATTCTTTTTCATAGGTGGAGTATAGATATGGTGTATGTGCTACAAATTCAGCAGCACATGTGTCAACCCTTTTAAATACTGCATTAATCCCGGCATCCTTTCTTAAGTTCCGTATTTCTGTTTCCTTTGTATTCAACAATTCGGCAAGCCTTCTATCAGAAAACCCTAATTCTTTTGCTTTCTGCAAAATCTGTGTAATCTGTGTTTCTTTAATCTGTGTAATCTGTGTCTCAAACTCCACTATCTCCTTCATATTATGCAGGAACCATCTGTCAATATTTGTAAGCTCATAAATCTCATCCAAGCCCATTCCGCTCCTCATAGCCTCTGCTATATACCATACCCTCTCCCAATTTGGCACCCTTAATTTCTTTTTAATTTCTTCTATACTCCCGACTCCTGACTCCTGACTCCCGACTTCTTCCAGTCCATACCTATCAATCTCCATAGAAACTATTGCCTTCTGCAGAGCCTCTTTAAATGTCCTTCCGATTGCCATTGCCTCCCCCACAGATTTCATTTGTGTGGTAAGGGTCTGGTCTGCCTCAGGAAACTTTTCAAAGGCGAATCTTGGAAACTTCACAACACAATAATCTATTGTTGGCTCAAAAGAGGCTGGGGTCTCTTTTGTAATGTCATTTGGTATTTCATCAAGTGTGTAACCTACTGCCAATTTTGCAGCTATCTTTGCTATTGGGAAGCCTGTTGCCTTTGATACAAGTGCAGAACTCCTTGATACCCTCGGATTCATTTCTATTACAACCATCTTCCCATTTTCTGGATTAACTGCAAACTGAATATTTGAGCCTCCTGTCTCTACACCAATCTCTCTTATAATCTTTATAGAAGCATCCCTCATTACCTGATACTCTTTGTCAGTCAGGGTCTGGGCAGGTGCTACTGTTATGCTGTCCCCGGTATGGACACCCATCGGGTCAAAATTTTCAATAGAGCATATTATGACCACATTATCCTTTAAATCCCTCATCACCTCTAACTCAAACTCCTTCCAGCCGATGACAGATTTTTCTATCAGGAGTTCATGGACAGGACTCATTGAAAGACCCCAATCCACCTGCTGTTCATACTCCTCCATGTTATAGGCAATATTGCCTCCCGTTCCTGCAAGTGTAAATGAAGGGCGGATTATTGCAGGGAAGCCTATGTGGCTTACTGCCCTCATTGCCTCTGCCTTTGAATGGACATAATAGCTCTCAGGGACTTCAAGCCCAATCCTCTTCATTGCATCCTTGAATAGCTCCCTGTCTTCAGCCTTTTTTATTGCAGGGAGTTTTGCACCAATAAGTTCAACACCGTATTTTTCAAGCACCCCTTCTTCTGCAAGGGCAACAGCAGTGTTCAGTCCTGTCTGTCCTCCGATGGTAGGCAGAAGGGCGTCAGGTCTTTCTTTTTCAATAATCTTTGCAATAATCTCAGGTGTTATCGGCTCTATGTATGTCCTGTCAGCTATTTCCGGATCCGTCATTATAGTTGCAGGATTACTGTTTATCAGCACCACCTCGTAACCCTCTTCTTTCAAGGCTTTACACGCCTGTGTCCCTGAATAATCAAACTCACACGCCTGTCCTATAACAATAGGTCCTGACCCTATCAATAAAATTTTCTTAATATCTGTTCGTTTTGGCATAGATTCGCTCCGCTCACTACAAGTTTATAAACTCAAATTATTAAAGTTAAATCAACCTCATCTTCCTTTTATATAATTCTCAATCCCTGCCGTAAATAGTTTCAGGATACCTTCCCCTTCTTTAATAAATCTGCTTATCCCATCCCATTTCAAATCAAGATAGTCGTGGGCAAGACGGTTTTTTAAAACTGCCCATTGAGATATTATGCTGCCGAGTTTTGCTTCAAATAATCCAAGTAAATCTATATTTTCCAGAAGCTCCCTGTTGGTTTCGGGAATTACCATCTTCTTTTCGGAATAGAGCGTTTTACTTATATCAATAACACAATTAATGGCATCCTCTACCCATTTCTCTATTTCACGACGCAGGCGGACATTGGAATTATATTGTTCTTTTGTTATGGTATGATAGGATTGAAAAAACGGTACAATAAGGCTTTTTAAAAAATCTACCCGTTTGAGCAGCCTGTGTTTATAATCTATAACCATATTTCATTTCATAAATATCTTCCAGATTATTCCTGTAAAACTCCGCTTCATCAGTTACCCTTAATAGATAATCAATATAAATACCCTGATT
>Ga0209343_10000384_pt1 | contig 61728 bp, 52 predicted proteins | sample RifCSPlowO2_02_FD_184026 | JGI IMG/M metagenome (GOLD analysis project Ga0209343, IMG submission 184026) | Groundwater microbial communities from Rifle, Colorado - Rifle CSP2_plank lowO2_0.2 (SPAdes) (version 2) | ecosystem: Environmental > Aquatic > Deep subsurface > Groundwater | place...
TGTTCAACCGTTGTTGTGACTGATCCGGGATTGATTGGATATATTAGTTTGGAACAAAAGATGATTCCCCAATCTTATGGAAGGAATGCATCAAATAGATTTTGGAAATCAAAGTATAATATTGTTGAAAGGTTAATGGGAAAACTTATGATCCCAGGTCATAGAGGAAAATCACATAAGTTAACTTCTGGATATTGTACCGGAAAGGGAATTACTGTTTATAATATTGTTGTTAATACTTTTAAATTAATTGAAAAACAACTGAATAAAAATCCAATAGAGGTTTTTGTTGTTGCAGTTCAGAATTCTGCACCAAGGGAAGAGATTACTACAATTGAATATGGTGGTGCAAGATATCCACAGGCCGTTGATTGTGGTCCTCAAAGAAGAGTTGATATTGCATTAAGACAAATGGTTCAAGGTGCTTATTCTAAATGTTTTAATAAAAAAGTTTCAATTGAAAAGACTTTGGCTAATGAAATTATTGCAGCATATAATAATGATCAGAGTTCTCAAGCAATTTCTAAAAAAATAGAGTTAGAGAGGCAAGCTGATAGTTCTAGATAGGGGGTTAATCTAATGGAAGGAACTGTAAAATGGTTTGATAAAAAAAAAGGGTATGGATTTATTAGTGGTGATGATGGGAATGAGTATTTTCTACATCATTCACAATTGCAAGATGGAGCATTTTTACGTGAAAATGATATTGTAACTTTTGAGTCCGGAAAAAATGAAAAAGGATTGCAAGCTAATAATGTTTCTTTGAAGAAAAAAGCTAGTGAAAGATCGGAGGAGTGAAAGTATATCTTTTTTTTTCTATATCCTTTTAAATAAGGGTTATTTTATTTTTTTATGGGTTTAGAGTTTTTAGCATTGTTGTATTTCTTAAGTGGTTGTAATAAAGTAGAAACAAGAATTGTACCATGTGAAGAAGGAAAAATTGAGACTAAAGATTGTGGACCAAATGATTCTGGAACTGAATTAAGAACTTGTTTTGAAGATAAATGGTCTGAATGGAGTGAATGTAATTCCTTGGATCTGTGTGTTAATAAGCCATCATTTCCTCTAGAGTTTTGTGATCTTAATCCTAGAATAGTTAGTGATGTTAAAGAATGTAATGAGAAGATTTACGTTACTCTTGGTTGTGAGAATGGGGTTTATACTCTAGGTCTTGATAGGAATTATGATGATGTTCCTTCTGAAGGTGAAGGGGAAGGAGAAATAATTTATGTTCCTTCTGAAGGTGAAGGGGAAGGAGAAATAATTGATGTTCCTTCTGAAGGTGAAGGGGAAGGAGAAATAATTGATGTTCCTTCTGAAGGGGAAGGGGAAGGAGAAATAATTGATGTTCCTTTTGAATTAATTTCTCCTGTTGATGCGGTTGCTAAATTACCTTCTATTGAAGGAAGTAAAGTTTCGTTTATATATCGAAATGAAGACAGTCAACATCTTATAATAAGAGATTTGGAAACTGGTGAGGTTAGTGAGAGATTATTAAATTCTGATGTTGGTGAGGTGGTTGCTTTAGATTTGGATGGAAATGATCCTGTATTTACTGATGGATTAAATTCATTTATATTTAGTTCTGAAATTGATGAGATTGTGAGATTATATGGGGGTATTGGTGGTCAAGGAGTTATGGGTTCTGTTTTTGATTTGAAAGCTTTTGATGGAAGGGCAGTTTTATCAGGGAATTTCGTTACTATTAATGAATTGAGAAATTCTTCAGGTTTTGCTATGAATGATTATCGGGAATTTGCAAATTCTGTTTCTCTAATTGGAGTTGGAATGGTTCCTAGAGATTTTGATTTTGAAAATGGAAAATTAGCTTATGTGAAAGTTGGAAGTGGAAAGGGATTATATCTTCTTAATTTATTTGAAGGTGGAGAACCTATTAAACTTGATGAATCTGAATTTATTAGTTCTCCGATTTTAAATGAAAATGGTCTCGCTTATCTGAAGGGGGTTGGAATTCAAAAGAAAGTTTATTTTGTAACTCTTGATGGAAGTGAGAAACGTGAACTATTTAGTGATGTAGATGAGCTTTATGATTTTAATGGTACAGATATTTTATTTAGTGAATTTGTTGATGGTGTTAGAACATACTTTAAATATAATATTCATAATGAGAATTTAGTACAATTTAATTTTGGGGATATTAATTGTTCTTTACTTTATTTGAGAAATGAAAATCTTATTTGTGGGGATAAAATCTATGATAGGATTTATTCTTCTAAAATTTTAAATCCAAGGTAAAACTGAAGTTTGATTTGGTTACCTTCTAAAATGGTAAGAGGGTTAGGACTATTTTAAGGGGGGGGGAGAAATCTTTAAATAGTTAATTTGTAATGGGATTGTATAACTTATACTATTTTAATAAATATATGGAGGTGAGAAATAGATGGTTAATTTTATTGGAAAGAGTTTTTTAGTTTTGGTTGTTATACTTTCAATTGCACAGTTTGCTTTGGCAGTTGATAGTACAACGATATCCAATGCAACTTTTAGTATTGTTAGTTCGTTAAGAGCTGGTGAGACTGCAGGTACTACAAATGCTCCTGATGCGGGAAATATTACTAAACTTGGTGTAGATATAACTGTAAACACAAAAAGATGGGCAGGTTATATTGGAAACGTGACTGGTAGTATGAAATTGGGGTCTGGAAGTAGTGATTTGTTTGTGTTTAATGCATTATCACAGGACAGATTTAAAGGTGTTTTTGCTGTAGTAGCTCAAAGTTTTAATTTTGCTGGTGCTATAGCGGCTGATGAAAAGGTATTTGATACTAAGTGGGGTTTTGGTGCAGCTGCTGATAATGCATCCCAAGTATTTAGAGAGACTGCATCTCGTTTTGGTGTAACTGCTCCTATTGCTAGGATGAATACTCGTAACACCGAAGGTAATGTTACAAACAATCGAACATTGGATACTGCACTTCTTATGGATTCTGCTGCTCCTTCTCAGACAGATTATGCATTTGCTGGGAGTATAGCTAATAGTACTGTGTTAAGAAGTTATGACAATTTATCTATAGTTGACTTTGAAATGATTGTTGCAACAAACGATAGTGATGGAGATGGAGATCCAGATGGTGATACAACTTATTACTTCTATTTACAAATTACGTAAGTAGTTAGTAATTTTTTTCTTTTTTTATAATTTTTTTTATGTTTTTGGAAAGATATATATATTACTTATTTCTTTTTAAATTATATGAGAGGAAAATTATTTCTGTTTTTGGTTCTTTTAATTTTAACCTCCTTTGTTGTTTCAGCTGAACATGTTGTAATTAATTCTAAAGATTGGAAAGATGTTTATTCAGGAACTTTATATTCTGTTCTTAATAATTTTAAGGTGAATTATCTTGTTTCTGAAACTGATGGTGTCTCATTAGTAAATATGAAAGTTGTTGATAAGAATGAGAAGGTTTTATTACTTTCTTCTGATTCAGATCCTTTAATTTATGGTTATAATAATTTTTTGAATTCTGCTGGGATTGAGACTGAAGAGGTTAGTTTTTCAAGATTAGATAGTCTTAATTTAAAATTGGCTGAAAGACTTGTTGAGGAAAAACAAATCTCAACCTTTATTGTAGTAGATAGTAGTTTGGGATATTATTCTTTGACACTCCCTTATTATGCAATACAAAAAAATGCTTATGTTCTTTTTGCTGAGGAGGATAATTTTGAGGAAATAGTAGAGTTTCTAGAGAAAAATGCTTTAGAAATTATAGTTTTTGGAAGGGTAGATAGAGAAGTGAAAGATGCTCTTAAAGATTTTAATGCAGAGTTTATTAATACTGGTGATGTTTATGCTGACGGTATTGAAATTGCGAAAAAATCATTGGAAGAATTTGGAAATAATAAACAAGTTGTTTTAACAACAGGTGAATTTATAGAGTTGGGTTTGTTTAATAGTGAGTTTCCTGTTTTGTTAGCGGGGACTGGAAATTTACCAGCTGTAGTTTTTGATTTTTTAAAAAGTGAGGATATTCGGTCAGTTGTGGTTATTGGTTCTGAGCTAGCAAATTCTGCGATGAGAATAAGGGAGACGACAGGTGCAAATGTTTTTATAAAATATGGGAAAGGTATTAATGGACAGTTGTTAGCGTTGGATTTTTTTCCAGTACCAAGTTTTGATCCCAAAGTTAGAATTAATGAAGTAAGATATAATACTATAACTAAAGAATTAGAGGTTGTTTATGAGAACTTTGGTGATGTTTTTAGTTTTGTTCAGGGTATTTCACATGATTTATTAGTTGGAGAAAAATCTCTTGGTGCAGTTGGTGATGAAGAAGCTTTCTACCTTGATGCCAATGAAATTATAACCCAAACGTATGATATTGATTTGTTAAATTTTGTAAATGAGGAAATTTATGCAAAAAGTAACGTATTACTTGGAAGTTCTTTCGGTTCGTTGACTAAATTATTGACTGCGGAAAATCTTGTTGAAATTGTTGCTTTTGGGGATGATTCTCAAATTGGAATTGAAAGTGTTATTTTTAATAAACGTAGTAAAAGGTTTGAAGTAGTAATTAAAAATTTAGGAGAAAATGAGGTTTATGCTGATGTTGAAATTAATAATTTAATTATTGCCGGTGAAAAGGAAATTGTAAGTGGTGACCAGAGTAAAATTTCAAGAAAAGGAACACATACTTTTTTTGTTAAAGCCTTACTTGAAGAAGAGGATTATCAAGAGAATCCTACAATTCATGTTAAGGTTAGGTATGGTTCAAGAGCTGATGCGTTGATAAAGTCTTTGGAAGAAGAGTTTGATCTTGTAGTGAAGAGTTCTAATTTAAAATGGGTTTTAGTTTTGATAGTACTTGTGATTTTATTCTTATTAATGAAAAAGATAAAAGAAAAGAAAAGGAGGAGGGTTAGATGAATTTCAAGTTATTAATTTTATTTTTACTTGTTTTTTCTTTAGTCTCCTGTTTAAATGGGAAGATTGTAACCATTAATGGAGAGGGAATAGATTCTGATTATTTTAATGATGTTTACGCTTTATCTGGTGGTGGAATGAGTAAGATTCAGTTTTTTAATGATGTTATGATTCCAGATGAAATTTTGTTTATTGAAGCTAAAAGAAAAGGAATTGAAGAGCCAACTAGTTTAGAAATAGAGAAAGTAATAACTGATTTTGGTGGTGATTCTTTAAAGGAAAATACTGGTTTGAGTAATTCTAAATTAAAAGAATTAGTAAAGAAAAAAATCATTGTTGCTAAACTATTAATTAAAGTATTACCTCCTCCTCTTGTAACTGATGATGAAATTAATCAGTTTTATAGTAGAGTAGAGAATTTACCAAGTGGAACTTCAAGAGCTGATGTACATTTACTTCTAACAAAAGCTAAAAGTGAAATGTTAAAAAGAGATTATGTTTTATCAATAGTTTCAAACTATAAGATTGAAATTGCTGGAAATGTTGAAGAATTATTAGAGAATTAATTTTTTTCGTAATCTTTATATAGCTCTATGTTAGGAAGAGTATATATTTATAATAGTTAAAACATAGGTTTAAGATAAAAGGTGATATGATGAAAAGAGGTTTGAAATGTTTTTACTTGTTAGTTTTAGTAATCTTTTCTTTTTCAGTCTATGCTTCTATATTTACTTCAAGTTTTACTCCAACATCTGCAAGTTTATGTGGATCTAATTCTGAAACTTTAGAATTGACTGCTTCTATGATAAATAATACAGGTGCTTTTAATTATACTAATGTTGATGCAGTTTTAGTTTTATTAAATTCTAGTCTATCTTATGTTACAAATTCTACTGTTAGTTTAGGTCCCATTAATGTTTCTTCTCAATCCTCTGTTAATCCATCTTGGACAATAAAATGTACTAACCAATCATCTATTCAAACATCTCTTATCTATGTTGTTTATGTTACAAATAGTGGGAATTTTTCTTCACTGAGTCACGCAAATAGTACTGTTAAGATTTATACTTCTGATGTGAAAGTACCTTCGGTTTTAAATTCTATTCCTTCTGGGAGTATTTCAAATAGTTATGCCACACTTGAAATGACTACTGATGAAAACGCTATTTGTAAATATAGTACTTCTTCTGGTGTTAGTTATTCTAGTATGTCAAATAAATTTAGTAGTACTGGAAATACTCTCCATAGACAAACTGTTGAAAATTTACTTGACGGTTATCATAATTATTATGTAAAGTGTAGTGATTATTCAGATAATGTGATGAGTTCTGATTATATCATAAATTTTAATGTGAATTCTCCACCTTCAGTAATTATCACTCTTAATCCTAAATCTCCTTTAAAAGAAGGATTAGTGAAAGTTAATTTGACTACTTCAGAAGCAGTTATTCAATCTCCTACTTTAAAATTTACTTATGATGGAAGTACATTTACAAATATTCCATTAACAGGTTCCGGAGTTTCTTGGATGGGATTTTTAACTATTACATCTAGTTCTAATGGTAAAGTAGGATCTTTAATATTTGAAGGGGAAGATTTTGATGGGAAAAAAGGAACTGTGATCACATCTGGGAATTTGTTTTTAGTAGATACTCAACCTCCATTAGCTCCAGGTTCAATAAATGTTGAGAAATTTGATGATGATTTGAAAATCTCCTGGGTTCATAGTGGTGAAGATGTTATTTATTATAATCTTTATAGGACTAAGACTTCTGGTCAGTATTCTAATGCTTACGTAAATACAACTGGAAAATCTTATATTGATTCTGAAGCTTCAAAAAATGAAACTTATTTTTATAAAGTTTCTGCTGTTGATGCTGCTGGAAATGAAGGAACTTTTTCTTCTGAAGGAACTTTAAAAATAGAGAGTACTTCAGTTACAAGTACATCTACTTCTGTAAATGGAAACAGTGAAGTTTCGACTCAAGTCCAAGCAGAAGAAGTTAAGGAAGTTGATATTCAAGAAATAATTGTGAAGACTTCTCTTGAGATTGATACTCTTTTAGATCAGCTGTCAGATAAACAGAAAGATTTGAAAGAGGTTGAAAAATCAAAGGCGTTTTCACTTTTAAAAATTGATGAGTTAATTAAACAAAGAAGAACTGAACTCTTGAAAATAAAAAAAGAGTTGAGTAGAATAAAACCTACTGAAAAAAAAGATGTGCTTGATGATTCTTTGAAAACAATAGAATTGATTAAGAAAGAGACAATCGTTGGCATTGAATATGGTACTGAAGTTAAATTTGATTTTAATTCAAATGAGACAGATATTGCTGTTGATGAAATAATAAAATATGAAGGTGTTACACTTGAAGAAGAAGATATAAAAGACTATAAAGAAGAGGTTACTAATTTACAAAAGAAAGTAAAAGTTGAAATTACTCCTTTAATTATTGAGCATTTGGATAAAAGCAAAGAAAATTATCTATTAGTTAAGAAAGTTGTTGAAACTAATGGTTTAGATGATGTAGTAATAATTGAGGTTATACCTAAAACAATAGTTAAGGATGTTAGTTCTTTAGCTTATGAAAATAATGTTGTTGTAATAAATAGTGATCCTGTTTTGAGATTTGAAACTAATGAAATTTATTATATTATTAAAAAAGAGGTTGGAGAAGATCTTGTAAAGGAAACAAATCTTGTTCTATTACCTGATTATAAAAAATTCCTTGGAGTTAAAGAAGAAAAGGGTTTCCTTGGAATAACAGGTTTTGCTGTTGGAGGGATTAGTGATATTGATTTTGAAAATGTTGCAATTGCAGTGGGTTTAATTTTAGTTTTAGTGGTAGGTTTTTATTATTTAAGAATGGATTCTAGTGATAAAGAATATGTTACGAAGGAAAAAAGTAAACGAAAAAAGGTAAAGGAAGAGAAAGTTTCTTATTTGAATTATGGAGATGAAGTTGTTGAGAAAAATGAATTTGTCCCACTAACTTCTTTAGTTCCAAAGGGGCAAGAAGTTGATATGTTTAAGGCAAAATCTTTGAATTATGCTAATCTACCTTATTTATTAGAACAAGCTGAAACTTATGCTCATTCCTGGAAATTTGAAGAAGCTTTGAAATTGTATAAAATGATGCTTGTTAGTTCTGATAAAAAAATGGAAGGGAATACGAAAAAACAGTTTTCAAGATTTTATAAGAAAATGTGTTTAATGATGAAAGTTAAGAAATTAGAGGAGTCTGTTTCAGGTAATGATCCTGTTTCTACAAATTATTTATTAAATGATGTTGCAAGAATGTATAATGATTTATTGAAAGGTGTTAGTGATCCTGAAAAGGAATTTATGAAATCTGTTTCAAATTATCATAAATCTTATTCAAATTTATTTACTAAATAAATTTACCAATATTTTGTTTTTTCTTTTGTTGTTAAGGGATGATTCTTATGTAATAACAACAAGAAGGGTAATGATCCTAATAAGATCAAAGTGAAAATGGTTGCAATTGCCATTTTTGAATAGTGGATTATTATTTCTCTTTCTTCTGTTATTGTAAAATATCTTTCGTTGCTTGTAGTAATGAATTCGTTTCCATTAATGAAGATTGAAGCTTGAAGTTTATATTTTCCAGGTTCCAACTCGTTTGTATTTATTTGATAATCTCTTCTTGTTAAATCTACTAAAGTTAATTTATCTTCAATGGTTTTAATGAGTTTATCTTCTTTAAATAATTTTAAGTTTATTGTGACATAAGTTGGATTTCCTTCTATTAATTCTAGAATCAATGATGGTTTGATTATTTCATCTTCTTTTGTTAATGATAAATCTGATTTTATAATTGGAATTTTTTCTTCGTCCTTTTCCCAAGCTTTCCCTCTAAACACTTCCTTAATTTCGGTTACGGTTGTTGAAGTGGTAATGTTTATGGTTGTATTAACACCAGCTGTGGTTGTTGAGGTTTCGCAATCTGTGAAGAAATAATATGTTATTTCTGTTGCATTAATTGGTAAAATCATTTGATAATCATGAGCAATTCCATCAAAGCCAATTTGATCAGTTAAAATATTACTTAAAAATACTAGAGTTCCTGATTGGTTTAATAATCCTTCATCAAAATTAGTTGAATCTTCATTATTAACATTCGTATATGTTGTAGGCACATTGTTTATGCTTGTTCCATTAACAATATATCTACTTGAATTTGTGAACGTTAATGAACCTGATTCTCTGTGTGTTGAATTAACTGATAAATAATTATCAATATCTGTTTTATTTCCCGCTTTAATATTCACTAGACTTATATTTGAAACTGTACTTGCATATACTTCTCCAGATTCACATGGAAGTGTAACATTTAAATTTGTAACTGTTCCACCACTAAAAGTTATATTTGTTTTTGTGGTTGATGATGTGTTTACTATTATCTCTCCATAAATACCACCCCAGTATAAAGGACCAGCAACACTAATTTCTATGAATTTAATTTCTCCTGCGTTTGGTGCATCTGTGATTGTGGCAACTCTTCCTGTTAAGTGATCTCCAGGATTAATGAAAGTGATTAAAAAAACTATGATGAAAAAACAACTAGATAAAATTATTATTTCCTCTTTTTGCATAATGATTAATTTAAAATTGTGATATTAAAAGGTTTCTTTTCGGAAGATTTATAAAACAAATATGTCTTGCAGTTTTTAATGGCTGATAAAATAGTAGAATTAGTAAAAAATGTTATGAAAACTCCAGACCACATAAGAAATATTGCTATTTGTGCACACATTGATCATGGGAAAACAACATTCTCAGATAATCTTCTTGCTGGTGCAGGAATGATGAGTGAAGAGTTGGCTGGAAAAGCTAGACAGTTAGATTTTCATGAAGATGAACAAGAAAGAGGAATTACAATTGATTCAGCAGCAGTGTCTATGGTTCATAAATTTAATAGTGAGAATTTTTTAATTAATTTAATAGATACTCCTGGCCATGTTGACTTTGGTGGAGATGTTACCAGAGCAATGAGGGCTGTTGATGGATGTATTGTTCTTACGTGTGCTGTTGAAGGAATAATGCCACAAACTGAAACTGTTTTAAAACAAGCTTTAAGGGAAAGAGTAAAACCTGTATTATTCATAAATAAAGTTGATCGTTTAATAAAGGAAGTTAAGTTAACTCCTGAAAAAATGCAGGAAAGATTCATTAAAATTATTACGGAGATTAATAGATTAATAAGATCAATTGCACCTGAGGAATATAAAACTAAATGGGAAGTAAATGTAATGGATGGTTCGGTTGCTTTTGGTTCGGCTTTTCATAATTGGGCGTTAAGTTTTCCTTATATGAAAAAAAAGGAGTTAACTTTTAAGGATATTATTGATGCATATGAAACTGATAGTCAGAAGGAATTAGCTAAGAAAGCTCCTTTGCATGAAGTTATTCTTGATATGAGTATAAGACATCATCCTAACCCAATGGATGCACAAAAATATAGGGTTCCTAAACTTTGGCATGGAGATTTAGAAAGCCAGCATGGAAAGGATTTATTATGTGCTAATCCAGGTGGTGATGTGGTATTTGTTGTAACAAAAGTTGTTGTTGACAAACATGCTGGTGAAATTGCAACAGGTAGATTGTTTAGTGGAACTTTAAGGCAAGGTAAGGAAGTTTATTTAAATATGGCCAGGAGAAAAGTTCGTTTACAACAAGTTTCTATTTACAAAGGTGCTCAAAGAGTTTTAGTTGACGAAATACCTGCTGGAAATATTGTGGGTTTGGTTGGATTAAAAGATACTTATCCAGGAGAAACAATTTCTAGTGTAGAGATGGAACCTTTTGAAGCAATAAAACATATTTTTGAACCTGTGATTACAAAATCCATTGAACCTGTTAGAGCATCTGATCTTCCAAAACTGGTTGAGGTTTTGAAACAGGTTAATAAAGAAGATCCAGGTATTAGAGTTGAAATTAATGAAGAAACTGGAGAAAATTTGTTTTCTGGTATGGGAGAATTACATTTAGAAATTATTGAAAATAGAATTAAGAAAGAAAAAGGATTAGAAGTTAAAACATCTCCTCCTATAGTTGTTTATAGAGAAGCTGTTTTGAAAAAATCCAGTGAAATGGAGGGAAAATCTCCGAATAAACATAATAAATTTTATGTTACTGTTGAACCTTTAGATTCTAAGTTAAAAACTGCAATAAAATCTGGTGAGATCCCTGAAATAAGAATTAAGAAAAAAGATAAACTAATTTTTGAATCTTTAACAAAATTGGGAATAACTATGAATGAAGCAAAGTCTTTTAGAGAAATTTATAATGGTTCTTTAATTGTAGATAATACTTCAGGTATTGTTCATATTGGTGAAATTATAGAGATGGTAATGGATGCCTTTGAACAGGTGATGATGGGTGGGCCTTTAGCGAGAGAGCATTGTATAGGAATGTTAGTAAGGTTAAATGATTGTAAATTACATGAAGATGCAATTCATAGGGGGCCTGCACAAGTTCTTCCAGCGGTTAGGGAAGCAATAAGGGATGCAATGTTAAACTCTGGTGCAGTTTTATTTGAACCTTTGCAAGTATTACATATTGAGGCACCTTCAGAATATATGGGTGCAATTTCTAAATTAATTGGAAATAAAAGAGGACAGTTAATAAATATGGAGCAGGAAGATGTAGGTTTAGTTGTTACTTGTAAACTTCCTGTTGCTGAAATGTTTGGATTAAGTTCAGAGTTAAGATCTGCTACTGGTGGACGTGGAGTTTTTTCTGTTATTGATCAAGTTTTTGAAAGGTTACCTTTTGAATTACAAGATAAAGTAATAAAACAAATTAAACAAAGAAAAGGAATGAGTTAACTTTTTATACTAGTTTTTACTTATTTTCTTCTATGGGCTTTTTTGATTGGCTTTCAAGTTGGAATGAAAGAAGAAAGAAGAAAAAGGAAGAAATTGCTATTGGGCAGATTGATTCTTTGTTAGAAGGTGAAGGAATTGAAATTATTAAATTAAGAAGTATATTAGCAAAGATTAAAGTTGAGCTTGATGAATCTAAAAGGGCTGCGTATTATATTCAATTTGAGAAAGAATTATCTAAATTTGAAGAATATGCAGGGATAATTGAGAATTTAGATAAATCTAAATTAAGTGGTACAATATTTAAGAATTTAAAGAAAAATATGGATAAAAGAAATTAATCCTTTTTGTAATTGATATTCACTTTTTATTGGCTAAAATAATTTTAGTTATCTTGAAAAGATTAAACTTTTTTTAAAATTTAATTTTTTTATAATTATTTTCTCTTTAAATCTTGAGGGTGCAATTGGGTCATAGTGGAACGAAGAAATTCAGAAAAATATTTTTCGTTCTATTTTCTTTTGATAGGCTTTTTTATAAAATCTCTTTTACCTTCCCAATAGAAGCCTGCATAATCTAAAAGTAATTCTTCATTTTTTTTAATTCTTCTTTTTGTAATATAAACCAATTTTCTTCCTCTTTGCTTTAAAATTAAATTGCTATTTTTAGAATGATTTACAAAGGCTCCTAAATTCGTTCTTAAATAATCAATATCCAAATTACCAGTCTCTGAAATTTTTTCAAATGCAATACCTAATTCCAAATCTTTCTCTAAATTTTTAAAAGCAAACACCCCCCTTCCAGAAATACTTGATGTTTTTATTATAAATAATTTAGTTTTCATATGTGCATAAAATTGTGTTTCAATTATTTATAAAATTAACCGTAATTATCTTTCCCTTCTTTATTTAAAAGTCTCTCAAAATTTTTTATCCTTCTAAGAAAAATATTTTTTGAATTGCGTATAATTGATCTTAGGCGTAATTGGCTTATGGTGAGTTAAATATTTAAAATCAATGCGTATTCCATTATAATTATGAAAATCACATTATGTTCAAGTGCAAAATTTTTTGAGAAGCTGTGGGATATAAAAAAATCTTTCGAAGAAATAGGACACGAAGTCCTATTGCCAAGCATGAAAGATTTTCACCATTTAGATGAAGATTCATTAGCAAAAGTTCAATACGATTTAATCAATGAACATTTCCAAAAAATTGACCAATCTCAAGCTGTTTATGTTGCAAATTATGATAAAAATGGAATTGCAGGATATATTGGTGGAAATTCTTTTTTGGAAATGGGCTTGGCATTTTATAGAAAAATCCCTATTTTTTTATTGAATGACATCCCACAGCAAGTAAGTTACAGGGAAGAATTAATTGCATTAAAACCGATTGTTGTTGGTGAAGATTGGAATAAATTAAATGATATTCTCAAAAAATTTTATGAAACCTGCTCTACACCAACTTCTCGTCGCTAACGCTTCTTGACCCTTTAAATGGAATCAATGATTTAATCTCCCTAACTTTGAAACTCATATTTTAGCTTACCAAAACCTTTATAAATATTCAATAAGTCACCTAAAACATTAAGATTATGAGGTATTAATAATAAAATGGCTAAAGAAAAACCACACATAAATATTGTATTTGTAGGTCATGTTGATCATGGTAAGTCAACTACTGTTGGTAGATTGTTCTATGACTCAGGAATTGTTGGGGAACAAGAGATGAGAAAGCTGAAAGAGAAGGCTGAATCTTTAGGAAAGGCAGGTTTTGAATTTGCTTTTGTAATGGATCATTTGAAAGAAGAACAAGAAAGGGGAGTTACTATCGATTTATCACACAAGAAGTTTGTTTCACAAAAGTTCGAATATACTGTTATTGATGCTCCAGGGCACAAAGATTTTATTAAAAATATGATTACTGGTGCTTCTCAAGCTGATGTTGGTGTTTTAGTTGTAGCTTCAACTGATGGTGTTATGGCTCAAACGAAGGAACATGTATTTTTATGTAAGACTTTAGGTGTTAATCAGTTATCTGTATATGTTAATAAAATGGATGCTGTTAATTATGATGAAGCTAAGTTTAATAAAGTTAAGACTGATGTTTCAAATTTGCTTAAGACTGTTGGTTATAAACCTGATAAAATTCAATTTATACCTGGTGCTTCTCTAAAAGGAGATAATGTTTGTAAAAAATCTACAAATATGCCTTGGTATACTGGGCCTACTGTTTTAGAACAGTTAGATTTGTTTGTTGAACCTGAAAAACCAACAACATTGCCTTTAAGAATCCCAATTCAAGATGTTTATAACATTACAGGAATTGGTGTTGTTCCAGTTGGAAGAGTTGAAACTGGAGTAATGAAAATAGGTGATAAAATAATTGTTGTACCGGCTAGAGAAGGAAATGGTGTTACAGGTGAGTGTAAGACAATTGAAATGCATCACGAACAAGTTCAAGAAGCAATTCCTGGGGATAATATTGGTTTCTCTGTAAGGGGAATTGGGAAAAAGGATATTACAAGGGGAGATGTATTAGGACATGTTAATAATCCTCCTTCAGTTGTGAAAGAATTTGTAGCTCAGATTGTAATATTAAATCATCCATCAGTATTGACTGTTGGTTATACACCTGTGTTCCATATACATACAGCACAAGTTGCTTGTAGATTTATTGAATTAATTGCTAAGATTAATCCAGCAACAGGTGAGATCTTACAAGATAAACCTGATATGTTAAGAAATGGTGATGTAGCTAAAGTAAGGTTACAGCCTACAAAGCCAGTAGTACTTGAAACACAAAAGGAAATTCCACAATTATCAAGGTTTGCAATTAGGGATGCTGGTCAGACTGTAGCAGCTGGAATGTGTATCGAGTCAGTTAAGAAGTAAATTTCTTTTTTTAATTTTATTGGTTAAATTTATAAGTTTTTTCTTTTAACTTAATTTTATGGTACAAGTAATTCGTCACGAAGGGTTGAAGAAGAATGTTGATAGGAGAGCAAGTATTTTAAAAGAAGGTAATGAGCTTGAAGGAGTTCTTATTGAAGGTAGTACAAGAAATGAATTTTATTTGTTAATTGATGATGAAAAATTTCAAACTTCTAGAGTAAAACAAGGTGATACAATAATTCTCTATGGTCTTGGTAAGGATGGGATGATAGTTTATCAAGTTAACTTCTAGTAAAAGAAAATTTTAAAATTGATTATACAGTTTACTTATATTTTTAAGTTTAATTAATTTTATATCTGAAACTCTATTTATTTTTTTATGGATGGTGAGAAATTTGAAATTAGTAGGAAGGATTTTTTAATTGCTCTAGGACTTGCAATTCCTACTTTAGGTTTGTTAGGTTATGAGCAATTAAAGAAATAAGAGAATCTGAAATAGATGAAATTGCTGAGAATGAATTTATTTATATGGTTTATTCTTTTCTTAAAAATAGTTCGTATAAAGATTATGATACTGCTTATGAAAATTTATTGCGATCTAAGAGATGGTCTGATATAGTTAAAAAGTTTGATAGGAATGATTTTGAAAGGGTTTATCATACAACAAATAGGTTATTAGCCTGGGAAAAGAATAAAACCAGATCTGAATTAATAGTTAAAAGAGCTAGAACAATAGATGATTATGTACAGATTGTTGGGAAATATACTGCAAAGTATTAGAAAGGTTTAAAAATGTGGCATTTTTCTTAGATTTAATGGGAAATGATCAAAAAGCAAGAATAAAATTAGTAAGTGCAAACATTAGTCAGCTTAATCAAGTTTGTGAGGCTATAATTGATATTGCAAAAAAAACTAAAACTAAAGTTAAAGGTCCTATTTCTTTACCTACTAAAAAATTGAAAATTACTACTCGTAAAAGTCCAGATGGAGAAGGTAAAGCTTCATGGGAAAAATATGAGATGAGAATTCATAAAAGGTTAATTGATTTGGGCGTTGATGATAGGGCATTAAGATTGGTTATGAGGGTTGTTCCAATTCAACAACAACAGGATGTTAGAATTGAGATTAATTTAATTGATTAGAATTAATTTACTCCTTGATAGGAAAGAGTTATAAATCTTTATATCTTTTGATTTTTATTACGAAAATTATTGTGAAATATTTAGATAATAATGAATTAATGTGAGGAAATGAAAAATGGTAAATGATGAATTAAAGGATTTATATGAAAGAATAAGAAAGACATACGGTGAAAAATTTAGTTATGGTGGTGGAGATTATACGATGCAAAGGGATGTTGATGGTCTAGTTATTTCTATTGAACCTCCGCAGGAAAGGCTTGGGCATGAAGAGGGAATATATGTTCTTTTAACAGCACCTCTTCTAGATGAAACTCCTGAAAGGTTAATAGACCGTTTAAATATATTAATCTCAAAAAGGGATATTTTGAAAAGAAAAGGATATATTGGTGAATTAAGAAACTATGCTGATGGTATTGAATATCTTTATGATATTCCTAAATCAACTGAATCTAACTTGGAAAGAATAGTAAGAGATTTTAATGATATTTAGAAAAAATAATTTCAAGATTGTAGATGTTAATGAAAAATAAATTAGATCTTAATAACTTTTGTTGGGCATTTTACAAAATAGAAGGAGATGAAAGAATTCCTGGAGTTTCCAGGTTTTGAATTTCATGATAGAAAAATGATAAGTTTACAACAAAGACCGAAAATTGATATATCACGTAGATCTTTATGTTATATAGTGAATTTGTTAGCTAGTAATGGAGAGATTAGTGGATATGATGTTAATATTGCTTTAAAAGATTATTACAAAAAGCATTCGCATGGTGAACTAGTAGAGATGGTTGAAGAGTTATATGTAAAAGATTTAGATACTCCCAATCAAGCTATTGCCTATTGGATGAGAAGTGTTAATCAAAATGGCATCAAAATCGCTGGCTTATGTTTGGAAGAACAAGTTTCAGAATCCTATACTGATGCGTTAGAGGCTGCTTTAGTTGTCATACATAATGTTTTAGAATTATATAAAGAAAGTAAACCACTTTTAGCACAAAAAGCAGAAACAGTCAGGGGTAAGAATGCTCTTGAGAAAGCTAATAGTATATACGCTACGATTAAATCTTCATTTAGAACTAACTATGCTTACCTTAAAGAGGTTTTTACGAATGATAATTTTTATATCTCTTCGATAGAAGAAACACTGAAACAATTAGATGAAAAAACGTAAATGGTTATGAAGTAGTATCCGTTATAAATAGACAAGTTGTACAAGATCAAGGTGGATTTTGATTTCCAAATGTAATCCAACAACAATTTTAAGTGAGGATAAAATATTTTTGAATCCTAAATTCTTATAATTTTTGTTGGGCATTTTACTCTTTCTTTAGTGATACTAGAAAGTCTATTTCTGGTAATTCCTGTAAGATATTCTCTTTCATAACATTCAACACCTATGGTACCACTAAAGCAATTTTCTTGATTATATCCGATAATTAGTGGTGTTTTATGTTCTTCTGCGGACTTAATAGCTGGCCAAGCATGCCATTTAGTTTCTACTTGGTCAGGGAAAATTGGACTCTGATAACCGTCACAGATATAATCACAAAGATAAATAACAATATCAAGGCCTCCTTCTTTATAAAAATTTTCAAATGGCTCTGTTATTCTTTTTCTTTTTTCTATTTCTGCAATTTCATCTAAGCTATCACTATAAAATGATTGTCCTGATTTTTCAGGTGCAATAGTAACAAGAACATTTTCTATCCCATAGTTTTCTTGTATTTCCCTTACAAGATGGTGATTTACAGGAACTCTGTGCTAAAGATGAATATATAACGACTTTGCATTTTTAGGGATGGCATTAAAGAAAGCAACTCTTTGTACTTGTTTTCTTGTGTTGTATTCTCTTTCTTCCTGTTCGGCAATGTCTTTAAACATGGTTCGTAAAACTTCAAATTGTTCTCTAGCGCTTTCTAGATGCCTTTCAGTATCTTCAATAACTAAAATCTCTCTTCTTGTCATTTGCGTTTTTTGTAGTTGTTGTAAAGGCTATAAATCTTTTTATACAAAGAACTGTATGTTAAATCTTAGGTTTAATAATCTTCTTGAATTCATGAAATTTCCGTTTAAAATAAGAAACCTTTTTTGAGGGTGACGATATTTTCTAATACTAGTTTCATAATGTTTATATATCTTAATTTAGTTTAAATCTTTTATGCCGAGATCGCCTAACCTGGTATGGCACTAGACTGCTATATTTAATGTAGATATCTAGGACCGCAAGGTCATCTGGGTTCAAATCCCAGTCTCGGCGTATTAATTTTTGTTTTGAAATTTATTCGTAAGTAGTCTAGAGAACTTTTCAATTTCAATATTGGTTAAGTACATAAAAATAGTTAAAGAAAAGATATAATCTACAATTGTTTAGATATTTCAGGATAACTTATGTGGCAACCAATTTTTTCCTCGCTTTTTCTTTCTCTACAATTTTGTTCTATGTGACTACAAATATCTAAATTTTATGTTTTCATTTCAAATGTAGTCATAGAGAAAAAGTAGACCCAAAATATTGAACCACGAGTTTTTCTACAGTGCCTGTTTTAGTTTACACTGCATATTATTTATGATCTGTGTCTCTATATTTAGGCTTTTGTCTACAAAAAAGAAATATTTATATGCCTTTGGAAATTATCAACAAGTATGGGTAACATAATAATAGCAACCTTGTATGATAAAGAACCAGTTATGGTTACTGCAACTAAATTTGGAGCAGATTCTTTATTCTTGATAATAGATGAAAATCCAGATCAGAAACAATCTGCTGCCTTAGAGACAATAAAAAATGCCTTAGGAAAGGCTCTAAAAATCAATGTGATAAAAACTAAGTTGTATGATATCGTAGATACTACTAAAAAGGTAGTTGAAGTAATGGAGACACATTCTGAAAAAGATAGCATTATTGTTGATATAACTGCCAGTAGAAAAACTCAATCTTTAGGACTATTATTTGCTGCTTATAAGAGATCTGATTTAATAAAAAAAATTGTATATATTTCTGAAGAAAACAAATTACCTATTGAATTACCAAAATTGTCTTTTGATATTACGGAGAGTCAAGAATCATTATTGAATGAGATTGAAAAGAAGAAATATTCAAGTCTAAAAGATTTAGCTGAAAAGTCAGGAATGTCTAGGGCAATGCTTTATAGAAATATTGTAGAACTGAAGAAAACTAGATTAATAGAAAATAAGGATGGTTTTGTTTTAACTGATGCTGGGAGGATAGCAATACTCTAAAATGACCTCCTACTCACATTCTAAAATAAGTACATTTGAACAATGTAAGTATAAATACAAATTACAATATATTGATAAAGTTAAAGTAGAAACTCCGACAACAATTGAAGCTTTTATGGGTGATATGGTTCACCAAACGTTAGAACATTTGTATAAATTAAAGAATTTTAACAAAAGGGTAGCTTTGAATATTTTGATTAAATTTTATAGAGATTTATGGGATAAAAATTATTCTAATGATATTCTGATTGTTAAAGCTGAGAAGGAAAAACTAACCTCTAATAATTATAAAAAGATGGGTGAGAAATTCATAACTCATTATTATGAACGGATGAAACCATTTGAAGAAATGACCATTTTAGGATTGGAAACTAAGGATAGGATGACTCTTCCCGATGGGAATCAATGGCATGTTAGAATTGATAAATTGGGTTGTGATAAAGAAGGAAATTATTATGTTTGTGATTATAAAACTAATTCAAGAATGAAAGATCAAGGAGAAGCTGATGAAGATAGGCAATTAGCATTGTATTCTGTTTGGGTAAAAGATAAGTTTCAAGATGTAAATTCAGTTAAATTATTATGGCATATGCTGGCTTTTGATAAAGATGTTATTTCTGAAAAAACTGATGAACAGTTAGAGAAACTTCAGCAGGAAGTTTGTGATATAATCAAAGATATAGAATCGGCTAAAGAATTTCCAACAACTGTTACTCCTTTATGTGATTATTGCGTTTACAAAGAAATATGTCCTTCATTTAAACATGAAGTTGAATTAAAAAAAATTGAAGACATTAAAAAGTTCAAGGAGAATGAAGGTGTTCAATTAGTTGATGGGTTTTCAGAGATTAAAACAAAACAAACAGAATTAAAAAAATCTGAAGAAGAATTTAGAGAAAAACTAATTGCTTACGCAAAACAATTTGGTATTGATGTCGTTTATGGTTCAAATAAAAAATGCTCTGTTAAAGAATTTGATAAAATTGTTTTACCTGAAGGAGAAAATAAGGAAAAGTTTATTCAATTAATGAAGGATAAAGGATTATATGAAGAACTTTCTATGGTTTGCTATCCAAGACTAAATAGCAAAGTCGTTAGTGGGGAGATTGATGAAGAACTTAAAAAGATGGTGGATATTATTCAAGATTTTAGGTTGAGTTTAAGTAAAAGGAAGGATGTTGAAGAATAGGGAAATAAAATGGTTTCATTTAAATTAGCAGCAATCAAAATATTAAGAGAAGCTGAAGAGCCACTGCACTATGAAGAGATTACAAAGAGAGCTTTAGAAAATAATCTTATAGAAACTTCTGGTTCTACTCCTGAATCAACAATGAATGCTCAAATTGCTGTTGATATAAAAACAAAAAAATCAGAATCTGCTTTTATTAGAATAAAGCCAGGATATTTTTCTTTGAATCCAACTTTTACTGAGAAAGAAGAGAAAGAAGAAGAAAAAGACGAAAAAGTAAAAGAAGCTGAAATTCAAGAAACGATAAGTACTCAATATGTTGGTAAAGCGGGAGAACATAGAGTCGTGAGTGAGCTTTTATTCTTAGGATTCAATGCAAGTATTATGAGTGTTGATGAAGGGATGGATATAGTCGCAACTAAAGAGAATAGTTTGTTTAATATTCAAGTAAAAACATCAAATGAAAATAAGTTTAATTATTATGTATTTGATTTAAGAATCAGTTCTTTTGAAAAATACAATAAGAATAATACTTTTTATATTTTTGTATTAAAAGGCAAAGAAGTTAATTTCTTAATTTTACCTTATTTCGAAATTCAAAAAAACATTGATCAAAATAATATCTTAGTTATAAACAAAAATACTAGATATAGGGTTAATATTAGAATAAGAAATGAAAAACTCTATTTGGGAAATAAGGAAAATGAAATGTCATATTTTATGAACAATTGGGGTGTTTTAAAATGAGTAATTTTCAAGAAAAAATAACGTTTATTTGGGACTTAGCTGACTTATTAAGAGGACCATATAAGAGAAATGAATATCAGAAAGTAATTCTTCCTTTTACTGTACTAAAAAGATTTGATTGTGTTTTATCAGATTCTAAATCAAAAGTTCTTGAGACTTATAATCAATTCAAAGGACAATTTGAAAACATGGAGCATGTTTTACAAGAAGCTTCCAAAGATAAAATGGGCAATCCTTTAGGATTTTACAATTATTCAAAATATGATTTTAAAACATTGCTTGAAGATCCTGAGCATATAGAACAGAACTTAATTCATTATATTGATAGTTTTAGCAAAAATGTCCAAGATATTTTTGAGAAATTTAAACTTAAAGCACAAATAGAAAAACTTTCTAAAACAGATAGACTGTTTAGGCTTGTAAAGAAATTTTCTGAGTCAAAAGTTAATTTACATCCAGATGTTGTATCAAACCATGAGATGGGAACAATTTTTGAGGAATTAACTCGTAAATTTGCAGAACAGTCAAATGAAGAAGCAGGAGACCACTTCACCCCCAAAGATGTAGTTGAATTGATGACAAAATTGATGTTTATTGAGAATGGAGTTCATTTAACAAAGAAGAATTTGATTAAAACAGTTTATGATCCTGCTTGTGGAACTGGCGGAATGCTTTCTAGTTGTAAAGATTTTATAAGCAAAATGAATGAATCGGTTGATATTGTTCTATTTGGTCAAGAAATTAATGATGAAATTTTCGCAATATGTAAATCTGATATGCTCATTAGAGGAGAAGATTCTGATAAAGTTAAAGGCGGTGATGATTTAAGCACTTTATCTAAAGATCAATTCCCAAATGAAAAGTTTGATTATATAATCTCAAATCCTCCTTATGGTACTAAGTGGGAAGCTGACCAAGACGAAGTATTAAAAGAATCTAAAAAAGGTTTTGAAGGCCGTTTTGGAGCAGGAACTCCCCGTATTAATGATGGTCAATTGTTATTTTTACAACACATGATTTCTAAGATGAAGTTAAAAGAGAAATCAAGAATTGCAGTTATTACAAATGGTTCTCCTTTGTTTACTGGAGATGCAGGTTCGGGGGAGAGTGATACTCGTAAATGGATTATTGAAGGAGATTTAATTGAAGCAATTATTGCATTACCTAAGCAGATGTTCTATAAAACTGACATTGGAACTTACATTTGGATCTTAACAAATGAAAAGCCAGTTGAAAGAGTTGGAAAAATTCAGCTTATTGATGCAACTTCTAAATTTAAGAAGATGCGTAAGAGTTTAGGCAAGAAAAGACAATATGTTTCTCTTGAAGAAATAAAGGAAATATTGGATTATTATGATAATTTTAAGCCTTCAAAGAATGTTAAAATATTTGACAATGAGGAATTTGGTTATACTAAAGTTGTTGTTGAAAGACCTTTGCAATTAAATTATTCTGTGAATGAAGAGAGATTAGAGAACTTATTTTCTTATAGTGCTTTTGCAAAATTATCTGGAAGTAAAAGCAAGAATCCTGATGAAAAGTTAAAAGAGGAAGAAGAAGGAAAAGCACAGCAAGAAGCAATAATTAAAGCTTTGAAATCCATAGGAGATAAGACTTATAAGAATTGGGATGAATTTGAAAATTTAGTGAAGAAAGTTGTGAAAAATTTGAAATTAAACCCCGCATTTATCAAAAATATTATTCTTAAATTATCTGAACATGATGAAACTGCTGAATATGTTTTGGATGCAAAAGGCAAGAAACAGCCAGATTCTAATTTAAGAGATTCTGAAAAGATTCCATTAAAACAAGATATTCAAGAATATTTTGATAGAGAAGTAAAACCTTATTATCCTGATGCATGGATGGATAGGAAAAAGGATAAAATTGGTTATGAGCTTAACTTTACTCAATACTTTTACAAATATGTTCCTCCTCGTCCTCTTGAGGAGATTGAGAAAGATATCAAGAAAGTAACTGATGAGATTGCAGAACTAGTCAAGGAGGATGTTGAGTAAAATGAGTTTTGACAATTCCTTAATCCAGAAGTGGCACGAAAAGGCCAAGAACCAAGATGATTTTTTCACCAAATACGTTTTTGAATATTTATCATTTATTGCATACGTTAAAACTCATTCAGGATTAGACAAACCAAATGATAGGAATTGTATTCAAGAACTTAAAAGAAATGCCATTATCAGACAAAGATATATCAAGTTGATAGATGAGGATATAGATTTAAAAGAAGATTGGATTAAGATTAAAGCCGAGTTTGATAGAACGCGGTTAGGTAATGCGTCTAATAATTTAAACAATGTTGAGGAATGTAAATGGTGGAATTGTCATCAGATGAATTTAGACCAAAGTACAGAGGAAGAAAAAATCGAGATTAAAGGAGTTATAAATTCTTTAGATAATTGGTCTAATATGATAGAATTTTGGTATATCATAAGAAATAATTTATTTCATGGTGCAAAGAGTCCTGAAAACAAATGTGATTTATTTGTTATGGAATATGGCTATAAAACACTATCCAAATTTTTGGATATGATGCTGGAGGATGTTGAATAAAATGTGGGAAAGTCCTATTTACAAGTTTAAGACCGAAGTAAAGGGGGGGAGAAAAGAGATTTTAATTGATGTTACAGGTTCTGCCCCTAATTTTTCTGTACCTGGAAAACAACTTGAGGGAAGTTTTGAAGTATTATTAAATGGTCTTAATCCCAGTAAAACCAAGATATTGGATTTTGGTGGTGCAAAATTAAGAAATACATTGCACCTACTGAAAAAAGGATATGCTGTTTATGCTTGTGAATTTGATGATTTATTTAAACGTTCAAAACAAGCAGAAGATTTTCTTAAGGAATGTAAAAAGTTTAAGAATTTTAAAAAATTAGTATTTCCAAATGATTTTGTTGATTTTGAAGATGAGTTTGACGTTATTTTACTAGTTAATGTTTTAGATATTATGCCTGTCCCAATTGAGAGACTTTGCGTTTTAGCTTTGTGCAGAGAAAAAATGAAAGAAGGTGGAAGGCTTTTATGGTACACTCAACATGGAGCTTATTCAGAAAAAGATGCAGTTGCACTTCTTTTTGATGGTCTAGTAACGGGAAAGGGTAGAAATTATAATATGTTTTATAGAGACTTTACAAGAAAAGAAATTCATGATATGCTTCAATCAACTGGTTTTTCATATAATAAAGAGTTTAAATTTCCAATGTCTGGAACAAATCAAGCTTATGTTTTTAATGCAGATGGTCCCATATTAGTTGATTCTACCTTAGGTCTTATCGCACAATTAAAAAAGAAAACCAAGTTCAAACTAAAAGAAGTTGAAAGAAAATCAGGAACAGAAACAAAAACGTATAAAACTGAAATTCCTAAAAAAATAACAAAGCCAGAGGAAATTAATCTTTTAGAACAATACTCAGAAGAATTAAAAAAAATACTTCCTGGAGGAGGAAAAAAGGCTTCACGATATCATCAATTAATATTTAATATATTAAAGTGGATTTTCGAAGATAGGTTAAAAAATCCAAAAAAAGAAGATCCTATTGCAGACAAAACACAAAGAGTGGATATAACCTTCAAGAACATAATGGCTGAAGGATTTTTTAAAAGATTATCTGAAGGTTATAAATTAGTATGCCCAACCATTTTTTTTGAATGTAAAAATTATAATGAAGAACTAAAAAATCCAGAGTTTTTTCAAATGAGATGTAGGTTAAACAAGATTAGAGGCCAAGTAGGGATTATTATTTGTCGTAAAATTTTTAAGAAAGAAAATTATGAAAAAGCCCAAAATGACGCATTAAAAAAAGAAGAATATTTTATTGTTTTGGATGATAAAGATATTTCAAAAATGATTGAATTTAAACTAAGTGATAACGAAGATGAATTAGATGACTATTTAGAAGATAAATTCAAGAGGTTAACATGAAACTCAAACCTTATTCAAAATATAAAGATTCGGGAGTTCAATGGTCTAAAGAAGTTCCAAAAAATTGGAAAGTTAATAAAATGAAATTTTTATTGGAAACACCAGTTACAGATGGTCCTCATGAGACTCCTGAATTTATTGACGAGGGCATTCCATTTTTATCAGTTGATTCAATACAAAACGGAGAAATTATTTTTGAAGATACCAGATTTATTTCAAAAGAAGATCATATTAGATATAAGGTAAAATGCGATCCAAAAAGGGCTGATGTTTTTATGGGTAAGGCTGCATCAATTGGTAAAATCGCAAGAGTAAAGGTTGATTTTCCCTTTAGTATTTGGTCTCCATTAGCATTATTGAGGGTTAATAAAAAAATTAAGGCTGAATTTTTTGAATATGCTCTTAAAAGTGATTATTCTCAAGATCAAATTGATAATTTTTCTACAAGCAACACTCAAAAAAATATTAGTATGGATGATATCCCAAGAATACAAATAATATTTCCAGAAGATAGTACCGAACAAACACAATTAGTTTCATTCCTAGATTCAAAAACATCTCAATTAGACCAAACAATCGAAAAAGACAAACAATTAATTGAACTTCTAAAAGAAAAAAGAACAGCATTAATCAATCATGTTGTAACAAAAGGACTTAATAAAACTGCAAAGATGAAAAATTCTAGAATTGATTGGATTGGAGAGATTCCTGAAATGTGGGAAGTTAGAAAATTAAATCATTGTTTTGATTTAATTGGTAGTGGAACAACTCCGAGTTCATCAGATGAATCTTATTATGCATTAGATGAAGAAAAAGGAACACCTTGGGTAAATACAGGAGATTTGAATGATTCGTACTTAAAAGAGCCTTCTAAAAAGGTAACTAAAAAAGCAATAGTTGAATGTAGTGCATTAAAGCTATATCCTGAAAACTCTTTAGTAATTGCTATGTATGGGGCAACAATAGGAAAAACATCTATTGTTGATTTTAAAGCAACTTATAACCAAGCTTGTTGCGTTTTAAATAAAAGTAAAAATTTAGAAATTAGATATGCTCATTATTGGTTTATTGCTAAAAAGAAAGATATAATCGCTTTAAGTTACGGTGGAGGGCAACCGAATATAAGTCAAGATGTTGTTAAAAAATTAAGTATAACTGTTCCACCAAAATCAATCCAACTCCAAATAGTCCAATACATAGACAAAGAAACTTCAAATATTGACCAAATTATTAAAAAGATTGAAGAAAAGATTAATTTAATGGAAGAATATAAAAAATCATTAATTCATCATGTTGTAACAGGTAAAGTTGATGTAAGGGAGGCTGTGGCTTAATGGAATTGACTCAAGATCTTGCAGAAAAATATAGGAACTCCCAAAAAAAGCTAAAGAATAAGGATAAGCTAAATTTGAATGCCGAATTCAAAATAATTGGTGAAGAGTTGATATCTGATGAGTATGGAGACATATTTAAGTTAGATTTAAGAAAGAATAAGATTGAACTTAAAGTGATGAATTGCAATACGCGCGCTAATGAATGCTTTGTATTAGCAAGATTATGCGTGAACGATAGAGAACATAAAAATCCAGACGGAACAAAAGTAGGCGAAACACATTTGCATATTTATAAAGAAGGATTTAATGATAGATTCGCATATAATCCTGAAGATTATGGATTTTCCAACTTTGATAATGTACCTGCTTTAATACTACAATTTGCAGATTTTTGCAAAATCGAAAAAAAATGTTTTAATATTCACGAGGCGGTAAATGACCCTAAATTCCAAAAAAATAATTGACAGATATATAAACTGGCTAAAGGATAATCTTAAGTTTAAAGATATCTCTGATGATTTAGTTAAAATTCAAACTCCATTCGTAGATAGCCATAATGATTATATTGTCATTTACATTAAAAAGAATAAGGAAGAATATATCTTAACTGATGATGGTAGAACTCTATTTGACTTACAATCATCTGGCGTAAGTCTTACTCAAAATAGGGAAAAGCAACTAAAGGAATTTGTCGTAGCTCAAGGAGTAAACTATGATGAGAAAACAGAAAACATTTTTGTAATAACTTCTTGGGAATCTTTACCTCAAAAAAAGAACGATCTAATTCAAGCAATAATCAATGTTGGAGATATGTTCCTAACTGCACAGGCAAATGTCAAGAACTTGTTCTATGAAGAAGTTGCTTTATACTTCCAGAATAAGAATATTGCGTTTAGTCCCAATGTTTATCTTGAAGGGGGTGGCGGAGTAAAACACAAAATTGATTTTATAATTGGAAGAGTACACAAGATGCCACAATTGATTAGAGCAGTGAACACTCCATCAAAAACCATCTTCGAGGTGGAATTATTCAAATATATTGATATTGCTAAGCACAATACACAATATGAGAAATCAGAGAAGATCATTTTTATTAATGACACCGAAAAAGAAGTAAAAAAAGAATACATCGATCTTATAAAAAGTCATGGAATAACTCCAGTGTTATGGTCTAATAGGGAGACTACTCAAATATTTTCGGAGGCTGTAGCTTAAAATGGTTGAAACTGACACTTCAGAAAAAGCATTTCAAAATAATATTATTGCTCATTTAGTTAGTACTGGATACAAAAGCAGAGGAACAAACTGCTTCAATAAAGCAACATGTCTTGACCCCGAGCTAGTTTTGAAATTCATCATAAATACACAGAAAAAAATATGGGAAAAATTTGAAAGAGTTTATGCGGAGAAATCAGAAGAAAGATTCTTTTATTTGTTGATTAATGAAATCGATAAAAAAGGAACTATTAATGTATTGAGAGATGGCTTTAAAGACGCAGGATGTTACTTCCAGCTTTTCTATCCTAAACCCAACAATAACAAAAATCCAGACTTATTTGAAAACTTTGAAAAAAATGTCTTTTCTGTTATTGATGAATTAGAATATCAGGATAAAGAAAAAGGGAATAGAGTTGATTTAGTTGTTTTCATCAATGGACTTCCAATTTTAACAATTGAGCTTAAAGATACTTTTTCTCAAGGAGTAGAGAACGCAATAAAACAATACAAAGAAACAAGAGATCCAAAAGAAAAGATATTCCAGAATTGTTTTGTTCATTTTGCAATGAGTGATGAAAAAATATTCATGGCAACAAAACTTGTAGGATGGAAAACAAGATTCTTACCTTTCAATAAGGCATTAGATAATCCTGAAGTACAAAACGATTACAAAACTTCCTACTTATACAATGATATTCTACAAATAAATAAACTTTCAAAATTAATCAATAATTTTGTTTATATTGAGAAAGAAGATAATGATGAATATCCTATTTTTCCAAGATATCATCAGTTAGACTGTGTTAATCAACTTTTAGAAGATGCAAAACCTAGCAAAAACTATCTAATTGAGCATAGTGCAGGTTCTGGAAAAACTAAGACTATTGCATGGCTTTCTCATGGTTTAATCAATAAATTCAACAGATTAGATAACCGTATTTATGATATGGTTATAGTAGTGTCAGACAGAAAAGTAATAGACAAACAATTACAAAATCAAGTTCAAGCAATTGAAAAAGTAAAAGGTATTGTTGATGTTATTGATGAAAAGAAATCATCACAAGATCTTAAGGAAGCAATGAAATCAGGAAGTAATATTGTTGTTACAACATTGCATAAATTCCCTTATATTCTAGATGAAGTGAAAGACTTACCAAAACGAAATTATGCAGTTATAATTGATGAAGCTCATTCTTCACAATCAGGTGCAATGGCTAGAAAAATGAAACAAATTTTCTCAACAAACAGCTTAGAAGAAGCCGAGGCACTAGAAAGAGATGTTGATGAAGAAGTTGAAGAAGAAATACTAAATGAAATTGAATCTTATAGGAATCTAAAAAATGTTAGTTTTTTTGCATTTACTGCAACTCCTAAAAATAAAACTCTTGAAATGTTTGGAACTAAAGATGATAAAGGAGAATATCATTCATTCCATTTATATTCTATGAAACAGGCAATAGAAGAAGGTTTTATTTTAGATGTATTGAAACATTATCTTTCTTATGCAACTTATTTTAAATTAGTTAAGAAAATTACTGATGATCCAGAATATGATGAAAAGAAAGCAAAAAAATTATTGAGAAATTTTGTTGAAAAACATCCTCATGCAATTTCAAGAAAAACAGACATAATGCTTGAGCACTTTATGAGTTCCAGTTATAATAAAATCAAAAATAGAGCAAGAGCAATGGTTGTTACTAGGTCTAGACTCCATGCAGTCTTGTATAAAAAAGCATTTGATAAATTAATCAAAGAAAATAATTATCCAATAAAGACCTTGGTTGCATTTACAGGAATAGTAAAACATGATGAACAAGATTATACGGAGAGTAATATGAACTATTTATCCTCAAAACAATCAATTGAAAATGCTTTCAAAGAAGAACCTTATAGGATTTTAATTGTTGCTAATAAATATCAAACTGGGTTTGATCAACCATTACTCCATACGATGTATGTTGATAAAATGCTTAATGGTATTACTGCTGTTCAAACTCTTAGTAGAGCAAATAGGATATGTCCTCCTCATAAGAACGATACTCTTATATTGGATTTTGCAAATCAAACAGAAGTAATTGAGAAAGCTTTCCAACCGTACTATGAAGCAACTTTTTTAAAAGAGGGAACTGATCCACATAAATTATATGAGCTTGAAGAAAAATTAATTGATTATCAGATATTTGATCAATCAGATGTAGATGCTTTCATTAAGGCATGGAAAAAAGGAGAGCCACAGCCTAAACTTCACAATCTTTTGAATCCAGTTGTAAATGAGTTTAGAAAGAAGACTAAAAAAGACCAAGTTGGATTTAAGAAAACATTGAAGCGATATCAAAGTATATATTCATTTTTATCGCAATTAATACCATTCTCTGATGTAAATCTCGAAAATATATTCTTATTTAATAAGTTTTTAGCGAAGAAACTTCCAACAATAAATAATCCCCTGCCTTTCAATGTTTTAGAAGATGTGGATATTGATTCCTATAAGATAGTCAATAAAGGAGAAAAGAGGATAATAATACAATCAGAGGGAGAATTAAAACCAATTTCATCTGGTGTTGGAGAGTATTACTCAGATGTTAATATTAAATTATCAAAAATTATTAAAGATTTGAATGATGCTTTTGGAACTGATTTTTCTAATGATGATAAAGTTTTCTTAGGAAGAGTTAAAGACCATCTTCTTGAAAATAAAGAATTATTAAACAAGATGGAATATAATTCTAAAGAAAATGTTAAAGCTGTTTTCGATAAATATTTCAATCAAGAAATGACGGGATTATTAAATAACAATATGAAATTCTATAAAAGATTAGTTGATAATGAAAAACTAAAGGAGAAATTAAAATCCGCATTATTTGAATTAGTCTATTATGAACACAGCAAATTAAAGAAATTGAAGAAATAACTACCTAAGAATTAAGTATAACTTATAGAGATACTATCATAACCCTTTTTTGAGATTATTACATGGTCTAGAATTTTAATCCCTAATATATCTGCTGATTTTGCCAGCCTTCTTGTCATTTCTAAATCATTATTGCTAGGGGTGGGATCATCGGTAGGATGATTATGAACCAAAATAATCGAATTAGCACTTTCCTTAATAGCTTCTTTAAAAACTTCTCTAGGATGAACTAAACTTGAATTTAATGTACCAATAGAAATATCTTTTACACAAATAGGTTTATTTTTTGTATCTAATAAAATAATTTTAAAAACTTCTTTTTTATAGTCTTTCATTTCATCTACTAACATATCATAAACATCTTTAGCAGAACTTATTGCCTTTGAGTTATAACCACCTTTTGTTAATTTGCTATACCGTTTACTAAGCTCAATTAAACTCATAATCTTTGTCGGCTTAACCTTATCACCTTTAAATTCATTTTTTAGTTCATTGTAACTTAAGTTTCCCAATCCATGAAGATTATATTTTTTTAATAGCCTATTAGAAAGATCAATGGCATTTTCTTTTTTATCCCCACTATTGATTATAAGAGCTAATAATTCAGCATCATCTAAATATGCAGATCCTTTTTCAACTAATTTATAACTCGGTCTATTATAGAATGGCATCTCTTTTATTAACATAAAATATAATTCTATTTTGAGGTTAATATAAGTTACTTAAGAATTTTCGAAAATCTTTCAGAAAGTTTGGAAATTATTCTTTATTTTTAAGATAGCCTTTCTCAGATAAGTAAGCTAAAACAATATTTCTTATAACTTCAGACTTTTTTTCACCAATCTTTTCAATTAAGTTCTGAATAAACCGCCCATTGAATTAAACTAATTAGAGGTAACTTTTATAAATAAGTTATCTTTTATTTTAAAAAGTGGCATTTGAAATTTATTTAGAGACAATTAGAAATAGTTATTTATTAAGATGGTTAATTGTTTTCACATTTTTTTTAATTTTATCTAAACTCTTTATTTATATATCTGAGAAATTTCTTAGAAGATGGACAAAAAAAACTGAAACAGACTTAGATGATAAATTAATTCATATTATTGAGTCTCCTTTAGCTTTAATTCTGCTTCTAATTGGGATTAAAATTGCGTTTTCTTTTTCTGGTGCTGAGTTTGATTTTTTAGATTCCATTGATAGATTTTTAGATAGTTTAATTATTATTACAATTGGTTATTTTGCTTTTGTTGTTGCTAATCTTTTTGTAAAGTTATGGGCGGAAAAATTTGCAAAAAAAACAAGAGTGAAAATTGATGATGATTTATTACCTTTAATTCATAAAACACTAAAAGGTATTATTTTAATTATTACTTTTATGGTTCTTCTAAACAAATGGGGTGTTAATATTGCTCCAATGTTAGCTTCTTTAGGTATTGCAGGTTTAGCTTTAGGTCTTGCATTACAGAGTACATTATCTAATATCTTTAGCGGAGTTGCTTTAATTTTTGATAGAGCTTTTAAAGTTGGTGATATTGTTGAAATTGATAAAGTAATGGGTATAGTTCATGATATTGGGTTACGTTCAACAAGAATAAAAACATTTAATAATGAAATAATTGCAATTCCAAATGGACAGCTTGCAAATTGTAATATTAAGAATTTTTTACAACCAGATGCTCGTGCTAGGATCATAATCCCATTTACTGTAGCTTATGGAACAGATCATAAAAAGGTAAAGAAGATTGTTTCTGAGGTTATTAAAAAATTAGAGAATGTAGATCCAGAACATTTAGTTCACTTTGATAATATGGGTGGTTCTGCATTAGAGTTTAAAGCTTATTTTTGGGTTAAATCTTATAAACATAAATTTGAAACTAAGGAGAAGGCTATATGTGAAATTTATGATGCCTTGAACAAGTCTAAGATTGTTATTCCTTTTCCTCAAATGGATATTCATTTGAAAAAATAAAAGGTAACCTTTATATAATTTGTTATTGACCAGTAGTGTATGTTGGATGATTTAAGTATTAGGCTGGAGGGGTTTCCAAAAGAGTTTAGAGACTTTATAATTGAGGCTTCTAGTAATTATTCTGGGTTTGATGATCCTAATAAATTAGATTCTTTGGCAGATGTGATGGCTAGAGGTGAGGATGGAGATTTTTCTTATTTGAATGACCCTTCTGAACGTAAAAATGCTTATTTGCTTTTAGATGATTTTCTAACTAAAAATTCAAGTGATCTTAAAAATACTACTCCTTATCCTCATGCTCAGGCTCATTTGGCTGCTGCTGGTGCTCCATCTGATTTATCTTTTGCAACGAAAAGTGTTGAGGATTCTGGAAATAGAGAAGAAGAACTGGATATTAATGAGTTTTCTGGAGATGAAGAGGTTACTGATGAATATGATGTTAATTTATTGGAACCAAGTGATGGTGGAGATTTACCGGATTCTCAAGGTTTAGATGTAGTTTTAAATAAGATTGAGGGTTTGAGTACTCAAGCTTTTAATTTAAGAGCAACAACTGGTGAAATAATTACGAGAAATTTAAACTCAGGACTTTGGCAAACAAGAGGAATAAAGAGTGCTTTAACAGGTGTTACAAAAGGTGCCAGTATGGGTGTTGTAGGAAGTTCTAGTGTAGAATTAGAGAATTTAGTTACTTTAGGAATTTCTGGTGAGAATTTTGATTTATCAGGAACTGATAATACAATTGTGAGTGAAGTTTCTAAACCCAAATTAAGTGTCGGAACTAGTGAATCAGATACTGAAGGTGATGTAAATGTTGCTGCTCCTATTTTTAGAAATGAAAGAGATTATGAAGATGATTCTGATTATGATCCAAATGATGATACATTTGTTTCTAGAAGTAGGAGAGATTATGAAGATGATGTAAATGATGATGCACCTATTTTTAGAAATGAAGGAGATTCTGATAATTTTGTTGTTCCTAGTTCAACTGTGGTACCTAGATTCCCATCAGGTAACAGAAAAGAAAGAAGGACATTAAGATCTTTGATTTATAAAAATCTTTTGCCTTTATCTTTACTTGCTTTATTTGGTGATTTATCCTATATTATTTATAAGGCGTATACAAAACATGATCCAAGCCATGATACAAAACAAACTCAAGTTGTTGATTCTGTTAAAGAGAATAGAGATTATGAAATTCAATTTCTAGTTGATGGTCAAGAATTAGTTCCAAATGAAAGTGGAGATTATATTGTTAATAAAAATGAAAGTTTAATAATTAATTCTTTGGATGATGATGTTAAATTATTTTATAGGATGGTTCCCTTAGATTCTCAAAAAAGTAGGTCTGATGATGGAGATGAATTTTCAGACTTTTCTGATTTAATAGATGTATCGTTAGATCCGCTTTCAAAAGGAAGATATAAGTTAGAATTAAAAGACGAAACTAATAAAATTAAATCTTTTACATTTTATTTAATTAATCCTTTAGTTGCTGATAGTAGGAGTGAAGGAGAAGGTGAAGGTGAAGGAGAAGATAGAATTAAACCTAAACAAGTTAAAATACAACTAAAACCCTCTAACCCAAAAAGAACTGTCCCTCCTAAAAAGCAGATTGTAACTCCTAAAAAGTATACACTTACTTCTGATCAAAAAAGTAAAATTACAAGTCTTTATAATTCTTATAATAAAAGTCCAAGATGTGAAGGTAAAGAAATTATTAAAAGTTATAAAATTGGTTTTAATGTTAATGATCGGAGAATAGATGATTTAACTGTTGAATCTAATGAAATTAACTCTCATAGGAAGAATTGTTCTTTTTATACTAAAAAACTTGAAACTCTTGTAAGAAGTTGGGATTTAGGAGCTGATGGGAGAAAATTTATTTTACTTGAGAAATAAGATCAAAATGAATTGGAGAAAAATTTTAGCTGGGATAGGAGTGATTGGAAGTGGGTTGTTATCAGAGGGTAATGTAAATGCACAAGAGGATGAAGATAGGTACAATATTCAGTTTAAAACTGAGGATGGAGATGAAATTGAAACTGGTGATCATGTGGATAGTAGAGAAGTTTCTATTCAATCGGGAAAATATATTGTTGAAGCACCTGGGCAAATTGTTTATGCTGCTGCATTGAATAATGCTGATGATTATAGTGAACTTGCTGGTTCAAGATTAGTTGGTGAGAGTATTGTTTCAGTTAGTGATGCTGCTATCTTAGAGCCTCTTTTAAAAGATGAACCAGTAACTTTAGATTTGGCTAAGGGGCATTATTTTTTAACTTTGAAATATATTGAAAATATTTCTGGCAATCAATCATATGATACTGACGAGTTAGAAATAATTGTTAACGATAAAGTTGATCTATCTTCTGAAGGTGAAGGAGAAGATAGTTTAGGTGTTAATGATGAGACTGAAAATACTCCGAAGGATGTTTCTGAGGGTGGAGATGTTATTGAACAAGGTGATGTGAATTTAGAACAAAACGCTTATGAAAATGATTATAGAATTAAATTATTTAAAAAAGATGATTCTAAATTAGAAGATCTTGTAACAAAAATAAGTAATGATTCTGGTCGTGTTAAAGTAAAACCCGGAGAATATGTTCTTAATGCTGGAGGTCAGTTTGTTATTAGAGCAGAATTAGACAAATATTTAGAGAGAGATTCTACTTGGAAAAAGGTAGTAGATGATAGGAAGCTGAATTCAGGAGAAGTTACTAGGTTTATTCCAGAGGGGCCTAATTTTGGAGAAATGATACTTAATGATGGAGATGTTTCACTTAACTTAGGAGCTGGATTGTATACAATTATGTTAAATTATGCTATTAATGGTAGTTCTCTTGATGGAGTAGATTATGATCTTTTAAAAATTGAGGTTGAGGATGTTTCTGAGGGTGGAGATGTTATTGAACAAGGTGAAGGAAGTTTAGGTGTTAATGATAAGACTGAAACTACTCAGGAGGATGTTTCTGAGGGTGCAACTGTTACTGAACAAGATGAAACAAGAACTGATGAGATTGAAGAAGAACTTCATTTTAGTGATTTAGAATTTGGTGGAGTTGTAAAATGGGGAGGAATAGCTCCTTCAATTATGGGATTAATATATGATAAGAATACTTTTGGAAGAAAAGGTGCTGTTAGGGGTGCAATTGGAAAAGGGCTTAAAATACCTACTGACATGATTGGATTAAAAGGATATTTATTTGGACAAATTAATGGTGCAGGTGGATTAAATACTGAAGATAGTTTGAATAAAGAATATCTACCTGTTGGTGCAACTTTAAATGAGAGGTTAAGTGGTGAAATTGGTTTAGGTGTTGTAGTACCATTTAAACTTAATAAACGACAGGATGGAAATTTTGGATTTTATATCTCAGGAATTACTGGTGATATTGAAAGTGATACGAGAATAGGAAATTTAAAAATACAAAAAGAAGAAGTAATAAGGGGACATAATCGTGGTATGGATGTAGAGTTTAAATTTAATGATTTAAAACTACATTTTGCTCCTGAATTAATCGATAGTTTTGATTTAAAATTTATTGGTAGTTTTGATTTTACATCTTTTAGTATTGATCAAAGAACATATTTAATAAATAAAGAAGGAACGACTATTTATAAGAATTCACAAAAGGACTTATTAAATTCAAATAGATTTCTTGGTACAGCAATTGAATTTGATAATTTAGATATTGGTTTAGGTACAAATAGATATTTGAGAGATCTTGTGGTTTCTGGTGATGAACCCAAGGAAATAAAAGGATATAATTTTCAATTAACTGGTGGTTATAGTTTACTTGATGATAATGGAACAATTGATGGTATTTTAGTTGTGCCTTTTCCTAATCAAGAAATAGCTAAAGGTGGATTGTTTGTGAGATATTCAAAACCTATTAAGGATAGAACTAATTGGTTTGCACAATGTGGTGTTTCTTCTACTGAATATGATACCGGAAGGAATGTTCATAATGATGTAGAAGTTAATTGTGGTGTAGGAATAAGTACAGGTGAGAAAGGTTTAGAAGATAGACTTAAATTTAAATGAATAAGAGTAAATTTATAAATAACTTAACTTTTAAATGAATTATGTTTATAATCTCTTTTTTAGGGCAATATTTAGGATATTTAATTGCTTATTTTACACAAGATGAATTAAAACAAGGAAATATTTATTTTAGATTAATTGAAATTGTTTGTTTATCTTCTTTATTCTTTTTTAATTCTGATCTGGTTTTATGGTTCTTTTTAATTGGATTTGTTTTAGGTTTTTTATTTAACTCTGAATATATTTTCTTTCCTGTTTTTAGTAATTTCATTTCATTGTTTATTATTTTTATTTATGGATTAGCTTATGGAACTTTGAATTTTAAGAAATTAAATAAACTGAACTGGAATATTTTGTTAATAATTCCTTTGTTTATTTTGTCTATTAAATTTAATTTAATCTCTTTAGGATTAGGTGGTGTTTTAGGTTCTATTATACATAAGTTTAAAAGTTTTTTTTAGTACCTAATATCTATGCTTTACATTATTGGTTTAGGATTAGGAGATGAGATGGATATTACCATGAGGGCATGGTATATAATCAGAAACTCAGATTTAGTGTTTTTAGATTCTTATACTTCTGTTTTAAATGTAAATTCCAAGGCGTTAGAAGAGTTTTATGGAAAGGAGATTATTTTAGCAGATAGAAAATTAGTAGAAACACAATCAGATAAGATTTTAGACCCTGCTAAAAAACAGAATGTTGCTTTATTAGTTGTTGGTGATCCAATGTTTGCAACTACACATTCGGATCTAGTTTTAAGAGCAAGAGATTTTAATGTTAAAGTAAAAATTATTCATAATACTTCTGTGTTTAATACAATTGCTGATACAGGATTATCATTATATAATTTTGGAAAAGTAGCTTCTATTCCTTTTACAGATGATAAGTGGGAAGTGAACACTCCATATAATGTATTAAAAGAGAATAAAGACTTACATACTTTGTTCCTATTTGATTTAAGACCCGAGAAGAATGAGTTTATGACAATAAACCAGGCTATTAAATTTTTAGAAGATTGTGAAAGAAGATTGGCTGGTGGATTGATACATGATGATCTATTTTTGGTAGCATGTTCTTCTTTAGGAACTGATAATCAGCAGATTAAGGCCGGAATATTGAAAGAACTAAAAACAATGAAATTTAGAAAATTTCCACAGTGTCTGATAATTCCTGGTAAGATGCATTTTGTTGAAGAACAAATGTTAGAGCTTTTTAAGTAAATCTATATTTGGGATTGAAATTAATTCTTTTTTCTTTGTTAAAATTGTAACTTCAAAGATTGAAATCCTTTTTATTTTTCCTTCAATGTCATTTATTTTAATGGTCTCTTCTAGTTTTATTCTTTTAAATAATTTTAAGTAAATTCCTACAACTATGTTAGGTAGTAGATCTTTAAAACTAAGAAGAATAAGTGATAAAATTAGAATTGAGAAAATAATAACACTTTTTTTAATATTAATTTCTTGTTGATCAAGAATTAAATTTATTGTAATAAGATATATAACAATTCTTGTTAAGTTAGGCAAGATCTTATCAAGGGAAGATACTTTTTTAAATTTATTTTTTATTAGTTTGTGTGAGTTTGTTTCTCTGATTATTCTTTTTATTAAATTAGAAGATAATCTAGCAATTATTATTCCCATAACTAATGTAAAAAAACTGATTAATATTGTCATTATTCTTCAAGTAGTACTTTAATAATTGATGCAAAGGCTGGCCTTGTGATAAAAACTCCAATTGTTACACCTGCAATTGTAACTAAAGCAAAGCCTGTTAATAATCCCGCTCCTGTTCTTAATAGTGGTAACATTGCGGCTACAGTTGTTGCGTATGCAATTAAAATTATAAAAAATGCGTTTTTAATTCTATTTTTCCAATTTCCTGCTGATTGTGATTTTGAAAGAACCTCATCTGTAATTACAATTTGGTCATCTACCCCTGTTCCAACTGATGCAATAATTCCTGCAATAGCAGCTAAATCTAAATTATATTTGAATAATGCAGAAAGTCCTAATATAAGATATATCTCTGATAAAACAACTAGCACTATTGGAATTGCAATTTTCAATTTCCTATATCTTATAAAAATAACTAAACCGACTGCAAGTGCGGCTAAAATCCCAACCAGGATAGCATTATTCAGGAAGGATTTTCCTAATGTAGGTGAGATATAATCTAATTTTATTATCTCTAATTTTGTGGGTAATGATCCTGTAATTAAAACTGTTTGTAATTTATCTCTATTTTTAATTGCATTATTTATTGCTTCTGCTTCTGTAACTCCTAAACCTGGACCAGAGATAGTAATTCTTGTTGCTTTTTGTCCTTTTAAACTCTCTGAGATTTGTAAAGAATCAACTTGTTTACCATCCAAATAAAAATCAATATTTTTTTCTAATACTCTTGAACCACCTTCAGATGTAATAATCTCTAAATTTTTTGTTATCTCTGCATGTTTTTGCGCAGCATCATTTGATAAGGAAATTTCAAATTCAAATTGACATCCGAAACCTCCCGCACTGGGGTTACATTGTGAGATTCTAGAACATGTACCATCATTTCTGCATACAAAAGTTATATCTTGTTTTCCACCTTTGAATACAACTTCATTTCCAATCTTTGCTTCAAAATTTCCCTGAGAACCAATAAGATCTTTAACTTCTTCTTTTGTTGCACCTGCAATCTCAATTAAAATATATTTTTCTCCTGTTAAGTCCTTTGCTTCTTTAATTTTTAAATCAGATAGACCATAGACATTAAGTCTATTCTCCATTGTATCAATTATATCTTTTATTTCCTGATCTGTAATTTCTTTTTCTGGTTTAAGAAGAACTTGTGTTCCACCTTGTAATTCTAATCCTTTTCTTATATTTGAAGTTGAAGCTTCAGTAACTGTAATCCCTAAATCTTTTTCATCTTTAAGTAATGTGTATGTACCTTTATTTGTTTTTATTTCAATTGTTTCTCCTTCTTTTATTTTAGAAATTTCTGTTGCATAATCTTTAAGATTTAGAATCTTGTTCTTGTTAATTTCAATTATTTTTTCTCTTTTGACTGGTTGTATATTTGATTCAGGATTCTCCATCCCATAAATCTCAGCAGTAGAATTTTTTTCAACAAAACTAATAGATACTCCATTAGATTCAAATTGATGTCCAATTGCAATAAACGAACTAAGCAGAACGAATAATAAAATCATTACTCTTGGTTGTTTTAATATTTTTCTTAGTTTCATTTTCTTGTTACATACCAATATAATAGGCCAGTGTTTGTAAGATATGTTGTTAAAATATCAATAAATAAGCCAATGATTAAAATCATAAACATTTGTTGTAGTGTTGGGTTTGTGGTGAAGATTAATGCAACAACTAATACTGCAATTGTTGTACCACTCATTGTTAATCCTGTTTTTGATGCATTTATCATTCTTTGGAAAGGAGTTCCAATTTTTGTTTTTAATGTTTTTGTTGTAAGCAATATATCCGAATCTACTGAATAACCAATTAGGAATAGGAATGCTACAATCCCAGCAGTTGATAGTTGAATTTTAAATAAATTTATTATTGCTAAAGTAATAACAATGTCTGAAAAAGCTGCAAGAATTACTGCAAATGAAGGTACAAATTTTCTAAATGAAATAAAAATTACAATCCCCATGAGAACAAATGCAAAAATTAATGCTTTGATTAAATCACTATAAAATGTTTCTCCTAATGAAGGTCCTGTTTCCTGAATACTAAAGTTATCTGAATTTAATTTAATTTCTAATTTTTTTTCTAAAAATGAAGTTAACTCTTTTTCGTCCATTTCTGAAACCTGAATATTTATTCCTACTTGTTCTTGTGAGAGAGGATCTGTTAATCTTCTTACTATTGCTTCCTTTGGAAATGAATCTTCTAATTGTTTGATATCTATTTCTACTTGTGTATCAATAGTAGCTGAAATTCCACCTTTGATTGAAACATCTTTGTAATGAATACTCCCATTCTTTGAAAAATGTAATCCAATAAGGCCTAATGAAATCACAAGCAAAATTAATGGAATCAACAATAATTTTTTATGGTGCTCTATATAAAAGATCTCAATTTTATCTAAATTCATTAAAATCTTAAGAATTTATATTATTTTTAAACTTTTGGATGTTTTTATAATTCTTTAACTATTCTCCTTTTTGAAAAATTCAATTATTCTTGGAATTGGATCTTTACTTATTCTAAGATTCTCTTCTTTTTTAAATGCTTTAAAATATGAATCCCATGTGTATCTTGAATCCAGATAAATTATAACTCCTTTATCTGTTTCTGATCTTATACATCTTCCGGCGTTTTGTTTTGTTTTAATTAAAGCGGGAAGAATATAACCATAATCCCAACCTTTTTTAAATTTTAATTCATAGTATTTAATTAATTCCTGAGTTTTTAAGTCAGGTTTGCCTAATGGTAATCCTACGACCACTACTCCTTTTAAAAAATCCCCTGCTAAATCAAGTCCTTCTCCAAAGTTCCCTGAGGAGACTCCAATTAATACTGCTCCTGTATCTTTATAAGATTTGAATTTCTCTATTAAATCTAATTTTTCTTCTTTTGAGATTCCTGGCATTTCAAGAAAAGTAGTTTTTTCACAAAGTGTTTCAAAGTGAATATAAATGTCATCTCTTATTTTATAGCTTGGAAAAAATATTGTACTGTTGCCCGGAATTTTATTTACAATTTCTGCACAATGGTTTGCAATCTTTTTATACATCTCTTCTGATCTTGCTGTAAATTTTGTTGTAGTATCCGGGACTATTATTGTTAGCTTATTTTTTGAGGGAAATGGATTTTCAAATTCTTTTATTTCTGTTTCAAAACCAAATAAATCTTTATACATATTTGTTGGTGAAAGTGTACCGGACATGCAAATTAAAGAGTATGAGTCTCCTGCTAATTCTTTCATAATTAAAGATGGATCAAGGCAATCGTAAGATACTGTAACGAAGGGTTTACCTTTCCTATCAAAGTCTCTTGTTAAATATCTTATAAAACCCTCTTCTTCACCTAACCACCATTTCATAAAACTTGAAACTGAACTTGAGAATGATTTCTTTTTAGATTCTTTAGATTTCTCTCCTATCCATTCAAAATTATCTCTTAGTTCATCATAATCACCAATCTTTTTTATCTCATTAAGAAAATCCTCTTTTGTGATGAGTAATTCTTCCTGTTTAAACTCTAATCTCTTTGAGAGTCTGAAAAGAATTTCTGCAATATCTCTTAAATCCTCTCCTATTTCTTTATTACCTTCAGTTATTGCTTCTTTTGCCGCTTGTTCCAATGTAAATGTGGTTAGTTTTATTGATAAGACGTCCCTACATTTATCTGGAAGTCTATGTGCTTCATCAAATATTAAAATGGTATTACTCAGTTTCTGATTGGTTTTTTTAAGTAAGTGTTCTCTAATTCCCGGGTCTAAGATATGTAAATAGTCAAGTATTATTACGTCTGCTCTTTGTGCATGAATACATGAGACTTCATAAGGACATAAATCTGATTCTTCTGCAATTGATTTCAATTCTTCTGTATGGCATATTACATTATTTAATGATTCTAACGTTAATTTTGTTTTTATTGAAATTTCACCATTTTTTGTGAGATTAGTATAAAAATCACAGGTTTTATTTTTAATTGAGTGTTTACAATATTCGTTAAATTCACTATTTAGTAATGTTGAAACTCCTGGTTGTAGACACATATTCTTTTTTCCAACTAAATCTACAACGTTTAATTTTGTTCCAAACTTGTTCTGTATCTCTTTTAAGGTATCAATTGCAATTTTATGTTGTGTGTGCATTGGTGTTAAGAAAAAAACTGTGAGTTTATTTTGTATTGCAAATGATAAAGCGCTTGAAATTGCAGCAGCAGTTTTTCCTAAACCAGTTGGAGCATGAGCAATTAAGTTTTTTTGATTTTCTAATACTTCCTGAATTGATTCTATCAACTCTTTTTGTGAATCCCTCACTCTTTCATGTGGAAATAAAAGTTCCATGATGGACAGATATATTTATTGTTTATATTCTTTGTTATAAATTTATTTTTTTTACAAAAGAATTAAATACCTCTTAATCTAAAATCAATTTGTGGAAAAGATACAAAAAGAAAACCTATTGAAGATTCTCAAATTAGCAAGAATTGCAATAAAAAAGGGTGATGTGAAAACACTTAGAAATTTAAGTGACTGGACCGTTCATGATGCTTCAATTTATCAGAGTGATATTTATGTTCTTGTTGCTGTTATTATTTATTCTTTGTCAAAGATTTATTCTCGTGAGAATTATGAAACCTATAAATCATATCATCTTTACTGTGAGGATTGTACAGGCTCTCTTGAAAAGGCAAGAGTTTTTTTAGAAAAAGATGATCTTGTTTCTTTTGAAAATCAATTAAAATCTTTTTTAAATAAGATTAATAAGCTTGATAAAAAATTTAAATCTCATGTTAAGGATATTTTTGAAAGGGCGAAAATTCATAAAGCTTCCAGGTTACATGAGCATGGAATATCCCTAGGAAGAACTGCTGAGTTTTTAGAAATTTCACAGTTTGAACTTATGAATTATGTTGGAACAACTGGGATTTCTGATGTAAAAGAAAATATAACCCTTTCTGTAAAAGAAAGATTAAATAATGTGAGGAATGTGTTTAAATGAAATTTATTGTTTTTGATACAGGTTCAATAATCTCTCTTGCAATGAATGAGTTATTGTGGACTTTACCTTTATTGAAAAAAAGATTTAAAGGTGAATTTTATATCCCTCATTCTGTTAAACTTGAGTTAGTAGATAAACCTATGGAAATTAAACGATTTAAATTTGAAGCAATAAATATTCTCAAACTAATTCAAGAAGGGGTATTAAAAGTTCATGAAAAAATAAATATCGAAGAAGAATTTAATTTAGTGAATTCAATTTTTTTTATTAAAGGTAATCCTTTAAAACTAATTCAAATGGGTGAAATGGAAGCATTAGTTCTTGCAAAGAGATTAAATGCAAGTTTATATTTTGTAGATGAGAGAACAATGAGATTATTTGTGGAGGATTCTAATTCTTTAAGAAGACTTCTCGAAAGAAAATTTCATGATAGAGTGAGTGTTAATAGAAGTAAACTTGATATTTTTAAGAAAAAATTTTCAAGTCTCTCTGTTGCAAGGTCAACTGAATTGATGAGTGTGGCTTATGAGATGGATATTTTTAAAGATTATACTGTTGTTTCTAAAAATGATTTCCTTGACGGTATATTATGGGGTTTAAAGTTAAGGGGAGTTAGTATTTCTTCAGAGGAAATTAATGAAATGATTTCTTTAATTAAATAGTTTTTTTTTAAATTTTGTTATTCAGAATATTTATTTTAATTAGTGAGATATTTTGTTTTTTTGCGAAAAAATCTAATTTTTATTTTATTTCTTCAAATATGTAATCTTCTTGAAAACGAATAATTTTAAATAATCTTTTGATGCTTTTTAGTTCATTGGGAGCGTGGGGTAACCCGGCATCCTAACCGGCTCCAGAGTCTGGAGAGCTGAGCTGAAAGCTATGACAGAAGATACCGGTTGATCCCGGTTCAAATCCGGGCGTTCCCATTTGTTTCTTATTAGTAATAACAAATCGAAAGCTTTATAAATTTTATTGTGTAACGATAGAAAGGTGGTTACATAACAAAATGAAATGGACTTATTTAACTCTTGCAATTGTATTTTTGAGTTCTTTAGCTTTTATTTCTTTAGCTGATAATGATATATCAATCAATCCAGGAAATCCTAGTCCTAATGATGTTTTAACTTGTTCTATTAGTGGAGAAGAACAAGGTTTTGATTTTGTATGGTTTAAAAATGATGATGGTAGAGAAAATATTGATAATGCGATAGGTCTTGGAAATCCATTAAATCTTGAGAATTTAGATATAAATCCGGGTGATTTTATTAAATGTGTTGTTTGGTTACCTGATGTTATTGGTCATGATCAACCCCTAGGTAGAGATACTGTGATGGTTTTAGAGCCTAATGAACCTCCAGTTGTACAAATAATTCAACCAGTTCCATTTTCAGTTTTTAAAGTTGGAGAAGAAATAAGGTTTGAAAGTGTAGTTGGTGATCCTGATGGAGATAGGGTGAGTTTTAGTATCAATTATGGGGATGGAACTACATCAAGGAGATTGGTTGATACTCATACTTATAATGCTCCTGGGGAATATAATATAGTTGCAATTGCAGAAGATCCAAGTGGTGCACAATTTGAAGATTCAATTAGTATTAGAATTAATCCTAGGGTTCAAGTGAATGAAAATGCTCTTCCAACTGTAGAAATAGTTTCTCCTGAAGAAGGATCTCAATTTGAAATTGGACAAAATGTTCCTTTTGAAGCTAGAGCTAATGATCCTGATGGTGATGAATTAGAAATTATTTGGGATTTTGATGATAATTTGGGTGCTCCAGGTGCTGAGAATGTTGGTCATGTATATAACAATGTAGGAATAAAGAGAGTTGTAGTAACTGTGAGAGATGGAAATGGAGGAGTTGCAACTGATGATGTAACTATTACAATAATTCCTGAACAAGAAATAAAGAATCAACCTCCTGTAATTTTTGTAGATTCTCCTAAAGATGTTTGTTTGAATGAATTAACAGTTTTTGATGCTACAAGAACAACTGATGATATAACTGATTTTGGTGATTTAAAATTTATTTGGGATGTTAATGCTGATGGAACTAATGATATGGTTGGGTTTGGAAATGATGTTCTTTTAGGTGGTGTTTCACCTGCAAAGCCTAGTTTTAGATTTAATACTCTTGGTTTAAAGAATATTTTCTTATCTGTATTTGATACTGATGGTGCAAGTGCGAGTAGGAACATTCAAGTGAAGGTAGTACCTTGTGAGGGTAATATTCCTCCTGTAGTTGATTTTGAAATTGAAAGTGATAGAATTTGTGCTGGTGATAATATAGTGTTTGATGCTACAAGAACAACTGATAATAAAGATGAGGTTAATGGATTATTCTTTAAATGGTACTTTGGAGATGAATTACCTGATGCTGCGGGAAATATTCTGCCAGCAGTTTTAGGAATTGGTGACAAAAGAGTTGGGCATTTATATAGATTACCAGGGGTTTATATTATAAAATTAATTGTTTTTGATAAAGATAGGAATGAAGCTGAAAAATTAAAAAATATTGAAGTTTTAGATTGTTCTGATGAGAGAAGTGGGCCTCAAGTAGAATTTGAGATAATTCCTAATGAAAATATTTGTGTTGGTAGTGATATAGTGTTTGATGCTACAAGAACAAATGATAATAATGATAATTTGAGAGATTTACATTTTGAATGGATTGTTGAAGGTGAATTATTAGCTAACGGCAATGGTATAAGCAGGGTTGGGTTTAGACCAGTAAAAGAAGGTCCGAATGATGTTGAATTAGTTGTTAGAGATTTAGATGGAAATATAGCAAGGAAAAGTGGTAATTTTGAATCTAGAATTTGTCCTAGAACTAGTGTTTATACAGAATTAGAAATTTTATCTGTTAGACCAGTGTCTAACCAAGAGGTTTATTCTTCTGGTGATGAAGTTAATTTTATTGTTACTGTGAAAAATACAGGTAGTGTGGATCAAGTTGTAAGAGTATTATCTTCAGTTCCTTCTATGGGAGTTTCAAGCATAGGCAGGAGTTTTGATATAAGATCTAGAAGTACTCAAAGTATTATGCTAAATGTACATATTCCTAATCATTCAAGTGCCGGATGGCATGTTGTTAGGGTAGATTTATTTGGTGAGAGGGGGGCTCAAGCGCATGGAAATTATGTTTTTCTTGTTGTTTGAGTCACTACCGAAAGATTTATAAATGAGCTACCCCTTTGAAATGATAACACAATATTGTGGGGGTTACAAAAAGAAAATGAAAAGATTTGCAAACGTGATGTTGGTCTTGGCACTTGTATTGGCTACTAGTGTTAGTGCAGTTCAAATTACTGATATAGCAAAAACTGTTGTTGAAGTAAATGATATTACTGTATACAAAGGAGACCAAGTAAACCAAGTTGCTAGTGTAGTTCTTGAAAGAGGCTCAGTGGCTAAAGTTGAGGTTTATTTTGAAGGTGTCCAAGATGCTTATGATTCAAGAGTGGAAGTTTCAATTGGTGGTTATGAATATGGTGTACCAAGAGCAATAACTCCTATTTTTGCAATCAGAGACGGTAAAACTGACAGAAAAGTGTTAGCTTTAGAAGTACCAGAAGATATTGAAGCGGGTGAAATTTATAACCTAAAAATCGATATTTTTGATGGATCTAATAGAGATACTGTTGACTTAAATTTAGAGATTATAGAAAAAAGGCATGCAATTAATGTTTTTGATACAATTTTCTCACCTGGAAATAGAATCGTTAAGGCTGGACAACCTTTGTTTGTTTCAGTTAGAGTTGAAAACTTAGGTGAAAAATTAGAAGAAGATATTAAAGTAATTGCAACTGTTCCTGCATTTGGATTAAGAGAAGAATCTTATGTTAATGAACTTGTTACTGACAGGTTTGAGCATGATGATAGAGACTTTTTCCATGATGAAGAAGATGCTGCAAGTACTAAAGACCTTGTATTTATGATTCCATCAGATGTAAAATCTGGTGAATACGAAATGAATGTTAGAGTTGAATACCAAAGAGGGCATGCAGTTGAGGAACAATCTTATACTATAAGGGTTGAAGGAAAAGAACAAGCTGTTTTTGTTCCAGTTCCATCTGAAACTTTAGTAGTTAATGTAGATTCCTTAACAAAAACTGTGAATGTTGGTGAGAATAGTATATTCACATTTAACGTTGCTAACTTAGGACAAACTGCAAGAGTTTTCCAAGTACAAGTTACTGGGGCTAATGGTGCTGTAAGGGTTGATCCACAAGTAATAACTGTTGGAAAAGATCAAACTGCAGAAGCTTTCGTAGCATATACAGCAACACAAGGACAAGGGGCACAACCTTTTATGGTTAGGTTTTTAGAAAATGGACAAGTTGTTAAGGAAGTAACTTTAACTGCAAATGTTCAAGCTAATACAGAAACAGACTCTAATACTTTCAAAAGTGCTTTAGAAATTGGATTTGTAGTGCTTTTAGTAATATTAGTAATCTTAGCATTGGTTATGGTTATCAAAAGATTATCTGAAGATAACACAGAAGAACCAATTGAAGGAAAAACTTATTACTAATTTTTTTCTTTTTTTTATAATTCTTTTTTTAGTTTTGTTTCAACTAAGTCAAGATTTATAATTGTATAATAAGAGATGAAATCTTAAGACAAAGAAGATAATTTTTGTATTCTAATCTTTTTATTACCATAATCTATATATAGCGTATGTAATCTCTCTAGAATGGTATCATGGTTAGTAGTTCAATAAGATTTTTTGGTTTGATGTTTAGTTTTTTATTAATTTTAAATAGTTTCGTTATTGCTTTAGAAATAAGATCCGGTTCTGTTGCGGATGTGTTATGCCCAAGGGATACTGGATTATTTACTGATTTTGTAGTGAATACAGGAGAATCTTCTAGTGGATTTAGTGTTAATACTCAAGGTGCAGCTGATGTTTGGTCTACATCTGTTCCAACTGGGTTTTCTTTGGGTAGTGGGGAGCAAAAAGTAGTTTATACTTATGTAACACCTGGGAAAAATGCTGTACCAGGAACTTATTCGCTTGACGTGATAATTTCAGGAGGAAGTGAGAGTAAAACAATTTCTCATCCTGTAACTATTAAGAGTTGTTATGGTGCTGAATTGAGTTCTTCTAGAACTGAAGAAGCTGTATGTCCATTAGAAACTGTGAAATATAATTTTGTGTTAACTAACAGTGGTGAATATAGAGATACTTTTGATCTTAAAGTTGAAGGTCAAATTGCAAATAAAATTTCTTTAAGTGATAGTTTAGTAACTTTAGATCCAGGTAAATCAAAAGAGATTATTGTCTTTGTTACTGGTCCTTCAGAAGCAAATAAGTTTGATTTTACGATTGTAGCTAAGGGGCAAGGAAGTGGAATTGTTGAAAGTTTTGGGTATCTTCTTAATGTGAAGTCTTGTTTTGATTTTGATGTTGAAGTTGAAAAAACTAATTATGATTTTTGTGAACATTCTGTTGTTAAAGTCCCAATAAAATTAAGAAATCTTGGAACGTCTGTAAATGAATATGATATTTTAGTTGATGGTCCTCAATGGGTAACTTTAGATAAGGATTATACTAAATTAGGAATTAAACAAAAAGATCTAGCTACAATGTTATTTGTTCCTGATTATGGAATAAATGGACCTTTTAAAGTTGGATTAGAGGTTATTCCTAAAAAAGGAGAAGTTAAAGCTGTTCATAATTTTAATGTTAATGTAAGAAAGTGTAATGATGTTTCTTTGGAAATTGCTGAAGAGAAAGTAAGGTTATGTAATGGATTAGATTCACAATATGAGGCTATAATTAAGAATACAGGTGAGAATACTCATGAATTTGTTGTTGATTTGATTGATCCTCCAGATTGGTTATCATTTAATGAAATAAAACCTACTTTTACATTAGAACCAAATGAAATTAAAAAGTTATTTTTGAAAGCTACTCCTGGAATGGATGTAGTACCTAAAGCATATCCTGTTAGTGTAAAAGTGAAATCTTTAGATGAAAGTTCAGTTACTGCTTTTGCAGAGGATAAAATTGAAATTGAAACTGTTGATGTAAATTCATGTTATAATCCATCTTTGGAAATAGAGAATGATGATATTGTAGTATATGAAGATGCAACTTCTACTATTCCTATTACAATAAATAATAATGGGATTTCTAGTGGTAGTTTTAATCTTGTAATCTCTGGAACTGCTTCTAATTTTATACAAATAACTCCATCTATTTTAAAGATTGATCCTGGAAAATCTGAAGTGGCTTATTTGTATATTGCGCCATCTTCCCAGATTGGAGTTGGGGATTATGAATTGGTTGTTTCAGTAAGGTTAGAAAATTCTGAGTTCTTAGAAAGTAAAAAGATTACAATTGAAGTTACGGATAATCCTGAGGATGCAACTGTTACTGAACAAATTGTAGAAAAAGAAGTTTCTTCTGTTAATGGTAAATTGTCTAATTATTACTCTACTCTTAAAGAAAAATTTTTTAATTATAAATTTCAAATATTGGGTATTCTTTTAGTTTTGATTCTTTTAGTTTTATTAATTTTCTTTTGGAAAAAGATATATACTTTTTATACTAAAGAGGTTAAGGAAGATATACCTGTTATACCTACAGATTTGAATGAGATTAAGAAAGAAGTAAAAAAGAGAAAGAAATAAGTTTTGTTTTTGTGAAAGCCTTTTTATTGGGGTTATATCGGTTTTTTTGTTGATTCAAAATAAATATAAATTACCTCAAAGGCATTTTGGTCTTATGAAATTTAAAAGACTAGCATTTTTATTAGGATTAACCTCTTGTTCATTTATGCAGAAGAATCTTGTCTCTAAGATTGAGGATTGTCCTCTGTTAGTGGATATACTTGAAGATGAGAAAGATTCTATTTATATTGCCATCTCTAATAATGAAAGTTATGTGAAATTTTCTCCTGTGGAAGATTATCTACTTTCCCCTTCTGGGAAGCATATTAAAAAATATTCTTTTTGGTTATGTAGTGAAATTAAAGAAGAGATTGAGAAAGAGCTTAGACCTTTAAACTGATTACTTTAGAAACTCCTTCCTGCATTGAAACTCCATAAACTTGGTCAGCTTCTGTTATAACATTATCATTATGTGAAATTACAATATATTGTGCGTGATTAGCGTATTTTTGTATTAATTTTGTTAAGGTTTCTGTGTTTTTCTTATCTAATGCAGCATCAACCTCATCTAATAAATAAAATGGTGATGGATTATATTCTTGTATTGCAAAAATGAATGCTAAGGCTGCGATTGTTTTTTCACCACCTGATAGGCCTTTAATATCCATAAATTTCTTACTTGTTAGTCTTATTTGAATCTCAATTCCTCCTTCAAAAGGATTTTCTTTATCTTCTAAAACAACATTAACCTCTCCTTTTGTTGTTAATTCGTTAAATATCTTTTTAAAATTCTCTGCAATGATATTATAAGTTTTCATGAATACTCTTATTTTCTTTTTTTCTATTTCATTCATCATTCCCAATACATCATTCTTTTCTTCGTCTAATTTTTGTGATTTTCCTATTAATTTTTGTAACTCTACCTGTAATTCTTCATAAATTTCTAATGCTCTTAAATTGACATTACCAATTTTATGTATTTCTTGTTCCGTTTCTTTTATTTTTAATTTTAACTGTGGAATGTCAAATCCTCTCTTTATTGTTCCTTCTTTGTAATCTTCAAATTCTTTTTCTATTCCTTCTGATTCTGCAACAAATTTTGCTCTGTCAATATTAAAATTATTTATTCTACTTTGATATGCTCTTTGTTTTTCTTCTTGTATTCCAATTATCTTTTCTTTATTTGTTATCTTTTCATTGATTTTATTTCTTTTTTGTATTAGTTCTTTTAAGCTGTTTTGATATTTTGATTCTTCTTTTTGAATCTCGTTTAGTTCTTTAGATTGAACTTTCACCTTTAATTGTAATTGATTAGATTCTTCTCCAAACATTTCACTTTCTTTTTCTTGTTGTCTTAAAATTTTTTCTATTCTTATTATTTCTGGTGAGAGGATATTATTAATCTGGGATTCTATCGTTCTGATATCTGAAATGGTACTATTGATATTATCTTTTGTTGTAAATCTTGTTGTTTCTAATTCTTCCAGTTCTTTTGTTACTTTAGTATCTGTACTCTTAAAATTAAACATTTTTTTTCTTAAACTCTCTTGTTTATGATTATTCTCTTTTATTCTTTCTATTAATCCTTTTATTTTAATCTCATCTTTTTCTATTAGATTTGAATAATGAATTTTTTCTTCTTTAAGTTTAGTTAGGTTTCCTATGCCTAGAGATCTACTTGTTTGTATTATTTCACCTTCCATATTTGCCCTATTTTCTCTTAACTTTTGTAACTCTTTTTCATGGATTAATCTTGATTGTTCTATGTCAAGAACTTCTTCTCTTAACATTTGAATTTCATTTTCTAGTTTTGTTACTTTAGCTTTAATATCTTTCTCCTTGAATCCTAATCCAATTACTTTGTTTCTAAATCCTCCAATCATTGCACCAGAACTTTCAATTAAATCTCCCTCTAATGAAACCATCCTTATTTTTCCTACTCCTATTTTTCTTGCAGTGTTAAGATCCTTGACTATTATTGTTGAACCAAATACCTGTGAAAATACTGCTTTAAATTTTGGATCAAATTTTACTAAATCTATTGCTTTACCTTCAATACCCTTTTCTTGTGGTATGGGTATATTTCTCATTTCCTTTAGTTTATTTAATGGTAAAAAAGTTGCAATTCCTAATTTATTATCTTTAAGGAAATTTATACATTTATGAGCTACAGAATCATCATTTACAACAACACTTAGAATTCTTGCACCAGCAGCTACTTCTAATGCAAGGGAATATTTTGGATCTACTTCTCCTAATTCTGAGACAGTACCATAGATACCATTTATTTGTTTCTTAATTTCAATAATACTTTTAATTGCTCTATCTGCTAATGTGAATTCTGAAATTTTTGCTTGTCTTGTTTGTTGTCTTCCTAATTCTTCAGATTTTTTGTTTAAATCTTCTCTTAACCTTTGAATTTGTGAAGCTAATTTAGAATCTGTTTCTATTAATTTTCCAATTTCAATCTTTAGATGATCTAATAACTTTTCTTTTCCTTTTATCTTTAGACCTTCTGGTCCAGTAATTCCTTCTATTTTTCTATTAATCTCTTTAAGGATAAATTCAGTTTGATATTTATTTTGTTGTAGCTCTCTTCTTTGCTCCTGAACTTCTAAATTTTCATCATTTAGGATATTAAGGGTTTTATCAATTTCTTCTATAGTTTTAGATTGATCAGTTGAAAGATTATTCCTTTGTTTAAATTCCTGAATCTTTTTGAGTATCTCTTTTTCTATTACTTCTTCTTGTACTAATTGTGATTGTAATTTTGTTTTTGATTTTGTTAAATTTTGTATTCTTTCTTCTGTTTCCTGAATATTATTCTTTAATTGTATGTTTCTTTGTTTTATTTTTATAATCTCTGTATTACACACATCTATTCTTGAACTGGTTCTTATTATAATTTCTTTTAGATCTTCTGCCTTTTTTCTTAGTGCTAATTGTTCTTTTTCTCCCTTTTCTTCTACTTCCTTATTAATCTCCTTAACACTTTCTTTAGAATTAATAATTTCTTCTTTTAGTTCATTAATTGTTTTTTGTATTGATTCTAATTGAGATTCTTCCTTTTTTATCTTAGATTCTACATCTTCTACTTTCTCTTTTCTATCTTTTAATTGTAAGTGCAGATGTGTAGCTTTGTAGTCTTTAATTAAAGTCTCAAGTTCTTTGTATCTTCTTGCTTGATCTCTATCCTTTTTTAATTCTCTTAGATTTGCTTCTCTTTCTGTTAAAATAATGTTTGCTTCTTTAAGTCTTGATTCTACTTTTTCTAATTCTAATAAACATTTGTTTTTCTTATCTTCATAAATTGAAATTCCTGAAATCTCTTCAATTATTTCTCTTCTTTGAACTGATCTCATTTCCATAAATTGAATTATGTCTCCCTGTAGAATGATGTTGTGCCCATCTGGGTCAATTTTTGCTGAGCTTAATGTGTCTAAGACTTGTTGTCTAGTTCTTTTTTCTCCATTTATTCTGTACGTAGATTGGCCGTTTTTATTTACTGTTCTTGTGATGGTTAAATCATCTGTATCTATTGGAAATTCTTTCTTTGAATTATCAAATTCTATTGAAACTGTAGCTTCATTTGCAGGTTTTTTTAATTTACCACCATTGAAAATTAAATTCGCTGCCTTTTCTGCTCTCATTCCTCTTGCAGAGCTTTTTCCTAAAACAAAACAAATGGAGTCTGTTACGTTTGATTTTCCTGAACCGTTTGGGCCAAGTATAACATTAAACTTATCACCAAATATAATCTCTGTTTTTTCTGCAAATGACTTAAAACCCTTTGCGGTTATCTTTTTAATTTGTGTCATCTTTTCAAAAAAATCTTTATTTTCTTTATAAGCTTTTTGAATCTATTTAAGTTTTTGTAAATGCTACTGTAAGGAATATTAACCTCAACTTTAGAAATGTTTTTAAATTCTCGTCTAACTTATGTATAAGTATTAAATATAAAGAAAAAAATTGGAAAAGGTTAGTGGGAATGGATAAAAAATATGAGTTTAAAATATTTATTGGTACGTTTGTTTCAAAGGAAGCATATTAGGACTTTACGAAATGCAGGATTCCCTATTTCAGAAACTAACTTGATCGGATGGGTTCCTTGGAAATATAATAAACGTTTAACCATTTTGCTTGTTGAAAATTGGGGAGTTACAGAAGAGTTATTAGCTAAACTAAATTCAAATGAAGCTAAAAATTTTTTAAAATATGGGTTGATAGGAGTTGAAAAACTAATAAACACTAAAGAAGATCTTAAAATTATGGGAAATAATTTAATTATTCTTTCTAAAAATTTCAAATCTAAAAACTTTTATTATATGTTTCTTTTTGCATTTTATGAAGTTAGAAAATTTGTGAAGACGCCTGAAGATTTACTTAAAATTGGAAAAATTCTTAGTGATATTGTTGGTAGTGATAATGATGAGGATTTTTATTTTCCTTTATTTGCGTTTGGATTCTCAGAATTTAAGTATCTCATAAAGACTCCTGAAGATCTTCTTACAGTTGGAAAAAATTTTGTAGTTCTGTCAAGTTTGGTAAATTTTGAAAGAGAAAACATTGACGATTTATTTGAGCGTGATTTGCCTTCAATAAAATATCTAATAAAAACAAAAAAAGATTTACAAAAAATAACTGCAATTCTTCTTAGAATTTATAAAAAAGATAAACAAATTTATAAATTGTATAGTAATACCAGACAATTTAAAGATAAGATAAAAACCCAATTGGGAAAATAAATAACCTTATTTTAAAAAAAGTTAAAATACTGGCTTTAGAAACAAATGAATTAGAACAAATTGTTAAAGAACTAAAAAATTTCTAAAACCAAAAGAAATATAAAAACAATAAACTAAAATTTCTTAATGAAAAAATTAATTAAAGAAAAGCGACCTTGGGGTAGTTTTGAAGAATTTATTACTAATGAGAAATCAACTGTTAAAATTTTAACAATAAAACCCAAAAAAAGATTTTCTTTACAATATCATAAAGAAAGAATAGAATTCTGGAAGTTTTTAGATAATCCGGCAAAAGTAACTATTGGAAATAAAACAATTAAAGTAAAAAAAGGAGATGAATTAAAAATAAATAAAAAAGTTAATCATAGAATTGAAGCACTAGACAAAGAAGTAAATGTCTTAGAAATTTCAATAGGTAATTTTAATGAAAAAGATATTGTAAGACTAGAAGATGATTTCGGAAGAACCTAAATTTTCTTGTATTAGAAGTTAGCAACTATAAAAGTGTTAATTACTCCAAGCATGAAATAAACTTTATTTTTAGTTTTATATATTCTTTAAAAAGAAAGATATGATAAGTTACACTAAAACGTAACATTTATATATAATAAGTTACACTAAAACGTAACATGATACTAGAAATATTAAAAGAGTGGAATCCCTGGTGGGAAAATAAAGAACTGGTTAAAGACTTGGAAGGTACGAAAAGGCCAGAATACCAAGACTTACTAGACTCTATTAAAATAAAAGAGATAACAATAATTCTAGGTGTAAGAAGATCAGGAAAAAGTACATTAATGTATCAAATAGTAGATAGTTTATTAAAACAAAGTATAAAACCTGAGCAAATACTATTTGTAAATTTAGAAGATAAAAAGTTAACAAACTTAGATTTAGAGGAGATATACAATGAATACAGAGAAAATCTAAATCCAAAAAATAAAGCTTATATTTTCCTTGATGAAATCCATAGAAAAAAGGATTGGGAAACTTGGATAAGGAAAAAATATGATCTAAAGACCAATGATAAATTTGTTATTTCAGGTTCATGCTCTTACTTATTAAAAAAAGAATATTCAACATTATTAACTGGAAGAAATTTAACATTTGAGGTGTTCCCACTTTCATTTAAGGAATATTTAAGATTTAAAAATGTAAATTTTAAAAGCACAATAATTTTAGATAATACAAAACGAGTTATATTAAATAATCTAAAACAATATTTAGAATTAGGAGGGTTTCCTGAAGTTTTTTTCAAAGAAGAAAAATACAAAATTAAAATATTAGAACAATATTTTGATGATATAATTTACAAAGATATAATAGACAGATATAATCTAAATAGCCAAAAAGTTAAAGACCTAGCATTATTTTTCACAACCAATTTCACTGGAGAGATTTCATTAAGGAATCTAAGAAACACTTTAGGATTATCATATGATTCAATTAAAGATTATCTATCTTACTTTAAAGAAGCCTTCTTATTTTTTACACTAGATCATTTTTCCTATTCTTTTAAAGAACAAAAAACAGTTGCTTCAAAAATTTATTGTATAGATAATGGTTTAAGAAATGCTGTGAGTTTTAAATTTTCTAAAGATTCAGGAAAATTAGCAGAGAATACTGCATTTATTGAATTAAAAAGAAGGAATAAGAATATTTATTATTGGAAGGACTCTCAAGAAGTAGATTTTATAATAAAAAATAAAGATAATACTCTACAGGCAATTAACGTTATTTTTAGCAATGAAATTCATGAGAGAGAAGTTGAAGGATTACTAAAGTTTAAAAAACAATTTAGTAAAACAAAAGAATTGATATTATTAACAAAAGACTTAGAAAAACAAGAAAAAGAAATTAAATTTATACCTTTGTGGAAATGGTTATTAGAATAATGTTTTATAGTCAACTAATGAAGTAATTAGTTCTATCTTCTTGTTTGAATCTCTTTTAACTTGAAATTAATTAATTCTAAATTTGTAGTAGAGAACTATAAAAAGTTTAATGAAATAATAAATGACTTAAAATAAAAATTTGTTTATGTTATAAGGAATCATGAAAATTTAATAATGATTTACGAAACTTGGATGCCAGCATATTAAGAAATTTTAAAAGTAAATAAATAAGATTTTTTAATAAATTATCAAAAAGTTTTTAAGCCAAGAGATATTAGAAATGATAGAATGCAAAAAGAGGAGGAAAGTATAATTCTATTTATGGGAACATACCCACCAAGAGAGTGTGGAATAGCAACATTTACCAGAGACTTAACTGAGGAAGTAAACAAAAAATTACCTAAAAAATTAACAACTAAGATTCTAGCAATAAATAAAAATGGAACTAATATTTACAATTATCCTAAAGAAGTGAGGTTTCAAATAAGTGATAATGATATACAAGATTATATAGAATCTGCACATGAAATTAATTCTTTAGAAAATATTAAACTAGTTTGTATCCAACACGAATTTGGAATATTTGGAGGAGAGTATGGAGATCATTTACTGGCTTTTCTTGAAATATTAAACAAACCAGTAGTTTTAACATTCCATAGTATATTACCTGAACCAAATGAAAGACTAAAAAAAGTAACAAAAGCAATATCTGAAAAAGTCAACTCAATAGTGGTAATGACTCCAAAAGGAATTGAAATTCTAAAAGAATCCTATGAGATCACAATACCAATAGTAGTGATACCACATGGCATTCCATCTGTAGATTTTGAATCTCAGGATAGAGAAAAAGAAGATCTTGGATTAAAAAATAAAATAATTATCTCTTCATTTGGTTTAATTAGTTCAGGAAAAGGTTATGAACATGTAATTGAATCTCTACCCGAGGTAATAGAAAAATATCCTGATTTATTATACTTAATAATTGGAGAAACTCATCCAGTTGTAAGAAAAAATGAGGGTGAAGAATATAGAAATTTCCTGGAGTCAAAAGTAAGAGAACTAGATTTAGAAAAGAATGTAAAATTTTACAATAAATATTTAACACTACAGGAAATAATAAAATATCTAAAAGCGACAGATATCTATATGTCATCCGGACAAGATCCAAATCAGATAACTTCAGGAACTTTATCCTATGCTTTAGGATGTGGTAGACCGATAATTTCAACACCATTTACACATGCTAAAGATGTTCTAACAGAAGATAAAGGGATTTTAGTAAATTATGAAGAACAAAATCCATTCACACAAGCATTACTAGAATTATTGGGAAACAGTCAAAAAAGAAAGCAAATGGAAATAAACGCTTATTATTTCACTAGAAAAATGATCTGGCCAAATGTAGCAATTTCTTACAAAAATTTATTTGGAACATTCTTAGAATTACCTGAAGCACAAAAATTGCCAGAACCAAATTTATCTCATTTAGTAAACTTAACTGATAACTTTGGAATAATCCAATTTGCAAATCAAAAAACCCCCGATATAAAATCAGGCTATACACTAGATGATAATGCAAGAGCATTAATAGCTTGCTGCTTACATTTTGAAAAATTCAAAGAATTTAGAACTTTACAATTAGTAAAAACTTATTTAGATTACATAAAATATGTTCAAAAAGAGAATGGGAAACTTTACAATTATGTATATGAAGATAAAAATGTAAATTATGAAAATTGGAGTGAAGATGCGCATGGGAGAGCCTTATGGTCATTAAGTTTCTTATTTAAATCAAAATCAATTCCAAGAGATTTAAAAAAAGAAGCAGGAGAAATTTTAACAAAATCAATAAAAGTAGCAGAAAAAATGAAATCTCCAAGAGCAGTAGCATTTTCTATATTAGGATTGACCCTATATTATAATGAAAGAAAATCTGAAGAAAACTTAAAAACAATAAAAAAATTATCTGATTATCTATTAAGTTTATATGAATCTAATTCAAATGAAAAATGGCAATGGTTTGAAAAGTATTTAACTTATGCTAATTCAAAATTACCAGAGGCTTTATTTTGCACTTTTTCAATTACAAAAGAAGAGAAATACTTAAACGTGGCAATAAAATCTTTAAACTTTTTAATATCAAAAACATTTGAAAAAGGAATGTTTGTCCCTATTGGTCAAAGAGGATGGCATTATGAAGGAAAAGAAAGAGCATACTTTGATCAACAACCAATAGAAGCAGCTTACATGGTACAGACTTTATTAAAAGCATATAAAACAACAAACGATCCTAAATACAAGAAGTATTCACTAATATCATTTAATTGGTTCTTAGGAAAAAATTCATTAAATCAGGTATTATATGATGAAATGACCGGTGGTTGTTATGATGGTTTAGGAGAAAACACAATTAATCTAAATCAAGGAGCAGAATCTACTGTTTCTTTTTTATTAGCAAGATTATCTTTCGATAATAATTAAAATGTTTTCAAAAGAAATAGAAAAAGCATATAAGGATGCAATAAAAGTACTAGAAAGTTGTTCTACACCTAATGGGTTTTATGCGGCATATCCAGGTTATGATATGGTTTTTGCAAGAGATGCAATGATTATGTCTTTAGGAGCTAGTTTAGTTAATACAAAATTTAAAAAAGTTTTCAAAGATTCTTTAATGGTTTTAGCTAATTATCAATCAGAAAATGGACAAATCCCAAATGCTGTAGATATATTCAGTAAAAGAAAACCACATATTGATTATCAATCTATAGATTCAACTTTATGGTTTATTATTGGAAATTATATTTATAAACAAAGATACAACGATTCTGTTCTATTAAAAAAACAAAAAAAAAATATTGAAAAAGCATTAAATTGGTTGGCTTGTCAAGATCCTAAAGAAAATTCCATGTTAGCTCAATTACCAACATCAGACTGGCAAGATGCATTTCCACATAGATATGGTTTTACTATTCATTCACAAGTTCTTTACTACAAAGTCTTACAATTAGTTGGAAATTTAAAAAAAGCAGAGAAACTAAAAAATACAGTAAATAAAGATTCAGATACAAAGTTATGGAATTATAATTATTATTTACCATGGCGTTGGAAAAATCATAATAAATATCATGAAAAAGGAGAATGGTTTGATACTTTAGGAAACGTTCTGGCAACCATTGTTTGCATTGCAGATTCTAAACAATCAGAAAAAATACTTAATTATATTATAAAAAATAAAATAGATCAACCTTATCCGATGAAAGCTTCTGTATGGCCTCCAATAACACCAGATTCAAAAGATTGGCAAGAATATTTTTCTGATTGTGATGCAAGAACCACTTATCATTATTTAAATTCAGGAATTTGGACTTATGCTGGTGGTTTTTATGTATGTTCTCTAGTCCAACATAAAAAATTCAAATTAGCAGAAGAAAAATTACAAAAATTAGCTGAAGGTAATTTAGTTCAAAACTTCTGTGAATGGTTAGATGGAGAAACAGGCAAACCATCTCAAGGAGAAAATCAAGGTTGGAACGCTTCTTTATTTATAGCAGCATATCATTCAGTAAAAGAAAAGAAAAATGTAATTTTCTAAAGAAATTATAAGTTCAATAAATATACTTAAGAGAAGTTTGTAAAACTGGTTTTTTTCTGAAATTATAATCTCATAAGTCCAATATTTTAATCTTTTACAAAAATCCAGTTCAAAATTTTTAATTATAGAGAACTTTGAAGAATTCTATTTTTTCTCTGTAAGGTTTTAGCCTTTAGACTTAAAACCATGTAAGAACTGTTTGTTCTTACGATCTCCTATCTTTTTCTCAGTATTTTAATAGAGCTTACGCTATGGCTTTCTTGAGCAAGAAATTTAGTCTATGGATATTATATGCAAAGCATACAAATACTTGTTGAATGTTTACTCTATTGTTATTCTGTGATTTTTAATTTGTCTTTGTAATTCATTCCAGATTTCTTCAATTACATTTCCTTCTGTTAATTCTTCTCTAAATCTCTATATTGTACTATAATCTGGAATGCTCTTTGGAAACTCAAGTTAAACTGCCATCAAGAATTGAAAATTCTTGAGGTTTCCAAAAAAGAAGGGAGCTTATTTTATTTTTTTAGCTAAAATCACAAATCCTGTAGATAAAGAAGGCAGTAGTGTAAATATCGTATCTATGGGTAACAGCCATTTAGGAAAACCTGAATCAAAAATTGTTCCCTTAATGACTAATATTTCAAAATTATTATCTGTAAGCAAATCTTTAATAGCATCAATATTAAAAACCCTAATATGTCCCACAGGAGTTTCACCGCCTTTTAACTTTTTAAAAATTCCACTTCCAATAAGTTTAGACTTTGTTGAAGTTTCATAAAAAAAAGGTTGGAATCCCAAAGGAAAGATTAATCTATTAAACCACGCACAGAGATTGGGAGTAGATAAAACAATATAACCTCCTTTTTTAAGAATACGATTTGATTCAGATAAAAAGAAATCTGGACTATGAACATGTTCTATTATTTCTGCCCCATAGATAAAATCAAAACTATTTTCACTAAAAGGCCATTGCTCTTCTAAGTCTCCTTTCTTAAGATGAAAGGAGGGGTTTTTTATTTTTGCTTTTTTTAGCTGGAACTCCGACCCGTCTATTCCAAAAAGATTATTGGTTAGTTTTTTATGAGACAATTCGTGCAAAAAAGTACAATCACTACACCCAACATCTAAAAAATTAGAATTTTTATTTAGAAAAGGAAGCATTAAGTTTAAAGCAATTTTCTCGCGATGGTACAAATGTTTTTGTCTTGATTCCCATTTATCCCTATTATAATAATCTGTTTTTTGTCTCATATTCTAAAATAAATAACCCTTATTTATAAACTAGTCGTTTGAAAATCGTAAAATTCTTCTTTCTTGGTAAAAACAAGAAAAATAATCGCAAAATCTCACAATCCTATTTTGTATCCAAAAAAAGATCTGAGAAAGGAACTTTTGAACATAAAGATGTTGTATTTCCAACAGGAATAGTTTTAGATAGACAAGAAGAAGATATCTTATTATATTCTGGGGGAGGTGATGTAGTAACAACTGTAAGGAAAATATTAATTTCTGAAATTTTTAAAAAACTAGAAAAGCCTAATTAATATTCTCATCAATAATCTTATTTATCTTGGCAGCTATAAATTTATAATGAAACTTTTCCAAAGCATGTTTAGCAGCTTCCTCACCCATTTTATGTCTTAACTTAACATCATTAAATAATTTCAACAAACAATCTGCTAATTGATCTGTATTTGCTTTGTAAGCAAAAGTCTTAGGAATTGGAAAATGTATTCTTTTTTTCTTATCAAAACCCATGTGTTCATAAACCCATTCACTTTCTAATTTAATCTCATGTTCAACATCAACTAAATA